>Ga0209521_10001336_pt1 | contig 20135 bp, 14 predicted proteins | sample Rifsed19ft4_FD_184016 | JGI IMG/M metagenome (GOLD analysis project Ga0209521, IMG submission 184016) | Soil microbial communities from Rifle, Colorado, USA - sediment 19ft 4 (version 2) | ecosystem: Environmental > Terrestrial > Deep subsurface > Rock core/Sediment | place: Rifle, Colorado...
ATAGGGGCTGCAGTTATGGCTACCCGCGGCTACCAGTTCGATGAAATATTGCTTCATTACTTTAAAGGGGCAAAACTGAAAAAGATTTACTAATAAGTGAAAAATATTTTATTTGAACACCCGGCTTTAGACAAGCTCATTTCTGTAAAAGATTTCCAGGGTACAGCAAAATTATTTCTTGAAGAACAAAAGAGAAGCTGGACTGTCTTAACAGAAAATTACAGCGCTCTTAATTTTGCAGAAGTAAAATCCTTTCAATTTTCCGGCTTTAAAATTAAAGTTCAGCATAATCCCGGCAGGATTAAATCTACTTCTGCTGAAGTTGACGAGACATCTATTAGCGAGAGAAAATGTTTTCTCTGTCCTGATAATTTGTATGAGGAACAGAAAGCTATCAAATACGGAGAGGATTTTTTAATTCTTGTAAATCCTTTTCCTATTTTCCCCGAACATTTTACAATTCCGCACAAAGACCATATATCTCAATCAATTAGAGAAAGTTTTGGAAAAATACTTTCGGTTTCAAGGGACTTTTCCGAATATGTTGTTATTTATAATGGACCGGAATGCGGAGCCTCTGCACCAGATCATCTTCATTTTCAAATTGGCAGTAAAAATTTTCTTCCTGTTAATGACGAATTTCATTCTCTAAAAAACGAATACGGGGAAATACTATTGAGAAATAATTCTCTTACAATAACAGGGATCGGGGATAACTTAAGAAAAATAATAGCAATTGAGGCTACAGAGATAGAAGCTGCCGAAAAAGTTTTTGATCTGTTCTATAAAGCATATTTGAAAATTTCAGATAAGAATAAAGAACCGTTGTTGAACATACTTTCTTTTTATGAAGAAGAGTACGGATGGAGAGTTTTAGTTTTTTTGAGGGAAAAACATCGTTCTTCCCACTATTTTAGAGAAGACGGGAGAATTTTACTCAGTCCGGCTGCAGTAGATTTAGGAGGAATTTGTATACTCCCTTTGGAAAAGAACTTTGAGAAGATTACAAAGAAGGATATTGAGGAAATATTTAAAGAAGTAAGTATCGGGAAAGAACAGTTTGAATTTATAAAATCCGAATTAAAAAAACCTTAAATGATTAATCCTGTATCCAAATTTACTCTAAACCAGATGCTGTTTGAGGCCTAGATAAAAGAGTTTCAAAAATTTCCCATCTTTTATCCGGATTATCTTCCGTTCCGCCGTTTTTCTCAATATAATTTTTCACTATATCCTGACCGAGATTGTAGTTAATTACGTAACTGCGGTACTTTTCGATAAATTTTATTCTCTGCTCTGCTCTTTCCGGTGCCATGAGAGAATATTTAACTAACCAGTTTTTTACTTTCTCCTTATTCCATTCTCCGTCCAGGTAATTTCTTGCAGCTTCATTCCCGGCATAGTCAAGTTCTTCCAGTAAAGAAAGTATGCGGTAATACTCATCTGCTTTGCCGGGGTCTAATCCGGCAAGCGGGAACAGAATTTCTTTTTCAAATTTGATTCTCGACTCACCCGGAAGAACGACCTGTATTCCGTAATTTGCACTTCCTTCTGCAATCAGCGATTGGGGGCTATTTAAAGGATAGACGCAAAATTCCACCCAGCCGTTTTTCCTGTAAAGATTTTCCAGAAGCACATTGTAAACATGGTGCCCGGGATATCCTTCGTGTGCGGCAAGATCAACGGCGCGGTCAATAAAAATCGGCAGATCGGTATTTACCTGTATAACACTGTAGCAGTTTCCTTTATACCAATTGTAGCCAGCCCATGCTTTATCTGATACATATTCTACTTTGAAGTTTTCATTCTGAGGAAGCTGAATATGTACAAGAGTTCTTTTCCTGCATTCATTAATAGCTGCCTTAAAAACCGCATCTAGTTTTTCTTTAGGGACTATAAATTGATTTTTATAATCGTTTACTCTTTTTGAAACCTCACCACTGCCAGGTAAAAGCTTATCGAGCCTGTTAAGTATTCCTTTATAGTGATCTTCAGAATAATGTGGAGAGACGGCATCATAAAGTGCTTTTGATTCTTCATCGAAACTCAGCAGCCCGCCCGAAATCATGTACAATTTTATTTTTGCTGCAAGAATTTGCTTGTAAAGGGAACGGTATCTTAAAGTTTCAAGCCGGGTAGCCTCATATTTTGACAGGTTTTCGAGATCGTTCAGAAGGTTATCCGCTTCTTCATCAAGTTGTTCGTGGATTAAAGTATTATTTCCGTCGTGAATCAGGGGGGCAGGCTTCCATTCTTCGGGACCATAATAAGCGTCAACATAATCGGCATCGTGCTGCCCGATCTTTAAAACGAGCTTAACATAAGCTTCAGCAATGTTATTCATTTTTAATTCCAGTTCACTGTTTGGCGGGTTATCTTTTCTTTCTGAGCAGGAAAGTAAGATAAATCCTGTTGTTAAAAGTATAAATAATTTTTTCATTCTTGTTCAGTCTACCAGGCTACCAAGTGAGGCTCACCTTAAACCTGCCTCCTGTAGGCAGGGGTGAACCTCACTTAGTTTTAGATTATTTTTATTGATGAATTAAAATAGAAAATATTGATGAGGAAATAAATGAAGAAGAGATTTTAATTGTGTTAATAAGGAGTATTTCTCTAAAACAAATTATGCCTAAAGCTAATTAGTGCGGTTTATGATCCTGATAATCGATTCTTTCAATAGACTTTCAAAATCAAATAATCAATTCCATCTGTAACTAAAGATAAAGTGCCATTGTCTATATCAAACTCTTCTCCGTTTAGTAGATTTTTTACTTTGGTTACATTATAAACTGCAGGTATAGTTAACTCAACATTTTGCTTTTCAGTATTTTTATTTAGCACAGTAATAATTCTTTCGTTCATATCTGAGCGAAGGTAGGCATATATGTTATCAGCAGCGATAAGTGTTTCAAAATCTCCATATCTCAAAGCGGAATGCTGGTTACGAAGATTAACAATTTTTTTTACATCACTTAAAACCTTCTGCTCTTCATCAGTCACATCATCACCAAATCTCATCATCCTGCGATTATCGGGATCACCCGCTCCGGTCATTCCAATTTCATCTCCATAATAAACAACAGGTATTCCCGGGATTGTCAGCAGGTAAGCAAAGTAAAGTTTTAATTTATTGTAGCTTGTGGAATCATCAACTTCAGGAGGATTATTCCAGCCGATCTCTGTCGTGTTTGCATCACTTAAAGAAATATCATTATCCGCATAAGCCATAAATCTTACTTTATCGTGGCTGTCAATAATATTTCCCATAAGATTATTAACCCCATAAACGGAAAAAGTTTTTTGCATTTGCTGATCAAGCGCAGTAAATGAAACACTTGAATCAGCAAAGGTCGGGATAGCTGTATCATAAAGTATAAAGTTAAATTGAGCATCGAGCTGCCCGTTATTAACGTAAGAACTGACAAGATCATAGCTTCCAAAAGTTTCACCTATCTGGTAATAGATTTTCTTATTTGGGATTTCAAGTTTCTTTTTTATTTTTTTTGTAAGCAGTCTCCAGAATTCATTTGGAACATGTTTTACTGCGTCGTGCCTGAAACCATCTGCACCGGTTTCTTTTAACCACCAGACAGCGTTATCGGTCATTACTTCAAGCGCTTCTTTTGAGCCCTCAAAATCGAAAGAGGGCATAAAAGGCTCAAACCAGGTTGTAAGCCTGTGTTCGTCCCATAGCCTTAAATTTTTTTTGCCGTCCGGGAGCTCAAGAAAGCCAAACCAATCGCGATGTTCTTTCCAGAAAGGATGTTCTATGTGAACATGATGTGCAACAAAATCAAGCAGCACTTTTATTCCTTTTCTGTGAGCAATATTGATCATCTTTTTAAGCAGAACCATATTGCCGAAACGCTCCTCTACTCTTTCAGGATCGATTGGCCAGTACCCATGATAACCCGTGTAATAACGGTGCGGCGCCGGGTATTCCCGATAGGCGTTCGGAGTGTTATCGACAACAGGAGATATCCAGAGTGTATTAATCCCAAGAGAAGTAAAGTATCCTTCTTTAAGCTTATTGATAATTCCTTGTATATCCCCTCCTTCATAATTGGCAGGCTTTAGAACATTAGAATCGTTTACCGGGATGCTATTACTTGTATCGCCGTCGTAAAAGCGATCAACAATAATTGAATAGATGATCGAATCATACCAGCTTGTCACGCCGGTAGACGGAGTGGAATCCTTATTACCTAAAGGTTTCCCGTCTTTCAGCATTATTGTTTGCAGATTCGAAGCTCTTCCGTTTTCATTTACAGCAACTCTTAAAGTTTTATTCCCTTTCAGTTTCCCGGACGCCAGATCAATAGAAAATTTTCTTTCTTTAATGTTTATTACATTTTGTGGAATGAGTTTATTATCAAGTAAAGCAATTACTTCTATATTGTCATTTGTTTCCGACTCATAATAAAAAGAAAAAAGCGTGCTTGTTTTTTTATAAGAATAATTAAGAATATGAAGATAAATTTTGCCCGTGTATAAATGCCTGACATTGACAACTGAATTCCAGCTTCCCAAACCATTTGGATTTTTTTCTGAGTTTAGCGAGTCGATCATCTCGAAGTTGCTTACACTGCTGTCGAGCGGAACAACATAAAATTTATATTCGTACCTGCCGGGTTCAAGAGTAATCCCGATTGAGTAAAGCCCATCGCCATCTTCATCAGGCATAGAGATATCTTCACGGTTCCAGCCATTAAAACTGCCAAACAGATTAACTTGTTTGATCGGTTCGGTGGGTCTGTATGAAAAGAAGATGGTCTGCCTGAACTCAGTTTTATAAAGAATGTGATAAATATTATTGTAGAAATAAAAAGGAAGAACTCCGTAGCCATCAGATCCTTTCAGGGAAGTTATATCTACAAGACCATTTTCTGCCTCGTAAAAAACCTTAAGGGCATTATCGGGATCAAAGGTAACACGGTATTCCTTATCGGAATAAAAGAGGTCGCTTATTAGAAAAGTTTTTTTCTCTCCCGCAGTAAGATGAACCGGTTGGATTATTTCATTTATTTCCTGGGGAATTGAGACAGATGAAAGCGTTAAGAAAGTCAGAAATATCAGAAGAAGGTTTTTCATTTGAACGGATAACTTTTATACTGTAAATAGTGGCAAAGATTTAATTACTCATGGAATTGTTTATCAAACCGTTAGCAACAACGCTTTCTCTCTCACCGATCTGCTGTCTCCACATTGCGTAATATAATCCTTTAAGCTCAACAAGATATTCATGAGAACCTGATTCGACTATTCTTCCTTTTTCGAGGACATAAATTCTGTCGGCATGCATAACAGTAGAAAGCCTGTGAGCAATCAAAATAGTAATAAGATGCTGGCTTGCTGAGATTTCCTTTATTGTTTCAGTAATATCTTCTTCTGTAAGAGAATCGAGAGCGGAAGTTGCTTCATCAAAAACAAGCAGGTTTGGTCTTCGTAATAATGCCCGCGCAATAGATAATCTCTGTTTCTCTCCGCCCGAAACTTTAACTCCGCCTTCGCCTATCAATGTAGCGAGACCTTTATCGGCTCTTGCCATTAAACTTTGTGCTGCCGCTTTTTCAAGTACTTCAAGACATTCTTCGTCGTTTGCGGACGGATTTACAAACAAAAGATTTTCCCTTATTGTTCCGGAAAACAATTGTGTATCCTGGGTTACAAATCCAATTTGATTTCGTAATTCATCAAAATCAATTTGTTCCGCTTCGATGTTGTTATAATAAATTATACCCTCGTGCGGTTTGTAAAGACCGACAAGAAGTTTCACAAGAGTAGTTTTCCCTGAACCGGATGGACCTACAAAAGCAATTGTTTCACCTTTCATTGCTTCAAAAGAAATTTCCTGCAGAGCCCTTGTCCTCGAAGTCTGATGTTGAAAGCTTACATTTTCAAATTTTAATGAATTAATATTACCGAGGTAAACAGGTTTTACCGGTTTAGTTTCCTTTGGCAATTTCAATATTTCTTCAAAATTTTCAAGAGAAACTTCCGCTTCACGGTAAATATTTATTACATCGCCTAAACTTTGGAGCGGACCAAAAATAAAAAATGAATAGAACATTAAGGTTATAAATTGCCCGATTTGAATTTCTCCGGCAAATATCAGGTAAAGCATTAAGAAAAGAATACTTGTTCTTAAAAAGTTAACCGATGTTCCCTGTAAGAAACTTAATTTTCTTATGTAACGGACTTTCTTTAGTTCAAGTTCAAGAATTTTATCCGTTGTAGAATTTAATCTTCCTATTTCCTGCTCTCCCAAACCGAGACTTTTTACAAGCTCGATATTTCTTAATGATTCTGTTGTGGTTCCTGCAAGAGCAGTCGTCTCTTTTACAATTACCTTTTGGATTATCTTGATCTTCCTGCTTAACAGTGAACTGATGAATCCAAGTATCGGGACCGCAGCAAAAAAGACAGGCGCAATGAGCCAGTGAACATTTATAGAATAAACAAAAACAAAAATTACTCCGACAAGGGTTGTAAAGAGCGTGTTTACAAAAGTGTTGATAAGCCTTTCGGTATCTGTTCTTACTTTTTGGAGCTTGCCAAGAGTTTCCCCGCTCCGCTGATCTTCAAATAAAGAATAAGGAAGATGAAGAGAGTGCATTAAACCATCGGAATAAATTTTTGCACCAAGTCTTTGAGTTATGACATTAACATAATAATCCTGGAAATTTTTTGCTACGCGAGAAACAAAAGCAACACCTACCATAGCACCGAGAAGTAACCCGATGCCGCTTAAAAAATCGCTGGAAGAATATTGATCGAATTTGGTTGCGTACTTATCTATCAGTTTTCCAAATATGTAAGGATCGAGCAGGGAGAAGACCTGATTTACTGCCGCAAGCACAAGGGCAAGTATAACTAACTTCCAGTAGTGGGCTAAATATGAGTATAAAAGTTTCATTTGGATTGTTGAAAATAAACATAGACTGGTAAATAAAAAAGGACGGAGATATCTCGCCGTCCCTTTACGAAAAAACACTCAAAGAAAAAAAGAATTACTTTGTAATTACTTTAGAACAGCGTCCTTTGCATGTTTAGCTATTCTGAACTTCAAAGCTTTTCTTGCAGGGATCAAAATCTGTTCACCGGTAGCAGGATTTCTTCCCATTCTTTCCTTCCGGTTAACGACAACAAGTTTACCAATTCCCGGGAGAGTAAAAGATTTCTTTGCCTCCTTGTAAGCGAGTTTGCTTAACTCTTCAAGAAACTGGTTGGCAATTTTTTTTGTGGTGTCGGTTTTGCTTGCAAGATGTTCCACAATCTGTGCTTTGGTCATTGCTTTGATGTCTGCCATTATTTACCTCTCTGTTTAGTTTGTTATTAATTCCTTTGTGAAAATAAATATTATTTCACTTAAACAAAATGATTTTCTGCTTAATAATTAAAAATTTTTCTTTTGGGGATTTCATTTTATATCTGATTTTATTGCCCGAAACCGGTTCTTTTTTTGTAGCTTAGACTTTAATTCTATATTTTCCTTTTTGATTTTAAATATTACAACAGATTTATTGAATGAAATTTTTCTTGCCGATAGTCTTTTTGATTTCATTAAATCTTTTTGCCCGTCAAACCGATACTACACCGGCGGATACAATTAAAATAATTTCCGATTCTTTATCTTCTGTTTCAAAAGATTCGCTGGCATCCGATACAACAGGATATATCCAGGCAGATACACTTTATCCTTTGTATCAAAAATCTTTTTATCCTGAAAGTTTCTTTACAAACAGGGAGATAATTAATAAACTCGGTTACAGGTACACGGGGGATTTGTTCTCGACAGCAGGATTCAGCTTGCTTAAAGATAAAGGTTTAATCGGGCAGCAGAATGAGCTTGCTCTTTACGGAAACAGGGTTGGAGACATTGGCTTTTTCTCAGATGGGATTCTTAATAACAACCGTTACACGAATATTCTCGATCTGAATTTTATTCAGAATGAATTAATTGATTCAATAGAAATTCTCCCTTTGCCAAGGGGATTCCTTTATGGACCCGATAATTATATTTCCGCTGTTAATTTTATAGAAAAGGATTTTCTTACCCCCGCCCCGTACACAAGAATAAAATATTACGAGGGTCCTGACGGGGAAGCATTCTTTGATGGGATTTTTAACACCACCCTGTTTAATAAATTAAATTTTACATTTGATGTTACCAACAGGAAGTTCGACAGCACATATACCGACAGTGATTTCAGCATCTGGCAGGCAAAGTTTAAATTGAAATATTTTCTATCAAACAAAATTAATTTTATTGGCTCTTATTCTTTGGTAAACTCGGAACTCGGGCTTAACGGCGGAGTTGATGTTGACAGCATAGCGAAAGTAACAGATGATATTAATAGTATCCTTTACGAACCATTTACTGCTCCCGTTATTTATCCTGCGTTAAAACAGGAAGTTAACCTGGATAAACTTGGTTTAAGAATGCTCGGCAGCTTTGGCGATTTTAATTCCGATTTAAATTTTTACTATCATTCAGTTAAAGAAAATTATTCGGGAATAGTATCAAAAGATGAAATAAAAAGTTTTACGTGGGGAACTGCTTTAAGACAAGAGTATTCTACGGAAGGAATACATCTGGAAGTTAACGGTGTTTTTGAAAGGAGACAATCACGATACTATTACGTCGATACTTTAACAGGAGACCAAAATATTAAAAGCAACTATAATGTTTTTTCTATATCGCCGGTAGTAACCATGTATTTTCTTGACAGCACAATTGTTCCGTCGGCATTCTATAAGAATACAAATTACTCTGGTATCGGGAAAAGCTATCACGGAATCGGTGGAGATTTTACTGTAAAGTTGTTTAAAATGATTGATCTTTATTTCGGTATAAGCAAGTTCGATTTTTTCGGGTTAGAGACGGATGTGAATGAAATTGGAGCCAGAATAAGTTATAAAGATCTTTTTGCAAACGTAAAATTTTATAATAAGAAAAATCTGATGATATCATATGAACTTTTTCCCGATATGTTAATGCCCTCTTTCAATATGTTAGGCTCATCATCGGGAGACCTTACGGGAGTTTCTTTAAATCTTAATTATGACTTCTGGAAATTTGGCTTTGAGGGAGGATTCAATTACAACTCCTATAAAAAGGATGAGAATTCTTTCACATCCGAAATCAAAATGCATTTAAACAGCGGCATCTTTTATAAAGACATTCTCTTTAATCAAAACCTTGATTTAAAAACCGGGTTTGTTTTTAAATATTATGATTTTGAATCAGATAAGTTTGAATCTGCTTCCCAGTTTGATTTTACACTTGCCGGCATAATAAAGAAAGTGGCGATAGTTTATTTCTCTTGGGAAAATCTATTAGACAAAAAATATTTTATTGTTCCTTATTATCCGATGAGAGGAAGAGGAATTCGCTTTGGAATAGCCTGGGAATTGTTTAATTGAGGTTAAGTTAATGAGTAATATAGTTAATAAGTTATTAGGTTAATAGGCGATTTGGTAATTAAGCTCTTGTTGGTTCTAATCCCATCAACTTAATAACTCAGTAACTAAATAACCCAATAACTTATAGACTCAATCTATCTTTAAACTTAATAGCCTGCCTGCGTGATATCTCAATTTTATGTCCGCCTTTAAGCTTTACAAGAAGACCCCCGTTTAACCATGTTTCAATATTCTCGACCCATTTAAGATTGATAATATGTTTTCTGTTTGCACGGAAGAATGATTTACTATCAAGTCTTTCATCAAGATAGTTAAGTGTTCTCAGGATAAGGGGTTTGTTTTCGTCAAAGAAAAGACGCACGTAATTCCCCTCAGACTCAAACAATCTTACAGTTTCCAGCTTAACGAACCAGCACCTATCCCCATCTTTAACAAAAACCTGATCTTTTTCGGTTAATGTTTTAGTATTGTCGGCACTGTACGATTCTTTTTTCCCCTGCTCAATAAGTTTTTTAACGGTTTCCTCTAATCTTTTAGGTTCGATAGGTTTCAACAAATAATCCATTGCATTATATTCAAAAGCTTTTAATGCATATTCATCATAAGCTGTAGTAAAAACAACGGTGGGTACACTATCAAGTTCTTCAAGAAGATCAAACCCGCTTTTGCCCGGCATTTGAATATCGAGAAAGATAAGATCGGGGCTTAATTGAGTTATTTTTTCCAGGGCGTCTTCTACATTTACTGCTTCCCCCACAACGTTTATATCTTTAAAAGGTTGAAGAAGTCTTTTTAGTTCAACCCTTGCTAATCTCTCGTCATCTACTATTAAAGCTTTCATTTTTTATTCCTCCAGTTGGAATTACAAGTTCTGCAAGAACTTCGTTTTCATTTTGATTTGAAATTGTAAAAAGAGCTTTCTCTCCGTAAAGAAGGCTCAATCGGTGCTTCGTATTATTTATTCCAAAACCAGTTGAGACTTTTAGTTCGTTAGAATCAATTTGTCCCGTGTTTTTAATTTTTATATGGAGCGTAGAATCTTCCACTACGGATTCTATAGTTATTACTCCTCCTTTTGTGCTTTGTGAAAGACCATGCTTGATTCCATTTTCTACTAAGGTTTGTACCATCATAGGAGGAATTTCAATCCTTTCTGATTGAGGATCAACTTTAAGAATGTATTTAAGCCTCTCTTCAAAGCGAATTTTTTCCAAAGCAAGATAATCTGCAACGGCGCGCATTTCTTCTTCGAGCGGAACCATTTCCGTTCTCTCTATTTTTAATGAATACCTCAGTATGTTCGAAAGTTTTGTTACTGCTGTTTGAGCATTAGATGGTTCATCTTTAATAAGAGCTCTTATACTGTTTAAAGCGTTAAACATAAAGTGAGGATTAAGCTGTGCGCGCAATGTTCGTAGTTCAAATTCTTTTACTGCATTTTCCCAGATAAGGGATTCGATTTCGGCTTTTTTATAATTCTCGAAGTAATTGAATGAGAGATAAATCAGAGACCATAAAAGCATTACACTGCTGTAATTAAAAATTCCTATGAGTACCGATGCAAGCTTAAATCTTATGGGTTCATAAATCCCGAATATTAAGTTGGAAACAAGAAGGAATAAAAACAGAGTTATTCCTATTACAATACTTGCAATAAAAATTCTCGGGATTAATTTTTTTAATGATAGTTCAACCCAATTCTTACGTTTAATATAATTATGGTAAAGATTAGTGAGCCATAAACCGATGCCGCAGAGAACTATGGCTAATATTGATTTTTGCCAGTTGAAACTGTCGAATGCCGTAATAAAAGCAATATTGATCAGAGCATAAAATGACCACCCGGATATTTGGCATATCCAGTATAACCGTGTTCTGTCAATTCTTTCTTTTTTATTTATCACGTCGCTAAACGAAGGATTATCTTTGCCGAAATAATCTCCTTCATTCCATCCTTTTGAAACATATAACATTGTTAATATAATCTTATCGTTGCTAAAAGAAAATCGTACTAATATTTATATTAGACCCCGAACAAGTACTTCGGGGTTATAAAATTAGCCGAAAGAAACCGAAAGAATAATTACTTTTTTATTAAAGGAATTATTTGGGGATAGAAGGTTAAGTTAGGAAAAAATCCGTAGCACAGAAAGGAAGATTACCAATCTGTGCTACCAAATAACAATTAGAGGGTTGATATATCGTTGTAAATGATAAATGCCATGAGTAGGAGAAGAATAACAAAGCCAGTATTTTGTATTGCAACTTTAACCCTAAGAGGAATTTCCTTTCTGAAGATCCTTTCAATGAAAATTATCAGTAAATGACCGCCATCAAGGACGGGGAAAGGAAGTATATTAATTATCGCGAGCGTTAAGCTTAACAAAGCAAGGAAGTAGAGAAAACTTAAAATACCTGTATCGGCAGAGCGAGCTGCATACTGTGCGATTTTAATGGGACCACCGAATGCCTTCTTAAATTCTACTTTACCACCAATAACTTTACCAAACATACTAAAGGTTAGATTTGTCATTTTTATAATATCTAACCAGCTGTAGTAAAATGATTCAAAGAAGCCACGTGATTCGTAATCAATTCTTCCGGTAAAATTATGTCCGATGGATACCCCGATTATCCCGTCTGCACCCGGTTTAACAGATAAGTTAAGCGTGTCATTGTCTCTTGCTAAAAGAACCGGGATGCTTTTTTCTTTATTACTCTTTATAATGTTAGTTGTCTGGTAACTTGTGTAAACAGGAACGTTATCAATTTTTAAGAAAGTATCCCCGGCAAGAATTCCGGCTTTTGACGCAGGTGAATTTTCCATAACCGCGTTTATGGTTGGTCTGCTTAGTCCTTCAGGCAGAAGAAATCTTTCAGAAGTTTCTTCCGGTATCATAGAACGAGGCACAAAGAGCGATATGCTTTGTTCATTGCGTAGAACCTTAATGTTAAGATCCTGACCTAACGTATTTATGAAAAGTTCTGAAGTAAGTTCTTCCCAGTTATCTACGGTTTCTCCGTTAACTGCAATAATTTTATCACCAGAATTGAATCCTATAGAATCGGCAGCACTTTCAGGAAGTACGTATCCTATAGTTGTTGTTTTAGTTATCTGTTTGCTCTGGAAAAAGTTTACGCCCCAAAAAATTAATAGTGAAAGAAGAAGATTCATAAATACGCCCGCAGTAATTACGATAGCTTTCATCCAGGCAGGCTTAGCTCTGAATTCATAAGGCTGCGGTTCCTTATCTGCAAAATCCACATCCATGCTTTCATCAACCATGCCGGAAATTTTAACATAACCCCCCAAAGGTAGAAGGCATAACCTGTAATCGGTGTTTCCCTGTCCGTCGTAGTCTTTCGGTAATTCTCCGAATGTGAATCTGTTAATTTTATTCCATCCGAAGAGACGTTTGCCGAAACCAATTGCGAAAACATCTGCTCGCATTCCGCATAATTTGGCAGCAGCAAAATGTCCAAATTCATGAACAAAGACTAAAATCCCTATAGTTATAGCAAAATAAATTACATAGTCCATTAAAGAATACTCCTGTAGATCTGGGTTAAAAAATTCTATTTAGTCAAAATAAATGCCGATAAAGCTATAGGGAATACCTCCGCTAAATAAGTTCTTCAGCAAATTTCCGTGTCATTTTATCACACTCAATTATCGTTTCGAGATTTGGTGAGGTGTGGTTTTCAATTGTTTCCAGTGCTTTATCAATTATCACCGGTATTTTGGAAAAGGCTATATCGCCTTCTAAAAATCCTTTAACAGCAACCTCGTTTGCTGCATTGAGAATACATGGAGCCGTACCTTCGGCAGTAAGAGCATTATATGCGAGCTTAAGACACTGGAATTTTTCCATATCCGGTTCAAAAAATGTTAGTTCTTTGATAGCTGCAAAATCGGTTTTTGGAAAATCATTTTCCAGTCTTTTCGGAAAGGATAGTGCATACTGAATGGGCAACCTCATATCCGGCACACCAAGCTGAGCTTTGACAGACCCGTCAATAAATTCAACCATTGAATGAATTATTGATTGGGGATGTATTACCACATCGATTTTTTCTTTTGGTAATCCGAAGAGCCAGCGTGCTTCGATAACTTCAAGCCCTTTATTCATCAGTGATGCCGAATCAATTGTGATTTTATCTCCCATCTTCCAGTTCGGGTGAGCCAGAGCCTCTTTTACGGTAACATTATTTAATTCGCCTTTTTGCTTTTTAAAGAACGGTCCGCCGGATGCAGTTAAAATAAGTTTTTCAACCTCTTCGGCTTTTTCACCAACAAGACATTGATAAATTGCGCTATGTTCGGAATCAACGGGGATTATTTCAGAGTTATATTCCCTGCCGAGTTTTGTAATTAACTCGCCCGCAACTACTAAAGTTTCTTTGTTTGCCAGCGCTATTCTTTTTCCTCTTTTAACAGCTTCTATTGTAGGCAGAAGACCGGCAAATCCTACCATTGCACCAAGAAGAATATCGTATTCACAATTTGCAGCAGCATAAACGAGACCCTTGACTCCGGAGAGAACCTTGCAGTTGATGCTTAAGTTTTCACGTAATCTTTCAGCGGCAGATTCATTGGTAACCACCACAAGTTCAGGCTTAAATTCGTTTATCTGGGGTATTAAGAGATCAATGCGTGTATTTATTGTAAGGGCAGATACAGAGAATTTATCGGGATGTTTTTTTATTACGTCCAGTGTGTTTATACCTATCGAACCTGTTGAGCCAAGAATTAAAACTTTTTTCATCATTTATTGAATATAATTGCGTCAAAGCTATGAAAGAATGAATTCTTTATCAATGTAAAATACTACTTAAATGTGGGATGTTTATATGCATGAAGAAAATATAGTTTATCTTTTGGCACTTTTTTGAACGTTATATTACTAGTATTCGGATTCTTTGTTGTTTACTAGATGATTTTTTATTTATTTAACTTTAATAATAAACTCCGAGGGCAATATGAAACTTAAAGCATTTGTATTATTGCTGATAATTATTTGCTTATCTGAAGGAAATGCATTACCCAGGTTCAGCTTAAGAGGCGGCGGCGGAGATTGTTCCGGCTGTCATGTTAATCCGACAGGCGGCGATATGCGTAACAGGGGTGGTTGGGGATTCGGTAAGAATGTTCTTCCGATGCAAACTACGGATGAAGATTTTGAAATGAGCAATAAGATTGGAGAAAATATACAATTTGGACTTGATTTGAGAGGGCAAGCGTTGCTTATAATAACTGAAGATAAAAAGAGAATCGATTTCCAAAGAATGACTGGTTCATTATATACAAACATTGATCTTTCGGAAAAGATAAATGTGTTTACACGATATGATTTTGTACAGGCAATCTGGGAGGCTTACGGAGTTGCTCGTATTCTGCCAAATGATAGTTATATAAAAGGAGGAACATTTCAATCAAATTATGGAATAAGACTGGATGACCATACTGCCTATACAAGAGGTGGAGACTTAGGACTTGTTACCAACTCAGTTTCGGGTTTGATTTATAATCCGGCTTATACTGAAAGTGGAATTGAGCTCGGGGTCTATTTTGATGATTTTGCTTTTCTAACGGCAAGTGCCGGAAATCCCTCCCGGCTGTTATTCCAGGTTGACCCTGTTTATACGGCAAATCTTAAAATACAACCTACAATTGGAGATGAAGCAGCTTTATTTTTTGGCGGTTCGTTTGCTACTTTCAAAAAGAGCGCAGTAACGCCCGTTGTAAATATGTATGGTGGTTATGCGGGATTTGGTTTCGGGGATTTTACTATAATGGGTGAGTTTGATATAGCCAACGATTATATAAAGAAAGATTCTGCTTCTACTGCAATGATGGTTGAAGTGGCATACAGGGTTATAAAGGGACTTGAAGCAGTCGTAAGATTCGATCGATTTGACCCCAACTCCGATATTGACAAAGATGAACTAACAAGGTTAGTAATTGGCTTTGAAATATTTCCCTATAGCTTTATTGAAATTCGTCCGCAGTACAGGTTACAAATGGAAGATCCAGGCATAGAAAACGATGCTGCGTTAATTCAATTTCATATCTGGTATTGAGTTTTATAAGTGAGGCTCACCTTAAAGGTGAACCTCACCTCTTATCATAAATTACCGGTCTTTTAATTATTACTTCTCATTCTTACTAAAAAAAATTCCCTGTGAGCAGGAACATTCCGATATTTAAAGCATCTTTTATTACAGATACTGGGATTTTTTTTGACAGACAGTCCGGAACATATTGTTGATAATCACTCCACATTTCTCCCTTGAATAACCAGTTTAAAAATTGGTAAGTTTGAATATGGTAAAGAGAGCATTTCTAATTTTTATAATATCAGTTCCATTTGCTTTTACTCAGCAGGATTTGGTGAACCGTTTTCTGCTTGCGCAGAATTTTGAACAATCCGGTGAATTTCAAAAAGCAAAACAGATATATGAAGAATTATATGGAGATATTCCTTCAAACCTTCAATACTTCGATGCACTGAACAGAGTTTATCTTCAGCTAAAGGAATATGATAACTCAATTAGTATAATCGAGAGCAGGCTAAAAATAAATGGAAATGACATTAATCTTTATGGGCTGTTGGGGAAAACATATTACATGAAGGGAGAAGAAAACAAAGCCTTCGATACCTGGGATAAAGCCATTCAAAAATTTCCTGGTAACCAGCTTAACTGCCGCACAATTGCAAACTATGCTATTGAACGAAGGTCGTTTGAAAAAGCAATTGAATATCTCTATAAAGGGAAAAAAGTTGCGGATGATCCTGGTATGTTTTCTTACGATCTTGCAGGTATTTATTCTTTAACGATGAGATTTAAAGATGCAGCAAGAGAATATTGTGAAATAATTTCTTCCAATTCAAACCAGTACCAGGTTGTTGAATCGAGAATTCTCTCTTACATCAAAAAGCCCGATGCACTTTCACAAACAATCGATGTTGTAAAAGAAAGCAGGGAGAAAAATATCGTAGCTATTGATTACCTGCTCGCCAGACTTTATATGGAAGATGGCAGGTTTGAAGAAGCATTTGAAATTTATCTTGAGGCAGACAAGACCCAGAAGAACGAGGGGTCCGATTTGTATAACTTTGCAAACTTTGCTTATTCCGAAAAACAATTTGAACTTGCAGCCAGAGTTTATAATGAACTGGTCGAACGCCACCCGAACTCTCCGTTTGTTTCCCCAGCCAAGCTTGGATACGCAAAGACCCTGGAAGAAACCCTGAATAGAGAAGCTGCTGTTAATGATAATTCATGGAAACCTTTTTACAAAATAAAGATAATTGATAATGTAAATATTGAAAAGGCTATAACATCCTATAGTGAATTAGTAAATCAATACCCTCGTTCGGAGATTGCAAGCGAAGCACTGCTAAGAATCGGCAGAATTCTTTTGTATAAACAGTATGATAATTTATATGCCGAAAAATATTTTAATCGTATTGTTAAAGAATATCCTGTTTCTAAATTTGTTTTTGATGCATACTGTGAACTTGCTAATATTAATATTCTTGGAAACGATTTTGCTTCTGCAGAAAAGGATCTTTTAAAGGTGATAAATAATAAAGGAGTTGGCGAAGAAAAAATAAATCTTGCAAGGTACGAACTGGCAAAGGTAAATTTTTATCGCGGAGATTTCTCTTCTGCTAAAAATCTACTTCGTGAGATTCTTAATAACCTTAAAGATAACATTGCCAACGATGCTATTGAACTTTCCCTTTTATTGAACACAACATTAAATGATTCGTCTAATCTCTTATTATTTGCCAGGGGAGATTTAATGACAACCCGGGGAGAATATAAGGAAGCTTCAGCCATATTTGGTGAAATTGCATCAGATGAAAGGAGTTTTGTTCTGCGGTACAGAGCTCGTCTTAAAGAGGTTGAGACAGAATTAGCCCTGGATAATTATGAAAGATCTATTTCAATTTTGCAGGAAATTTTGGACGAGAAGGAGCAAAATATTTATGCAGATAAAGCGCTTTATTTATTAGGCAGAATCTATCAATATGGCATGAAAGATGATACAAAAGCACTTGAGATGTATGAGAGCCTGCTTGCAAAATTCCCTAACTCCTTATATCTTGATATGACAAGAGAGGAAATAATTAAAATAAGAAATAAAGTAAGCTAAGGTTTTGAATGGCTAAAAAACAGAATCAAAGAATTGTAAAATGTTCCTTTTGCGGCAGGGATGGGAGCGAAGTAGGAAGCATGATTGCCGGGCCCGATGTTTATATATGTGATATTTGCATTGGAAGCAGTGTTGATATCCTGAGAAATAATCTTGCCGCATTTAACAACATAAAGCCGAAAGGCTTTCAGCATCATACTCCGGCTTCGATCAAGAAAAATCTCGATGAATATGTAATCGGGCAGGATAGGGCTAAAAAGGTTTTATCGGTTGCTGTTTATAATCATTATAAAAGGATCAACACCAAGTCATCATTTTTTGAGCTTGATGATGTGGAAATTGAAAAGAGCAATATTCTTCTTATTGGGCCGACAGGAGTGGGCAAAACATTACTTGCTCAGACTCTTGCAAAGATACTTGATGTTCCTTTTGCAATAGCCGATGCTACAACTTTAACCGAAGCAGGTTATGTCGGTGACGATGTTGAAACGGTACTTGTGCATCTTTTACAAGCTGCCGATTATAATCTTGAGCGGGCTCAAAGAGGCATAGTTTATATTGATGAGATTGATAAGATTGCAAGGAAAAGTGAAAGTGCATCAATAACAAGGGACGTTTCAGGTGAAGGAGTTCAGCAGGCTTTGTTAAAAATTCTTGAGGGCACAGTGGCAGGCGTTCCCCCTAAAGGAGGAAGGAAACATCCCGAGCAAAGCTTGATTAATGTTAATACAAAAAATATTCTTTTTATTGTCGGCGGTGCTTTTGAAGGAATTGAAAAGATCATTGCGTCGCGTATCAACAAAAATAAAATGGGCTTTATTTCTGATATTGGCGAAAAAAACAGGGACGAGGATCTTCTTAAATATGTTCTGCCGGAAGATCTTCTTCGTTTCGGCTTAATCCCCGAATTAATAGGAAGACTGCCGGTTACGGCTCCGCTGCACGCATTATCTAAAGAGGCTTTTAAAAGTATTCTTGTAGAGCCCAAGAACGCGATTCTTAAGCAGTATAAAAAACTCTTCCTGATGGAAGGCATTGAACTTGAGTTTGATCCTTTTGCAATTGAAGCGATTGTTGAAAAAGCAATTGTGAGAAAGACAGGCGCAAGGGCACTTCGTTCTATAGTTGAGGAATTTATGCTTGATATAATGTTTGACCTGCCCAATAAAGATAAAATTGAGAAGTGCATCATTACTAAAGATGTAATTGCCGAAGGTTCAGAGCCAATCTATCTTGAAAGCGATAGAAAATCCGCTTAGATAATATTTTATTTCCGTTAAATGGTCATAATATTCGGATTGTTTAGCGGATTTATTTTTTTAAAAATTGTTTTTGTTACTGTCTAGAAAAAGATTTGAAATTTGAGATTTGAAATGTTTAGAAAAACCATATTAGTTTTAATACTAAGCTGCATATCTTCCTTCTCTCAATCCAAAATCCTAATCTACATGGATTTAACGCAAGCCGATCATCTTAAAGCTTATGGAATTACTTTCCATGCGCTTACAAATGGAATTAAAGCGGACTGGTTGCTGAACTACAGGGGCGGTTCTTTTATGATAGACTATTCAGATAAAATCGCTGTTGAATGCAGAATTGAAGGAGTTTCATTCGATATTATATCATCTTCGGAAGCGGTTACTATTTATGCAGAAGTGCAGGACGAAGGGAATAATATGGACGTGGTAAGACTTGAAAAGGCACCGAGGATTGCTGTGTTTGTACCGCCAGGCTTTCAACCATGGGACGATGCGGTTACACTTGCTCTCGAGTATGCAAAGGTTCCCTATGATAAAATCTGGAACGATGAAATACTGAGTGGCGATCTTAAAAATTACGATTGGCTTCATCTTCACCATGAGGATTTTACGGGTCAGTATGGGAAATTTTATGCAAGCTTTTCAAATGCCCAGTGGTACATCGATCAGCAAATGCAATATGAAAATGGTGCAAAGAAAAACGGCTTTAAAAAAGTTTCAGATATGATGAAAGCGGTTTCATTAACAATAAAAAATTATATTGCACAGGGCGGATTCCTTTTTGCTATGTGCTCGGCAACGGATTCCTACGATATTTCTCTTGCAGCAAAAGATGTTGATATATGTGCTACTATGTTTGACGGAGATGCCTCCGATCCGAAAGCACAGGACAAACTGGACTTTTCAAACACTCTGGCTTTTGAAAATTTTAATCTGGAAATGAATCCTTATGTTTATGAATATAGCGATATCGATATTCAGCCTTTAGAAATCGGTAATTTCGATAACGATTATTTTACACTATTCGAGTTTTCCGCAAAGTATGATCCTGTTCCTACTATGCTTACCCAGGATCATGTGAATGTTATCCGCGGTTTTATGGGACAAACAACATTGTTCAGGAAGGAACTGATTAAGAAATCAGTTATAACTTTAGCAGAAAGAAATGGGACAGACCAGGTCAAATATATTCATGGAAATTTCGGCAGGGGAACTTTTACTTTTTACGGTGGTCACGATCCCGAAGATTATCAGCATGCAGTAGGAGATCCTCCGACAGATTTAAC
>Ga0209521_10001340_pt1 | contig 20096 bp, 16 predicted proteins | sample Rifsed19ft4_FD_184016 | JGI IMG/M metagenome (GOLD analysis project Ga0209521, IMG submission 184016) | Soil microbial communities from Rifle, Colorado, USA - sediment 19ft 4 (version 2) | ecosystem: Environmental > Terrestrial > Deep subsurface > Rock core/Sediment | place: Rifle, Colorado...
GCTCAAGGAGCAGTATGCCGGTCGGTTCGTGGACTGGGACGACCCGCGGCTGACCCTTGTGGCGCAGGGGTACGCGCTCCAGGCGGTGTTCTACCCGATTACCGGGGAACCGTTCTGCGACGACAAGGACTGCGTGCTGTTCAATGCACACTGGCAGGAGGAGCTGCTCCACGCGCAGATCGAGAGCGGCCTGCTCTGCGCGCGCCATCGGAAGGTTGCGGAGGCCCTCAGGGCGGGGCCGGATGGAAGAAGAACCCGACCGCGATGATCGCGTAGACGAGGAGGAGGAGGACGCCCTCGTACCAGTTGGTTTCACCGTCCTTCGCGAGCACCGCCACAATCGCGACGGCGAGGACGATCGCGACGAGCTCGAACATCTCGAACGCGAGGGTGAGCGGCTGCCCCAGCGCAAAGGCCGCAAAGACCAGGACGGGCGTCACGAACAGCGCGATCTGGACGCTGGAGATTGTGGTAATTGCGACGCTGAGGTCCATCTTGTTCTTCCACGCCATCATGACCGCGGCGCTGTGCTCCGCGGCGTTGCCGATGATCGCGATCACGATGACGCCCATGAACAGCTCCGGGCGCGGGATCCCGAGAGCGGGCGTGGCGCCTTCGACGGACCCCACGAGAACCTCCGCGACGAGGCCAACGAGAACCGTCGCTCCGACGAGGACGCCGATTGCGAATTTCCGGCTCCAGATGGGCTTCTCCAGCTCCTGCGTGACCGGGTTGAATACGTCCTTGTGGGTGTGGAGGGAGAACACGAGGCCTAGAACATACCCGATGAGGAGCAGCCCGGCGATTGCGAGGCTGACACTGGGAAGCTGGCCGGTGCCGTTTGTCGAGAGCTGGAACAGCTCCGGCATCACGAGGGCGACGATCGCAAGCACGAGGAGCGTCACCTGGAGCTCCGCCGCGCGGATGGAGAATGACTGCTTCCTGTGCCGCATCCCTCCAACGAGCATACTGAGGCCGAGGACGAGGAGGATATTCCCGATGATCGAGCCCGTGATCGATGCCTTCACGACCTCCACGAGTCCGTTCGCGTCGGTCTGGTATCCTCCTGCCGCCAAGGAAGCCGCTCGTCCGAGCGCGACGAGGGCGATGATGAGCTCGGTCGCGTTCCCCATCGTCGCATTGAGGAGCCCACCGATCCCAGGCCCGGCCCGCTTGCTCAGCTCCTCTGTCGCCAGCCCCATCAGGTTCGCAAGGGGGATGACCGCCACCCCCGCGGCGGCGAACACGGCCAGATCCGGGGCACCGAAGAGGCGGAGCAAGATCGGAATGGGGACGAGAGCGATGGGGAGCAGGAACTTCCACTTCCCCGCGACCTTCATGAGCGGCGGCATCCCCATGCTTCGCTTAAGGAATTCCTTCGACGGACTCGAGAACGTCTGGTTCGCGCGGCGCGACCCGTCGAAATCCGAACCGCTAAGCATTTATAGGGGTACAAACCCGTTCCAACCGACCGAAATACGCCCATTCCGATGGAATCGCGATGTACGCGCCGCCAGCGTTGAGGGATGTGCGGGGTTTGCGTACGATGGCTCCGAGGACGCTCGTGGTGCTCGGCGTGGTCGTCGCTGCGCTCTTCTCGGCCTCGGTCCCGGCCCGAGCGGACCTCCCGTTCGTCGAGCTCCTCGCCCCGAACGGCGGGGAGAGTCTCGCGGGCGGGAGCACGTTCCCGATTCTCTGGAACATGACCCACAGCCCGGATTCGATGCTGTTCGCCTGGCTCGATTTCAGCGCGGACGGCGGCCTGACGTACCCCATCCGGATCGCGTCGGGGGACTTCACGGTACCCTTCGCGCGATACGACTGGACGGTGCCCCTTGCGGACTCGGCGGGCGCGCGGATTCGCGTGTGCGCGAGGGGGAGCGACGGCAACCAGTCGTGCGACGTCAGCGCGGCGAACTTCACGATCGACTCGACCCCCCCGTACGTCCGTCGGACGGTGCCCGCGAACGGGGCGACGAACGTGTCGCAGGTCCAGCCCCTCGTGGTCGAGTTCAGCGAAGCGGTGGACCAGCCCTCCTTCGTCCTCATCCCGTCCCCGTCCGTCCCGACGAATCTGGTCTGGCGGAACGCGACGACCGTCGAGGTGTTCCATCAGACGTTCGGGCCATGCACGCCGTACACCTTCCAGGCCTACGCGCGCGACCTCGCGGGCAACGTCCTCAACCAGAGCCCCGCCCCCAACCCATGGGCCTTCACGACCGTATGCACGAATCCCCAGGTCGTCTGGACGGACCCTGCGAACGGGCAGGTGGATGTGCCGCTCGACGCGCCGGTCGAGATCCGGTTCAACGGGGCGATGAACCAGTCGTCGGTCTCGCTGGCGCTGTCGCCCACCGCCGGCAACCTCTCGTACATCTGGCAGGCGACCCTGACCGTCGTCGTCGGGCATGACCCCTTCATGACCTGCACGAACTACACGGCGTATGCCTCCGGCCGGGATGTGAATGGGAGCGCCCTGGTCACGGGCATCGCCCCGAACCCGTGGTTGTTCCGGACGGTTTGCCCGAGCGCCCCGGATTCCCTCACCGTGATCTCGCCCGTCGGCGGAGAGTCGTGGACGGGCGGGTCGGACCATGCGATCGCGTTCGAAGTCGTGAACGGGGACGTGAGACCTCGGTCCTACAATGTCACGGCGCGGTACGCGTCCTCGGCGGGGAACGGGTTCGCGGGCAGCCGACTGGTGACGGTTCCTGGGACCGCCACGTTCGTGGGCGGACTCAATTGGACGGTTCCCTTCATCGATGCGACGGATGTCGTCCTGAACGTCAGCGCGATCGACCCAGGGAGCGTCGCATTGTTCGCGGACAGCGAGCCGATCCAAGTCGACTCGACGCCCCCCACCGTGGGCCCCGCGATGCCCAGGGGCCCGAACGCGCCGATGGACCCTATCCTGGCGGTGTTCTTCTCCGAGGCGATGAACTCCCAGTCCGCGATCTCGGATGTGATCACGATCGACCCGCCCCTTCCCTACACCCCGATGTGGTCGTTCCCCCCGGACCGCTTCAGCGGGCAGCTCCTCGGGACCCAGCCCTGTACCTCGTACACCGTGACGGTCGGCGGAAACCTTTCCTCACCCCTTCGCGACCTCTCGGACCCGGGGAACCCCCTCGCGCCCTTCTCCTGGACCTTCCAGACGGTGTGTCGGCCGACCGTGGACCTCCTTGCGCCGGACGGCGGTGAGGACTGGACCGGCGGGACCTCGCACGAGATCCGGTGGACCACGGACGATGCCGACGACGCGACGCTGGCGGCGGAGCTGCGGTACTCCACGGACGGGGGCGTGACGTACCCGAACCTCATCGCGAGCCTGGTCGCGCCCGTGGGCCCCGCGTCCCACGCGTGGACGGTCCCCCGGATCGACGCCGCGACCCTCCGCGTTCGCATCGTCGTCACAGATCCCGCCGGGGACTCGGCCAGCGACGCGAGCGCGGGACCGTTCATGATCGACTCCACGCCGCCAACGCTTCTCACGAGCTTCCCCGCGCCCGGTAGCCACGGCCACAGGACCACCCGTCAGATGTCCTTCACCTTCTCGGAACGGGTGGACCGGCCCTCGTTCGAGGACGCGTTCCTCCTGTCCCCCGCCGTCGGCGAGGTCACGATGACTTGGTCCGCGAGCGGCGGCGCGGACGTGCTCACGATCGCCCACGACGCGCTCAGGCTCCGCACGGAGTACGCGATCACGTTCCTCGCGGTCGCGAAGGACGGCAGCGATCCCGGGAACCATCTGCCGACGCCCCTCCTCATCCGGTTCACGACGAGTCCGCCCCCCGACGCGATCCCGCCGGTCGCGAAGGCGGTCGCGAGGGCTGTCGTGAGGGCCGGCGAGGTCGTCACCCTGGACGGCACCCTGTCCACGGGGGACATCGCCCGGTACGAGTGGAGGATCAACGACGACGAGGGCCTGTTCGTGACCGTCCTCGTCGGAAGGAGCGCGTCCGTGGCCTTCCCCCGGCAAGGGCGATTCCAGGTGACCCTGGTCGTCGCGGACCCGGACGGCCTCATCGGCGAGGACACGGTGGGAATCGCGGTCACGCCGGATCCGAACGGAGTGCTGATCCTGGCCGGCGTCCTCGCCCTCGCGGCCGCGCTCGTCGGGACGACGGAGGCCGGGCGCGCGTCCGCATTCGGACTTGTCCTGTTCCCGCTCTACGTCCGCCGGAAGCGGAACGAGGTGCTCGAGCACCAGACACGCGGCATGATCCTGGGGTACGTCCTCGTCCACCCCGGGGACTCGTACACGGACATCAAACGGAACCTGTCCCTCTCGAACGGGACCCTGACGTACCACCTGATCGTGCTCGAGCGCGAGAGGATCATCCGGTCCCAGGTGCGCGGTCCGAGGAAGCTGTTCTACCCGATGACCGTCCGCGTGCCGGAGGACGGAGGCGGGCTGCACGAGCTCCAGCTCCGCATGTTCCGCGCGGTGCGGGAGGTCCCCGGTCTGGCGGTGAAGGACCTCGCGGGCGCGCTCGGGATCACGAGCCAGCACGCGCTGTACCACCTCCGCGCCCTCGCGACGAAAGGGTTCGTCCGGCTTGAGCGGCGAGGGTTGAACATCCGGTGCTTTGCCGAGCCCGGGCAGGGGCCTCCACTCCACGAGGCCGACGGCCCTGAGCACCCCGAGTAGGATCTCCGGGCTAGCCCTCACGAAGACGTTTCCGGAGTTCGGCGTAACTTCGCACCGTCGCGACCTTGACCCCGATTGTCGAGCGCGGGTTCTTCAGACCGGTGCCCGTGTTGAACAGCACGACGCGCTCGTCCGCGCCGATGTGTCCACCCGCCACGAGCCCCTTGAGCGCTGCCAACGTCGCCCCGCCTTCGAAGCAGGCATGGATCCCCTCCCTCCGTGCGAGCTCGGCCGTCGAGGAGACAGTCGCCTCGTCAGACACCGCCACGCCCCGACCGCCGGAATCCCGCGTCGCCCTCAGCACGAGGCGGTCGCCCACGGTCCGGGGGACGCGCAGTCCCGCGGCCAGCGTCTTCGGGTCCTTCCACTCCCGCGCGTCCTCCCGCCCCTCCTCGAACGCGCGCACGAGCGGCGCGCATCCCGCGGACTGCACGAACGCGATCTTCGGCGGCGGCCCCTCGTGCCACCCGAGCGCCCGGAGCTCCCCGAACGCCTTCCATAGGCCGACGACGCCCGTCCCGCCCCCGGTCGGGAAGACGACCCAGTCCGGGACGCCGCCGAGCTGCTCCCACAGTTCGTATCCCATCGTCTTCTTCCCCTCCACGCGGTAGGGTTCCTGGAGCGTCGCCATCAGGAAGTACCCGAGCTTCTGGCACGCCTCCCCCACGAGGAGGGCAGCGTCCGCGACCGTCCCCTCGACGAAGAACAGTCGCGCCGGATACGCGGCAGCCTCGCGCACGATTTCCAGGGGCGTGTCCCGTGGGATCGCGACGAGCGCCTCCATCCCCGCCCGGGCGGCGTAGGCGGCCAACGCGCTGCCCGCGTTCCCCGCGGACGGTACCGCGAGTTTCGTGGCTCCGAGCGTCCGGGCCATCGGGACCGCCACCGCCATGCCTCGCGCCTTGAACGTGCCCGTCGGGTTCGTCCCCTCGTCCTTCACGTACAGCTCGCGGATTCCGACGGTCCGCTCCAGGCTGGGGCACCGCAGGAGGGGCGAGCCTCCCTCCCCGAGCGGGAGGACGTGCTCGAGGCTTCCCAGCGGGAGGACGGGAAGGTACCGCCACAGGTCTTTGCGCGGGAGCAGGTCCTCTCGTCGGAGTCCCTCGAGGTCGTAGCGGGCGAGGAGCGGCCTCGCGCACTCCGGGCATACGTTCCGGAGCGCGACCTCGTAGGTGCGCCCGCATGCGGAGCACTCCAGGTGATCGACGTTCGTCACGCGCGACGGCATCGGGGGCTCGTATTAATGAAACGCGCCTCGACTCAGCCCGCCGCGAGGCTCCCGTCCGTCGGTCGTCCGAGGGTCTCGAGGTACGCGCGCAGGGGGTCGACGTGGAGTTCGCGCCGCACGGAGCGGCGTCCGTTGGCCCGGACCAGCCCATCAAGCAAGGCCTCGATGTCGATGGCATCTCCGCCGGGTGCCGACCCGGCAGGCCGCGGGCCCTCGGACCCCGGGTCGGGAGGCTGCTCGACTGCCCGTTCGGGGTCCGTGGGAGCGTCGTCGACCCGCAGATCGTCCCGGGCGAACGAGGCGAGATCCGTCCAGAGGCCATCGAGGAGGTCGACGGCGATGGCCCGAGTGGGCCAGCGCGCGCCTCGGGGCTTATCCCGATTTCGGTGGTCCCGCACCTGGAGCCCGAGCGATGCGACCAGGGCAGCGGCTCCCACGATCGTCAGGGCCATCGGTATGAGCAGCTCGTCCATGTCCTCTTCCCCTGGGAGGGAAGGATGGACGGATGGCGGCATAAGCGGCGCGATGTGCTTATCAGTTAGGGGGTGTTGTCAGATGCCGAAATGGACGTGCCATGGCTTCGGCGTGCGATGCTCCGCGCCTTCCGGTCGAGGCGGCGCGTTCTCGTGGCGTACTCGGGCGGCGTGGACAGCGGACTCGTCGCGAAGCTCGCGTGGGATGCGCTCGGCACCGACGCGCTTGCCGTGATCACGGATTCCGAGTCCCTTTCGCGCCGTGAGCTCTCGGATGCGACGGCGGCCGCTGCGGAAATCGGCATCCCACTCCGCGTCCTCCGGGTATCCGAGCTGGCGAGCCCCGGATACGCCGCGAACCCCGTGAACCGCTGCTATTTCTGTCGGTCCGGACTCGCGGCGGTGCTTACGGGAATTGCCGCCGCTGGACGGTTCGCCGCGATCGCGGACGGGATTCACGCGTCGGACCTGGGCGACGTCCGCCCGGGGATCCGCGCTATGGACGAGGCGGGATTCTGGCACCCGCTCCTCGAGTCCGGCCTCGGGAAGGCGGAGGTGCGGGCGATGGCGAGGGCGGCCGGGCTCTCGTTCTGGGACAAGCCGAGCAACGCGTGCCTCTCCTCCCGAATCCCTCATGGGACTCCGATCACGATCGACCTGCTGCGTCAGGTCGAGGCGGCAGAGGAGGTCCTGCGGGGCCGCGGGTTCCGGCAGGTCCGCGTCCGTCACCACGGCGAGACGGCCCGGATTCAGGTGGCCCCGGAGGAAATCCGTGAATTGATGGCGATTCGCGGAGACGTCGAGGAAGCCATGCGGGGCCTCGGCTTCCGGAGTGCGGTGGTCGATCCCGACGGCTATCGGTCGGCCGCGTAGCTAGGCGGGGAACAGCTGGGAGCAGTAGTGCTTCCCAAGATCGTAGCAGTCCGGGCACCTCCGGGGTTGCCCGACGAGCCTCCGGAGCCGCTTCTCGGTCTCGTCGCTTACGACGTGCTCCATCTTGCACGCCTCGTCGTGGAAGGTTCCCTCGGGGTACTTGAGCGTCGTTACCATGAACCGCTCGATCACGCAATGCTTCCGGAGGATCTGCCGCGCGTATGTGTCTCCGCGCTTCGTCAGGGAGGCGCCTTGGTACTTCGCGTGCCGGACGAGGCCCTCCCTCTGGAGTTTGTCCAGCATCTCCGTGACGGACGAGGGGGAGACGGACAGCTCCTTCGAGACGTCCCCGGTCTTGGCCCTCCCGTCGCCGTCCTTCGCGATCAGGAAGATCGTCTTCAGGTACATCTCCACGTTCTCGCTGTGGGATCCGACCGCGGACATCCGTCGGACCAGATGGCCGCCCGGAATAAGCTTTTGCCGCTTGTATATACGAAGGGTTGATTTAGGCGGTCCGAAACCTCCATCGACGGATTTCGGCCCGCCGAAACCTTAAGTAACGGTGCGTTCTCCGAGCGCCGGACGGGTTTCGGTCGACCGAAACCGGAGCGTGAGTCGGACATGGTCGTGGGTCTCGTGCCGGGCCTCGTGATCGGGCTGCGTGAGGGGATTGAGGCGGCGCTCGTCGTCGGGATCATCCTCGCGTACCTGACGAAGATCGGGCGGCAGGACCTGCACCGGTACGTGTACCGAGGCACCTTGGCGGCGCTCGGAGGGAGCGTCGTTGCGGCTGCGGTGTTCGCCATCACCGTAGGGCGGTTCGAGGGCACCGCGGAGGAGCTGTTCGAGGGGTTCGCCGCGATCCTCGCAGTGATCGTGCTCACTTCCATGATCCTCTGGATGATGAAGGCCGCCAAGGATATCCGCAAACACGTCGAGCACCGGATCGACGTCTTGGTGGACCGCCGCAAGGTTCTGGGCCTCGCATCCCTCGCGTTCATTGCGGTCTTCCGAGAGGGGGTGGAGACCGTCCTGTTCATGGCCGGACTCACGGGGGCCTCGACGACCGCGGACATCGTGGCCGGGGTCGGCCTCGGCGTCCTCGTGGCGGCGTTCCTGGGGTTCGGTCTCTTCCGGCTCTCGTGGAAGATCAACATGCGCCGTTTCTTCCAGGTCACCGGCATCTTCCTCATCGTCGTCGCGGCCGGGCTGTTCCAGCTGGGAGTCCACGAGCTCCAGGGCGCCTACGGGTGGGGGCTCGACGGGACCGTCTATGACGCGAAGTCCACCCTCCCCGACAAGTTGCCCGAGGACGGCTCCGCGCCGACGGCCGCGCAGGTTGGCGGGTCGCTCCTCCGGGGGATCATCGGGTACAACGACAACCCGACACAGCTCGAGATGCTCGCCTACGCCGCGTACTGGATCTTCACCCTCTTCGTGTACTGGGGCGTCCGGACAGGGAAGATCGAGATCGTGACGCGCCCGCTGAAGAACGCATGGCGCGCGATGGTGCGGGCGATCCGCCGGTCTCCCGCCAGGATTGAGGTCCGGTAGCTCCCAAGCCTTTTACGGGCCCGCCCGTTCGCACCGCCATGGCCCGACGCAAGCCGGAGACCGCGGCGGTCCACCCGAGGGTGCAGAAGGGGCACGGTCCGATCGTCGAGCCCGTCCACCTCGCGACGACGTGGCGGCTGGACAGCGCGAAACAGGGAGCCCTCCTCTCCCGGGATCGCGGTCCCGAGGCGTTCTACACGCGCTGGGGGAACCCGACGACGCGCGTCCTCGAGGAATCCGTCGCGGAACTCGAGGGCGGGGCGCGGGCCATCGCGACGGGTTCCGGGATGGGCGCGATCTCGTCTGCGGTCCTCGCGGCGGTCGCGAAGGGGGCCCATGTCGTGGCAGGGAAGTCCCTGTACTCCGCGACGACGGAACTGATGACCCGCGTCCTGCCGAAATTCGGGGTGGAGACGACGTTCGTGGATCCACGGAAGCGGGGCGCGTGGCGGGAGGCGGTGCGGGAGAAGACGGTCCTCGTGTACACGGAGACGCCCGCGAACCCGACGATGGACCTCACGGACCTGCGCGAGGCTGCGGAGGCCGCGCACACCGTGGGCGCGATCGCGATGACGGACAACACGTTCGCGACCCCGATCAACCAGCGTCCGATCGAGCACGGCATCGACGTCGTCCTCCACTCCGCCACGAAGTACCTCGGGGGCCATTCGGACGTGACCGCCGGCGTGATCGTCGCGAGGACGGACGAGGAGTGGGACCGCATCTGGTACACGTACAAGATCCTCGGGCCGGTGCTCGGCCCCATGGACGCGTACCTCGTGCGGCGCGGCCTTCGCACGCTGCCGCAGCGTGTCCGCCAGCAGAACGAGACGGCGCTCGCCCTCGCCCAGTTCCTTGAAGACCATGGGAAGGTCGATCGGGTCCACTATCCGGGACTGCCGACGTTCCCGCAGCATGGGCTCGCGAAACGGCAGATGGACGGATTTGGCGGCATGCTGTCGTTCGACATTTCGGGCGGGTACGCGGCGGGGGTCCGGTTCGTGGAGTCCGTCGAGGTCGCGACCCTGGCGGTCAGCCTCGGCGGCACGGAGACCCTCGTGCAGCACCCCGCGAGCATGACCCACGGCCCGCTGACGGATGCGGAGCGACGCGCGAGCGGAATCTCGGAGGGCTTGATCCGCGTGAGTGTCGGGCTCGAGCACGCGGACGACCTGATCGAGGACTTTGCTCGGGCCCTCAAGAGGCCTGGACGGTAGCCGCCCTCACCGGTCCCCGTCGGCATCCGATCGGAACCCGTACAGGGTCACCACGATCCCGAGGAGCGCGAGGCCCGCAGCGAGGACGATGGGCGCGAAGAAGGACGCGAGCACCGCGACCGCGAGAATCCCCGTTCCCGCCTCGACGACGGCGAGACGGACCACGTGTCCGCACCCCTTCTGCTAGGGTTCCGACACGGGCAAGATGTGCTCCAGGGCGAGGAGTTCCTTCTTCCAGCGGAGGCCGCCGGTGAAGCCGCCGAGTCCGTTCGCCGCCACGACGCGGTGGCACGGGATGACGATGCACGTCCGGTTCTTGCCGAGCGCCTGGCCCACGGCCCTCGCCGCATCGGGCCGGCCGATCGCTTTCGCGATGTCCCCGTACGTCCGCGTCTCCCCATACGGGATCGCCCGGGCCGCCCGGAGCACGGCCCGCTCGAAGGGCGTGTACACCGCGAGGTCCACGGTGTACTTGGAGAAGTCCACGGCCTCGCCGGCGAGGTATCGCCGAAGGTCCGCCGCCAGCGGGCCATCGCCGCGGTCGGGTCCCGGGCCCGGGTGCAGGGAGACCTCGGCCACGGACCGCCCGTCGGACTCCACGAACACGTGCCCGGAGCGCGCGCGAATCTGCTCCCTCGCCGCCATGGCGCGCCCCAGGCCCAGCGCCTAGATGAAGGTTCGGTCGCCCTACGACGGGACCGTCCACACGGTGTCCGCGGGGACGTAGACCCAGTACCCGGCGCCCGCGCGGAGCGCCTCCGTGTCGCCGAGCACTCTCAGGTAGTACGGTGCCGCCGTCGAGTCGAAGCCTTCGACGCGCGTGGCGCCGGTGTCCGCCTTCAGGTCCGAGATCGTGTAGTCCACGCGGCTCGACGGGAACCCGACGAGGTTCCAGCCCGTCTGCAGGATTACGTACTGCGGGGTGCCGGGCCACGTGCCCATGACCTGCAGCGTGCATGGGGCGGTGATCCGGATCCAGAACCCGCGCGTGTTGTCCAAGTACTGGAGGTCGTTCCCCGCCCTTCCCGGGACGTATCGTTGCCACGGGCTCGCCGTGTCCGAAGGATCGAAGGCCCGCACGGTGCTGTAGCTCCCGCCGACCGAGCTCAGGACGGTCGGCACGGAGGTGTCCGCGAGGATCATCGGGTGGCTGACCAGCCGCCAGCCGAGTTCCGCGCTGGAGAACGTGATCTGGAAGAACGGGACGGCGCCGCACGTGAAGTCGGCGTCGCTGATCGCCTGGCCGTCCCCCGTCTCGGGGCTCCCGTCCCGCACGACCACCCGCACGCGACATGTGGCCGAGTCCACGTTCGGGACCGTCCATCGGAACAACCCGTCGTTCGGCTCCCCGGTCGCGACGGGCAGCCACGGGGTGTTCGGGTAGTCCTCCGTCCAGAAGATGTCGACCCCGTTCGCGGGGATCCGCACGTCGTCCGCGTGCCAGCGGAGGTTGACGCTCGCGCCCTGGGCGAACTGCTCGCCGCCGTCGGGGGAGAGGACGTCGACGACCGGGGGCGCGGCGCCATCGATCCAATCGAGGATCTCCGTCATCACCGCGGCGCGGTTCGGGTCACCGACCTCGAAGAATTGGAACCCCAAGTACACCACTCGCGAGTCGGCGTCGTGCTGGACCCGCACGCTCCCGGGCCACGGCGGGCTGCCGAAGGGATACACGAACGGCGCCGCCGGCATGGCGGGGTCCCCGGCGCGCGGCCCGATCCGGTCGGGCGAGGCCAGGACGTTCAGGTTCGTCGCGGAGAACAGGTCCCCGATCGGGTCTCCGGCAACCCCGTTCACGTACGATGCCCCGGCGTCGTCGCCGCCGTAGGACGCGTGGAGGTACTGCTCGAAGAAAGTGCGATACTGCGAGAATCCGTCGAAGCCGATCCCGGAGCCCGACAGGAGCAAGCTGCCACTGCCGTCCAGATACGAGCTGAGGAGCGCCCGGTCGTTCGCGTCCAAGACGGACGAGGACGTCGGGCCCGTGTTCCAAACGAGTACGGACGAGTCCGCCAGGCGCTGTCCGCTCGGGAGCCCTCGGACGTCCGAGGTACCGAGATCGGAGCCAACGGCGTATTCGTTGTAGGTGTCGAACACCTCGCCGGCGTCCGCGAGGACCTGCTCGAAGGCCTCCGTGTAATCCGCCGCCGTGCCCTGGTCCCGGTGGACGAGGACTCCGCGGGGAGCGAACTCGTGCTTCGCCGCGTTCAGGATGTCGGACCCGTAGTGGTTGGGGTAGCCGGGGATGTTGAGGGCGCGCGTGGTTCCGGACTGGACGAAGGACACGATTCCGAGCTTCGACGGGTTCCACGCTGGGTTCAGGGGGAAGGTCGCGGTGAGCGTGACGCTTCCCGGATACGACAGAGGAAGCATCTGTTCGTTCAGCGCCCGTGCGATGTTCCGGTGGTACGGGATTCCGTTCGCCTGGGGCCAGTACAGGCCGTCCTCGTAGACAACGGTCCGAAGGTACAGGTTGGTCTCCGCCGGATCCAAGGGGTCCGTGGCGGTCACCGTCACCGATGCGAGGACGCTCATCGGAGTCAGGTCCGCATCGAGCGCGACGGCGACGTTGCTCGTCGTGTCCGAGTAATCCTCCAGAGGGACGCGGTACATGTCGTACGAGGCCGACGTGGGGCTCGCCGCCCCGATGATGAACAAGGTGCCGTCCGGGTACCGGCCGCCTCCGTCGATCGCGACCGTCGGTAGGTACTGGAACCCGTAGAAGTTATCTCGTGGAACCAACACCGTGGAGTCGAACCACGGGTCGTAGTTCCCCGACGCGGGGTTCGTCGAGCAACAGTGGTATGCGAGGACGAGGGCGTTGTCCGCCCATTCATCCGTGATCCGACTCAGTGCAGGATCGGCGATCCCGCACGGCGGACACCACACGCCGGTCAAGACCTCCACCATGTGGAACTTCGGAGAACTCCCGGGCACACGCGGCTCCATTGGCGGCGACACCCCAATCGACTGATCCTGCGGCGCGGCGAAGCCGAAGCCGACGCCGCCAAGCACGAGAACGAACACGCCCACTACCACGAACGAGGACTTGAGCCTCTTATGCACTGACCCACTCTCCCCCTGGGGCATTCGACAGGGCCGTATTAGCTTTTCCGCAGACCCTCGGAGGCCCCAAGCGCGAGGTTCGAGGCCATCGAAAGGCTATTGAGAGGGTCCGCGCTTTGACTCCAGTGATGCGCGTGGGGAGGCGGGACTTCGCAGCCCTCCTGCTCCTCTTGGTCGCCGTGGCGAGCATCCCGCAGGATGCCCGGGGGGATACGAATCCGCCCGTGATCGAGAGGGTGTGGTGGGAGCCTCGATTCCCGATCTACCCGGACAACGTGACCCTCTTTGCCCGCGTATCCGACCCGGATGGGCTGCAGCTCGTCGAGTCCGTGTTCTGCTATGTCCCCCCCTTCCTTTGTCTCTATGACACGATGTCGGACCCGGACGCGGACGGGGTGTGGACGATCGTGCCGCGAGGTCCCGGAGGCACTTCGACCCAGCCCGCGGCGATGGCGAAGGGGGCATCGGTCGGGGTCTCCGCCGTGGACACGTTCAACAACGGCGCCGTGAGCGCCAAGCAGTACGTCCTGTTCGTGGATACCCTGAACCTCTCGTTCGCGGCGCCCGTCATCGAGGTCGAGCCCGGGCAGCCCTTCACGGTCTGGGGATCGGCGTTCTATGAGGACAACATTACCGCGCCCGCGGAAGGCGTGTCCGTCGACGTCGCGGTTTCGACCGAGAGCGATACCGCCCTTGTCGCCGCGGACGGCGCCTTCTCGGTGACCCTGACCGCACCCTCGGCGGAGGGGACGTATACGATCACGGCCCGATCCACGGATCGGAGCCTGTCCGACGTTGAGGAGTCCTCCCTCGCGGTCACCACGATTCCCCGGGCCGACGTGACGATTTCCGACGTTCGGGTCTCTCCCCAGCGTCCGGTCATCGGTCCGGTGTCCATCTCCTTCCACGCGAGGAATATCGGGACGGCCGCCGCCACCGATGCTCGAATCGTGGTTGCCATCGCCGGTCCTGTGAATGCGACGATCTTGGACGAGCGGTATTCGATCCCCGCTCTCGGCGGGGACCTTCCGCTGGAGGCGACGTGGACGGCTCCCGTGGGCTCGTACCTGGTTCACGTCGCGATCGATCCGGATGATGAATTGGACGAGTTGGACGAGGGGAACAACGCGATCGACTCTTCCGTCTCGGTCACGCCGCCTCCGGAGTTGACGATTTCCGACGTCCGCGTCTCGCCCATCGCCCCCGTCGTCGGGCCCATCAGCGTTTCGTTCCACGCAAGGAACCTCGGAGAGGAGCCGGTCACGGACGCGCGCGTCCTCGTCGAGGTCATCGGACCCATGAGTTCCACGATTCTCGACGCGCGATACTCGATCCCCGCTCGCGGAGGGGACATCCCCCTCATGGCCTCGTGGGACGCCACGGCGGGGAGGTTCACCGTCCGCATCCGGGTCGATCCAGACGACGAGTTCAGGGAGCTGGACGAAGCGAATAATGTGATCGACTACACCATATCGGTCCTCGTTGCGCCCCCGGCGGGGGGTCTGGGTCTCGTCTGGATTGGCGTTGCGGGGATCCTGGCTGCCGTGGTCGCCGTGATCGGGCTCGCGTTGATCCGTGCGCGCCGGGCTCCTCTATCCAGAAAGGTCATCGCGGCCCTCTCGGTCCTGATCGCCGGCATGCTGGTCGTTGCCGGGGCTCTCGCGTTTTTCGGGACCCCCTCCGCTGCGCGCGCACCTGAGTACCGGGTCGTGGACATCGACGGGAACGCGCTCAACTCGACCGACCTTCGCGGCGATGTCGTCCTGATCGAGTTCTCGGGAACGTGGTGCGAGCCATGCCGGATCGTGGAGAACGCGTTCAAGGAGATCTTCCCCTCGTATTCGGACCGCGTGGTGTTCCTGAGCGTGTTCATCCCCCCGCTGAACAACCAGTCGGCCTTGGAGCTCCACCGCCAGGACCGAGACATCCCCCTCGGATGGCATCTCGCGCCGGATTCCGATGCGATGCAGACGAAGTTCGGCGTCGCCACGCTACCGCGGCTCTTCGTGGTCGACCGCAACGGGTTCGTCACCCTGAATTGGGGGCCCACCGCCATCTTCTCGGAGGAGACGGTGAAGGGGGTCGTGATGCCCGCGCTGGACGGTAGCCTCGCAGGGACGGCGAGCGCGGTCTCCGTCTCGAGTCTAGGGGTTCCCGCCCTGATGGTCCTCGCCGCCCTGCTTTCGTTCTTCTCCCCCTGCAGCTTCCCCGTCCTTCCGGCCTTCATGGCATACTACCTGAACCTCGACGCCAAGGGGACGAAGGCGGGGCCGAAGGTCGCCGCAGGACGCGGGTTCCTCGCGTCCCTCGGCATGGTCGCAGTGTACGGGATCATCGCGCTCGTCGTCCTCACCGCCGGATTGGCTGCGCGCAACCTGCAGTACATCTCCCCCGCGATCGGCGTGGTCCTGATTGTCGCAGCGATCCTGTCGCTTCTCCCGTTCCAATACCACTATCTGACGCGACCGTTCATCGCCCTCAAGCAGAGGATCGCCGCGAGACTCGGTGGGCGATGGACCCCGGGCATGGGCTCCAAACTCTTCGCGTTCGGCGCAGGATATGCGGCGGCGGGGTTCGCGTGCGTCGCTCCCCCGCTGATCGGGGCGATGAGCGCGGCCTCGACCGTGGGGCGCCCGGAGGAGGCGGTACTCGGGATCGTGCTATACGCCTTGATCGTGATTGGGCTGATGATGGCCGTGACGGTCGCCCTGACCGTGGCGGGGGACCGCGCGATCCGGAAAGTCCGCGTGTGGTCAGGCGTGATGAAGTACGTGAGCGCCACCGCGCTGCTCATCGCAGGGATCTACCTTCTCTACTTGTTCTACGTTTCCAGCGTCGGGTGAGCTTCCGCGGCGGGACCTCCGCCCGAGAACGCCTGGATCAGTTCCACGCGGTTCCCTGTGCGGTCGGTCGCGGATTCCTATCGAGGAACACCTCCTCATTGATCGCGACGTTGAACAGGGAGTCGTCGCTCGCGAGCGCCCGCTGGATCTCCGGGTACCGCACCGCCAGCCGGTCGAGCAGGGCACCGACCGTCGGCGTCTCCTCCGTGACCGTGATCGCGTCCTCGACGGAGACGAGCGCCTGCGGGACATGGACGGTGACGTTGTGCTCAAACGCAATGAGGTTGAGCTTCTCCCGCCACTCGCGCGCCGGCACCCCCTGCGTGACGGTGCCCAGCAAAGGGCCGGATGATGTAGGCTCCGGCCTTTGTGACGGATGGGGCGCGGGCAGGGGGATTGGGGGTCAGCGGGAAGAAGCGTCCATCATGCCCATTGACATCTGGTCGTGCATCGCCTGGCACGTCTCGGCGGTCATGCCCATGGACGCGCACTCTTGGTGGGTTCCTTCACGCATCTCCTGAGCACAGGCGGCGTGATTCCGCCCGCACTCCGGATTCTCTGCGGCGCATTGGGCCATGTGGTTTCCGTTCATCATGCCGCCCATGCCCCCATTCGAGACGGAGTAGAGGCCGACGGCTCCACCGGTACCCAGCAGCGTGATCATCAGCCATCCAAGCGCGCTCCCTGCAGGCACGTAGTTCACCGAGAGGACGTATTCCTTGGAGCTATGCGCGGGATTCGGTTGACATTCGAGAGACGCGCCGTTGGTGTTCTTCCGAACGTTCCGCGCGGGGCGCGGCTCCCCTTACAGTTGGTAATGGAATACCGCGTATAGAACCACGTCAATGGCTCTTCTGGTGTCTGGATGAACGGCGCGAGCGGACTGCTCTTGGTCGGTCTGCTGGCCGCGAGCGCCGTCGGCGCGATCGCGATTGCCGGGAACGCCGCAGTCGACATCCAGGCTCCTCCCGGAGATTGCGCCCGCATGCATGCATCGAATGCGCAGGGGCACGCCCAGTGTTCGGGCGAGGTCCGATACGGGTCTCATGCGAGCTGCGATCCGACGGGCATGCCCGCCACGCAGTGCGACCGGATGGCGTCCTACATGGGCGGCAGGGCAATGACGAGCTTCTGCCACTGAGTACGGAGGGGACATTCTTGGTGGAATCCCGATGACGGTAGCGCACTCGGAGCATGCCCGCCCCCTTGCGGGCGAGGATCGTCTCGCTCGCGGGAAGGGGGTTTCTTGGCGTGTCTGGTACGTGGCCGTGCTCGCCGGGGTGACCGTCTCTCTCTTCTTATTCGTGCCCGCCGGCGGAAATTTTGCCCTGCTCGTCCTGTTCGGCGGCCTAATGGCGCTTCACCACCTCCCGGGCGGGGGGCACCATCACGGCCAGGCGGGCAGAACTGAGCGATCGGCTCCCGCCCGATCTCGAAACGAAGGCGAGGATGCACCCCACGCCAAACAGGGAGGGGCGATGGTCTCGGGAAACAACCGCCGGCAGAAAAGGGGAGGCGGTCATTCCGGCCACTGCCATTAATCCCTCAGGTATCAAGCGCACCAAGCCTACGCGTCGGGCGGTTTCGGGGGCTTCGCAGTTGCTGCGTCTTTTCTTTGGCCATGGTCGCCCGGATTCTCTACAAGGTCGCCGCCTAAGACCGCTGGAACGACGAAGGACTACGGCTCATTCCTCGGTTGCCATTCGTTAGGAAATGACCCCGTCAGGATTTCACTCTGCAAACGGCAAACCGAATCAGCCCGGCGCACATGCGTGATCGCACGGCGTAGGCCAACGTCGCGCGCGACGGGCCTGAGGCCGAAGGGAGAGCGAACGATGACGAGAACGGCGACGATCGGGGTACGGGGCATGACCTGCGCCTCGTGCGTTCAGACGATTGAGATGGTTCTGCGCGACACGGAAGGGGTGTCGGAGGCGTCCGTGAACTTCGCCCTGGAGCGGGCGACGGTCACGTACGACCCCGGCAAGGTGGACATCTCGAGACTCGAGAAGGCGATTCGCGACGCGGGATACGAGCCCGTGCGGCACGAGATTGCCCTGAAGGTCCTGGGGATGGCGTCCCCCCACTGCGCGGGGCTCGTGGAGAAGGCGCTGCTCGACACGCCTGGCGTGATGATGGTGGACGTGAACTTCAGTCTGGAGACGGTCAAGGTTGCGTACGATCCTGCCACGGTGACCCTCGCGGACCTGAAGAAGGCAATCTCGGACGCGGGCTACAGGCCTCTCGACCTCGAGGGCGAATCCGTCGAGGATCGGGAGAAGAGGGCCCGCCGGGAGGAAATCCGGAAGCAGGCAATTTTCGTCGCCATGTCTTGGGTTCTCTCCGTTCCCATCATGCTCGGAACGTTCCGGGAGTACTTCTCGATCAGCTCCTTCACTCCGGAATGGCTCGCGAGCCCCTACGCGCTGTGGGCGTTGACCACGCCCCTCATGGTCGGTCCCGGGGCGCAATTCTTCATCGGGACATATCGGGGGCTCAAGCACGGGTACACGGACATGAACCTCCTCATTGCGACGGGGACTGGGGCGGCGTATATCCTTGGGGTCGTGAACACGCTCTTCCCGACGGCGGGCTTCGGAGGCCCCGAGGTCGCGTTCTTCGAGACCGCCGCCCTGCTCATTGCGTTCCTCGTCACGGGCCGGTACCTCGAAGCGCTCACGAAGGGCCGGACCTCGGAAGCGATCCGCAAGCTCATGGGGCTGAAGGCCAAGACCGCGCGGATCGTCCGCGGTGGCAAGGAGATCGACGTTCCCGTGGAGGATGTCGTCGTCGGCGACCTCGTCGTCGTGCGGCCCGGGGAGAAGATCCCCGTCGATGGCGTCGTGCGAGAGGGTTACTCCGCCGTCGACGAGTCGATGATCACGGGCGAGTCGATCCCCGTGGAGAAGAAGACCGGTGATCCGATGATTGGGGCGACGATGAACAAGACGGGGGTGCTCCGGTTCGAGGCGACAAAGGTCGGTAAGGAGACCGCCCTCGCCCAGATTGTGAAACTGATCGAGGACGCCCAGGCGGCGAAGCCGAAGATCCAACGGCTCGCGGACAAGGTCGCGGGCCGCTTCATCCTCGCGGTCCACGTCCTCGCCCTGTTCACGTTCCTCTTCTGGTTCTTCGTCGGTTACGGGGCCTACTTCCGCGGCGGTACGTTCCTCCTCTCGTCGACGAGCCTGTTGAGCATCTCCCCCGGCGTCTTCTCGCTCCTCCTCGCGATCACGGTCCTGATCATCTCGTGCCCGTGCGCCGTAGGCCTGGCCACGCCGAGCGCGATCATGGCCGGCACGGGGAAGGGCGCGGAGTTCGGCGTCTTGATCAAGGGCGGGGACGCCCTCGAGCGGGCCAACAAGGTCGACACGATCATCCTGGACAAGACGGGCACGCTCACAAAGGGCGAACCTTCCCTGACGGACGTACACGCAGAGGCGCCGCACCGCCCGGAAGAGGTCCTCCGGCTGGCCGCGATGGCCGAGCGAGGCTCCGAGCATCCGCTCGGGGAGGCGATCGTCCAGGGCGCGGAGGCCCGCGGCATCGCCCTCGCGGACGCGGAGCGCTTCCAGGCTATCCCCGGGCACGGCATCACCGCGGAGTTTCAGGGCCGGGTAATCCTCCTCGGCAACCGGAAGCTCATGCGGGACCGCCAAGTCACGGGGGTCGAGGGGCTCATCTCGAAGCTCGAGGAGTTTGAAGGCGACGGGAAGACCGCCATGGTTGTCGCAGTCGACGGCGAGGCAATCGGGGTCGTCGCGGTCGCAGACACGCTCAAGGAAAACTCGGCCGAGGCAATCGCAAGGCTCCGGAAGATGGGGCTCGAAGTCGCCATGCTCACCGGCGACAACCGGCGGACCGCGGAAGCAATCGCGCGCCGGATCGGGATTACGCGGGTCCTCGCCGAGGTCCTCCCCGACGACAAGGCGAGCGAGGTCAAGCGTCTCCAGCGGGCGGGCCGGGTCGTGGCGATGGTCGGGGACGGGATCAACGACGCCCCTGCCCTGACCCAGGCGGACGTCGGGATCGCGATCGGAAGCGGCACGGACATCGCCAAGGAGGCCGGCCACATCGTCCTCATCAAGGGGGATCTGCGGGACATCGTGACCGCGCTGGAGCTCAGCAAGAAGACGATCCGCAAGATCAAGCAGAACCTGTTCTGGGCGTTTGCGTACAATGCGGCGGGGG
>Ga0209521_10001345_pt1 | contig 20063 bp, 19 predicted proteins | sample Rifsed19ft4_FD_184016 | JGI IMG/M metagenome (GOLD analysis project Ga0209521, IMG submission 184016) | Soil microbial communities from Rifle, Colorado, USA - sediment 19ft 4 (version 2) | ecosystem: Environmental > Terrestrial > Deep subsurface > Rock core/Sediment | place: Rifle, Colorado...
CCGCGACCCGGCACCGTCGCCGTCCTCGGCGGCCGGCTTCACATCGGTGCCGCTGACTGGGTGCCCTCCGCGGCACGCACCATCGAAGCGGCCGGCCTGACGGTCGCCCCAGGGTTCATCGACCTGCATTCGCACGGCGGCCTGGTGATGCTGGCCGCGCCGCGCCACGAACCGAAGGTGCGGCAGGGGGTGACCACCGAAGTGATCGGCGTGGACGGCAACGGCTACGCCCCGTTCGCGCGCCGCGAGGATCTGCTCGCCTTCGTGGAGCTCAACGGCGGCCTCGACGGTCGGCCCGAGATCGACTACGACTGGGGCTCGGTCGCGAGCTACATCGACCGCTACGACCGAGGGCAGGCGGTGAATGTCGCCGTGATGATCGGGAACAGCGCGCTGCGCATCGGCGCCATCGGGTGGGAGGACCGTGCGGCCGACGCACGGACGCTTGCCAATATGCGCGCGATGCTCCGCGAGGCGATGGAGGCCGGGGCCTTCGGTGTCTCGAGTGGCCTCGACTACCCACCGGGCTCGTTCGCATCGACCGATGAGCTGGCTGCCCTGACCGGTGAGGCCGCACGACTCGGTGGCTTCTATCACACGCACGTGCGCTACCCCCTTGGCGACGCCTTCCTCGATCCGTACCGCGAGGCGATCGAGATCGGTCGCAGGGGCGAGGGCCCGGTGCACCTGACCCACTTCTATCACCGTCGCAGCCATCCCGGTGGTCCCGAGGAGATGCTCGCGCTGGTGGACCAGGCCCGGCGCGCCGGGGCCGACGTCACCTTTGACACCTACCCGTACGAATGGGCATGCACGCGGCTGGTGATTCAGCTGCCCCAATGGGTGCAGGCCGGAGGCCCCGTCGCTCTCAAGGAACGGTTGGCGGACCGATCCGTTCGACAGCGTATTCGCCGAGAGCTGCACGGCCATGCCGCGCTCACCGCGGGTGTTGCCGACTGGACCGATATCCGGCTCGGCGCGTTCACGCGCCCCGAGCTCATGCGCTGGGAGAGCGTGACCCTGGCCCATGTCATGCACGAGACCGGCCGCGATGCGGTGGATGTAATCTGCGACCTGTTGCTGGCCGAGGATCTGGGCGTGATGCAGGTCACCAGTGGCCCGTGGAGCGAGACGCTCCCCCACTTCGTGCGACACCCGGTCGGCATGGTCGGCTCCGACTCGACCTTCCTGGGTGACAAGCCGTCGCCGCGCACCTACGGTTCGTTCCCGCGCATCCTGGGCCAGTACGTGCGCGACGAGCGACTCCTCTCGCTCGAAGAGGCCGTGCGCAAGATGACCTCGGCGCCGGCGGCGCGCCTCGGCCTGACCGATCGCGGGTTGCTGCGCAGCGGATACGCCGCCGACCTGGTCGTCTTCGATGCGCCGCGCGTGCGCTCGAATGCGACGTACGACGACCCGCGCCGTTTCCCCGACGGCATCGAGTACGTGGCCGTCAACGGCCACCTGGTGGTGGATGCCGGCATCCACACCGGCGCGCTCCCGGGACGTGCGCTGCGGCGAGGCTCGGCATGAGCCGTCCAGGCCGCCGCGTTCGCTGCGCTGAATGGCTCGGCCAACCGGTTCATACGGCGATGACCCGGCCGTGCTGCCGAGCACAGGTGCTATCGTCGCTCCAGGAGGAGTGAGACCGGCATGACGCGCACGCTGCCACCCGCCGCACGGCCAACGGTCGCGCCCGAGGCGCTGATTGTGCCGCCGGGGGCAACGCTGGCCGGACGCGCCACTTCGCGTGGCCCTCTCCGTCGCGAAGGGCCGGCAAAGCTGACCGGCCTGGCGAAGTACGCGGACGATCTCGTCTTCCCCGGCGCTTGGTACGGCGCCACCATCCGCTCGACCGAGCCCCACGCCCGACTCCTCGGGATCGACCTGGACGAAGCCTACGACTGGACCAAGGTGGTGGTGGTCACCGCCGCCGATATCCCCGGCGACAACGTGGTTGCCACGATCCGCGACGATCAGCCGGTCCTCGTGCCGGTCGGCGGCGAGATTCGGCACCAGGCCGAGGCGCTGTGCCTGATCGCCGCGGCTGACCGCTCGACACTGCGTGCTGCGCGCCGCCACCTGACCATCAGGACGGAGCCGCTGCCGGCCGTCTTCGATCCGCTTGAATCGATCCAGGAGTTCTCGCGGGTCGAGGTCGAGCGCGGCGACCTGGAGGTTGGCTTCGCGGCGGCTGAGCTGGTGATCGAGGGGACCTACCGGGTCGGGCACCAGGAGCAGCTCTACATCGAGAACCAGGCCATGATCGCGGTCCCACGGGAGGACGGTGGCGTCACGGTGCACGGCTCATGCCAGTGCCCGTACTACATCCACGGAGCCCTGAAGCGCGCGCTCGACCTGACCGACGCCCAGGCGGTGGTGGTGCAGGCCGAGACCGGTGGCGCCTTCGGAGGGAAGGAAGAGTTCCCGTCGATCATTGCCCTGCACGCGTCCCTGCTCGCGCGAAAGGCGGGGCGACCGGTGCGCATGATCTATGACCGTCACGAGGACATCAGCGCCACGACCAAGCGACACCCCGCGGTGATCCGCCATCGGACCGGCGTGACCCGCGACGGCCGCCTGGTGGCCCAGGAGATCGAGGTGGTGATGGACGGCGGGGCGTACTGCACGCTGACGCCGGTGGTGCTGTCGCGCGGCGTGCTGCATGCCGGTGGCCCGTATCGGTGCGCCAACGTGCGGATCGCTGGCCGAGCGATGGCGACCAACACGCCGCCCAACGGCGCATTCCGCGGCTTCGGCGCGCCACAGGTCGAGTTCGCGGCCGAGATGCAGGTGAACCGCATCGCGGAGGCGCTGGCCATCAGCCCGCTCGAGCTGCGGCGCCGATGGGCCTACCGCGAGGGAGACATCACCCCGACCGGCCAGGTGCTGCGCGAGAGTGTCGCGGCGGTCGAGGTCCTGGAGGTAGCCGCCGAGGCGAGCGACTTCGCACGCCACGCCGAGCAGACGCGGCGCGCACGGGAAGCGCGCCAATCGGGTGCGCGGGTCGCATCGGGGATCGGGGTGGCGCTCGGTTGGCACGGCGCCGGCTTCACCGGGTCGGGCGAGGTCCACATCGGCAGCGTTGCATCGGTGGAATTGACCGATGCCGGCGTGGTCCGGATCCTTACCGCGCAGACGGAGATGGGCCAGGGGACGAAGACGATCTTCCCGCAGTTGGTGGCCGCCGAGCTTGGCCTCGATCAGGCCGAGGTCGAGGTCGCGCCGCAGGACACCAGCATCGTGCCCGATTCAGGACCGACCGTGGCATCGCGCACCGCGATGGTGGTCGGCGGGCTGATCATCACCGCCGCTCGGCGCCTGCGGGCCGAGGTGGAGGCGGTGACCGGCGGCCACTTCGCGGAGACCTACCGCGCGTTCGCCAAGGAGCACGGCGGGCTGCGCCTCGACGAGCGCTTCGTGCCGTACCCGAACATCCATTTCGATGACGCGACCTATCGCGGCGATGCCTACCCCGCCTTCGGCTGGGCGTGTGCCGTGGCGCAGGTCGATGTCGATCTCGACACCGGGGAGGTCAGCGTCAGAGACGTGGTCTCGGCCGACGACGCCGGACGCATCATCCACCCGATCCTGGCGGAGGGGCAGGTCGAGGGCGGCACACTCCAGGCGATCGGCTACGCCACCATCGAGGAGATCAAGGTCGTTGACGGGCGATACCTCAACGATCGCCTGGCCACCTACCTGATCCCGACCGCGCTCGACGCACCGCGCATTCGGGCGATCCTGGTGGAGAGCCCGTTCTCCGGCGCGCCGCACGGCGCCAAGGGGCTCGGCGAGCTGCCGATGGACGTCGGAGCGCCGGCGGTGGTGGCGGCCATCCACGACGCCACCGGCGTCTGGATCCACGACCTGCCGGCCACCCCGGAACGCATCCTGGCCGCCCTGACCGGGGCACCGACACCGCCATCGCCCGGGATCAGCACGCAGGGCGCCGACCGAGGTGCGGCGTGAGCTACCGCTTCGTCGTCAACGGAGACCCGGTCGAGGTTGAGGTGCCGGGAATGCGACGCCTGCTCGACGTACTTCGCGAGGATCTGTCCCTGACCGGCACCAAGGAGGGCTGCGGCGAGGGCGAGTGTGGCGCGTGCAGCGTGCTGCTCGACGGGATGGTGGTCGACTCCTGCCTCGTGCCGGTCTGCCAGGTGGAGGGGTCGACCGTCCGAACCGTCGAGGCACTGGCTGACGGTGCGGCGCTGAACGACCTGCAGGCAGCCTTCCTCGAGACCGGCGGCGCCCAGTGCGGCATCTGTACGCCGGGGATGCTGCTCGCCGGCGAGGCGTTCCTGGCAAGCGGGGCGAACGCAACCGATGCAGCCATCCGCGAGGCGATCGCCGGTAACCTGTGCCGCTGCACCGGCTACACCAAGATCGTCGAGGCGATCGCCCTGGCAGCCGAGCGCCGTCGCGCGCCGACTGGCCCGGAGTCCCCGGCCTGACCGATGCCTGTCGAGCCACCGGTCGTCTCTCCACGCACCCTTCCGGAGGCCTATGCCCTGCTTGCGGCCGAGGCGTACCGCCCGGTCGCCGGCTGCACCGACCTGCTGGTGCAGATCGCCGGAGAGATGGGCGAGCCGCCCGAGCGGGTGCTCGACATCTGGCGTCTCGATGAGCTGCGCGGTATCCGTGTCGAGTCGGATGCGCTGGTGATCGGGGCGCTGACGACCTACACGGAGATTCGTCGCTCGCCTCTGATAGGCGAGTTCCTGCCGGCCTTCGCCGAGGCTGCGGTGACCATCGGCGCAGTCCAGATCCAGAACCGCGGAACGATCGGTGGGAACGCGATGAACGCGTCTCCGGCGGGCGACATGCTGCCCCTCCTCCTCGCCTGTGACGCCCAGCTCGTCGCGGGCAGCGCGGCGGGCGAACGGAGTGTCGCCGCGCTTGACTTCTGGCCGGCCTATCGGCGCACGGCGCTCGCACCGAGCGAGCTGCTGCTGCGGATCAGCATCCCCCTGGTGCCCGGCCGGCAGGTCCGCTACCGCAAGATCGGTACGCGGCGCGCCCAGGCGATCAGCAAGGTGGTGATGGCGCTCGCATGGCAGTCCGATGCCGACGCCAGATCCCCATGGCGCAATGTGCACCTCGCACTCGGGTCGGTGGCGGCGGTCCCCATCCGGGCAGCGCGCACCGAGGCCGTGCTCGAGGGTGCGCCGCCCACCGAGGTGGTTGCCGACCGTGCCGCCTCAACGCTCGCCGACGAGATTGAGCCGATCGACGATGTGCGGTCGAGTGCAGACTACCGCCGCGCGGTGGCGGCCCGCGTGCTGCATCGGCTGATTCGCGACGAGGGACGCTGGTAGGTGGCCGACGGCGGCGCAACCGTGGTCGGGGCGGCGACCGATCACGCCGAGGAGATTCTGACGCCGGCCGCCCTCGCGTTCATCGCGCGGCTGCATCGGTCCTTCAACCCACGCCGCAAGGAGCTGCTGGCGGCACGAACAGAGCGCCAGGCGCGCTTTGACGCGGGCGAGCTGCCCGACTTCCTCCCCGACACAGCCCACATCCGCGCCGACCCGACCTGGCGGGTCGCGCCCACGCCGCCGGACCTCGACGATCGTCGCGTGGAGATCACCGGCCCCGTTGAGCCGAAGATGATGATCAACGCTCTCAACTCCGGCGCGCGGGTCTTCATGGCCGATTTCGAGGACTCGCTCTCCCCCACCTGGACCAACGTGGTGACCGGGCAATGGGCGGTCCGCGAGGCGGTGCGCCGGCGCCTCACCTTCGCGACCGATGAGAAGGCATACGCGCTCAATCGCGACATCGCCACGCTGGTCATCCGGCCGCGCGGCTGGCACCTCGACGAGGCGCACGTCGAGGTCGACGGCTCCCCCATCGCCGCCAGCCTGTTCGATTTTGGGCTGGTCATGTTCCACAACGCCGCGGAGCTGCTGGAGCGTGGGTCGGGGCCGTATTTCTACCTGCCCAAGCTGGAGTCGCATCTCGAGGCGCGACTCTGGAACGACGTCTTCCTGGCGGCACAGGAGCAGCTCGGCATCCCGCACGGCAGCATCCGGGCCACGGTCCTGATCGAGACGATCCTGGCGGCCTTCGAGATGGACGAGATCCTGTACGAGTTGCGGGAGCACGCATCGGGCCTGAACGCCGGGCGCTGGGACTACATCTTCAGCCTGATCAAGAAGTTCCGGTTTCGCAGCGACATGATCCTGCCGGACCGCATGCAGGTGACCATGGCGGTTCCGTTCATGCGCGCCTATCAGCAGCTGCTGGTGCGCACCTGCCACGCGCGGGGCGCACACGCCATCGGTGGCATGAGCGCCTTCATCCCGAACCGGCGGGAGCCGGAGGTCACGATGAACGCGCTGGAGCAGGTGCGCATCGACAAGCGCCGCGAGTCCGGTGACGGCTCGGACGGGACGTGGGTCGCCCACCCCGACCTGGTGCCGGTGGCGCGCGAGGTGTTCGACGCCGTGCTTGGGGATCGGCCGAACCAGAAGGACCGGCTGCCGAACGCGGTCGTGACCGCTCGCGACCTGCTGGACGTGCAGGTGGATGGCGGGCGCATCACCGAGTCCGGGGTCCGGACCAACGTGAGCGTTGCCCTCCAGTACCTCGCGTCGTGGCTGGCCGGCAACGGGGCCGCCGCGATCAACAACCTGATGGAGGACGCGGCCACCGCCGAGATCAGCCGCAGCCAGCTCTGGCAGTGGCGCGCCCACGCCGTGACCCTCGACGATGGGCGCCCGATCTCGGCCGAGCTCTACGCGGCGATCCGAGACGAGGAGATCAGCCGGCTTCGGTCGTCTGCCTCGGGATTCCGTTGGACCGATGCGGCCGCGCTGCTCGACGACCTGGTCCTGGCCGACAAGTTCGCCGAGTTCCTGACGTTGGCCGCCTACCCACTCCTCGACTGAGGACCCCGCCGGCCGCAGCGCGCGGGCGGCGGTATCATGGCCGAAGGCCCGGAACCGGGTCCCAAGCCCCGTGAGGAGGTCAGTCTTGGAGCACCAGCCGCCTGCTGCATCGGCCCCCGACCTCCCCTTCGTGAATCAGCGCGACCCCGCCCAGCGGCTCGGGCCCGACGGCGCGCTCGCGATCAGTCGCCGAGCCCCAATGTGGGCCGACGTTCCGGACGAGAAGTGGGCGGACTGGCGCTGGCAGCTGAGCAATCGAGTGAACTCGCTCGAGGAAGTCGGCGCCGTGCTCAACCTGACCGACGAGGAGCGCGAGGGCCTCTCGGCGAGCGACAAGTTCCGGGTTGATATCACCCCATACTTCATCAGCCTGATCGACCCCGACGATGCTGACGACCCGATCCGCCGCCAGGTGATCCCGCTCGGCCGCGAGCGCGAGGCGTTCACCGGGATGATGGAGGACTCGCTGGCCGAGGACCGCCATTCGCCGGTCCCGGGCCTCGTGCACCGCTACCCCGATCGCGTCCTGATGCTGGTCACCACCCAATGCGCCAGCTACTGCCGCTACTGCACCCGCAGTCGGATCGTGGGCGACGCGGCCCAGAACTTCAACCGGCAGGAGCATGAGGCGCAGCTCGACTACCTGCGCCGCACGCCGCAGGTGCGCGATGTACTCATCTCCGGCGGAGATGGCCTGACGCTTGCCCCAAGACTGCTTGAAACGATCATCCGCGGCCTGCGCGAGATCCCCCACATCGAGGTGATCCGGATCGGCAGCCGGGTCCCGGTCTTCCTCCCGCAGCGCATCGACGACGCGCTGTGCGAGATGCTGGGCCGGTACCACCCGCTCTGGCTGAACATCCACGTCAACCATCCGAACGAGATCACCCCAGAGCTTGCCCGTGCCTGTGACCGCCTCAGCCGGGCGGGGATTCCCCTCGGAAACCAGTCGGTGCTGCTGGCCGGGGTCAACGACTGCGTGAACATCCAGCGCGAGCTGGTGCATCGGCTGGTGGAGATTCGGGTGCGCCCCTACTACCTGTACCAGTGCGACCTGGTGGAGGGGTCGGGCCATTTCCGCACCCCGGTCGGCAAGGGGATCGAGATCATGGAGGGGCTGCGCGGCCACACCTCGGGGTACGCGGTGCCGACCTTCGTGGTGGATGCGCCCGGCGGCGGCGGCAAGATCCCGGTCGCGCCCAACTACCTGGTCAGCTACAGCGACCACAAGGTGGCGCTCCGCAACTACGAGGGCTTCATGACCACCTACGAAGAGCCGACGAGCTACCGCCCGCACGACAGCTCGCGATGCGAGTTCTGCCAGCATCCCCGCAGCGAGCCGGGCCAGTCAGGGATCGCCGGCCTGCTCGGGGGTGAGCAGATGTGGATCGAACCCTCCGGCTTCGCCGAGATCCATACCCGCGGATCGACCGATGGCCATCGGCTCCAGTCGCCGGAGAAGTGGGTCCCCTACGGGGTCGGAGCCATCCGCGGCAAACCCGTGTCCGGGGACGAGCGCCCACGGGAGATCGAGACTACGGACGGCAAGGGGTAGGCCACCGATGCGTCCGCTGAAGCTCGGCATGGTCCTGCCGATGTTCGAGACCGTGCCGACCGGCGAGAAGGTGCCGTGGAGCGCGATCCGGGAGCAGGCGCTGCTGGCCGAGGAGATCGGGTTCGACACCGTCCTGATCCCCGACGAGTTGCTCTGGCGGCCGGCCGCGTGGCCGGGGCCGCGCGGCTTCTGGGAGTGCGTCTCGATGACCGCTGCCGTCGCCGCGGCCACGTCGACGATCGAGATCGGAACCTGGGTCCTTTCCGCGCTCCACAGGAATGCGGGCCTCACCGCCAAGGTGGTCGAGACGATCGATGAGATCAGCGGCGGCCGGTTCCTACTGGGCCTGGGGGCGGGCCATGCCGGGAAGCAGGGAGAAGCGTTCGGCTTCCCAGGGGATCGCACCATCGGCCGCTACGAGGAGGCACTGCAGATCATCGTGCCGCTCCTCCGCGAGGGGCGTGCCGACTTCCATGGCGAGTTCCACAGCGCGATCGACCTCGAGCAGCGACCGCGCGGCCCACGTCCTGGCGGCGTGCCGATCATGCTTGGCGGGCACGGTCCGCGCACGATGCGGCTCGCCGTCCAATACGCGGACATCTGGAGCGCGTATGCCACCGAGAGCAGCCTTCCGGGCGTCTTCGACACAATGCTGGCCGGTCTCGACACCGCCTGTGGCGCCGCCGGCCGGGATCCTGGCAGCCTGGGACGATCGATCGGCGTGTGGGTGGAATCGACCGATGACCACGGAGTGGAAGCGGCCGATCTGGGTGTCCCCATCACGGGTACGGCGGAGGAGATAGCCGGCACTCTTTCGACGTTCGCCGAGATGGGGGTTACCCGGCTTGAACTGATGGTATGGCCCAACACGCTCGCGGCCGTCGAGGCGATGCGGCCGGTGGTTGCGGCCCTCGACTCGTGATTCTCGCGTGAGCGCCGCCGTCAGCCGAGCGCTCGCTCGATGAAGCGACCGGCCCCCCTTCGTCCGGCGAAGACACCGTCTCGGACGACCGGCTCGCCCCGCAGCAGAACGGATTGCACGGCGCCGCGCACGGCGAGCCCCTCGTACGGCGTGAAGTCCGAGCTGTGATGCAGGCCCGTCTGGCGCAGCGTGCGCGAGCCGTCGGCGTCGAAGAGGACCAGGTCCGCGTCCCGCCCGACTTCGACCGACCCCTTGTTCGCCAGTCCAAAGAGCCGGGCCGGCGTCGTGGACAGGACGTCGACCATCCGCTCGAGCGTCATGCGGCCCGCCGCAGGGCCGAGCCCGTGCACAACTGATAGCAGGGTCTCGATCCCCGGCGCGCCGTTGCTGATCTGCGGGAACGGCGGAGCCGGGACAGCCTTCTCGACTGCCAGTCGATCCGGCACGTGGTCCGACGCGACGAGGTCGAGGCCACCCGCACGCAGTCCGAGCCAGAGCGCCTGACGATCCGCCTCGCTGCGCAGCGGTGGCGAGATGACGTTCCGGATCACCTCGGCCTCATCCTCGACGGCATAGCGCGCATCGGTCAACGCCAGGTAGGGGGGGCAGGTCTCGGCGAACACCGGCCAGCCGCGCGCCTTGGCGGCGGCCACTTCGGCGAGTGCATCGGCGCACGAAAGGTGCACGAGATAGACCGATGCCTCCGCGGCACGAGCCAGCGCGATGGCCCGGTGGGTCGCCTCCGCCTCCGCGTACGCAGGACGAGTAAGGGCATGGTGCCGGCACGTGACGTTGCCCTGGGCAAGCGCCTCAGCCACCAGGGCGTCGATGACGGTGGCGCTCTCGCAGTGGACCTGCAGCATCCCGCGGTGGCGGCCCATGGCGCGAAGCGCCTCGAGGAGGCGCTCATCGCTGAGGCGGAAGTCGTACACCATGAACGCCTTGGCGGTCGGGACGCCCGAGGCGATGAGCTCGGGCAGCTCGGCGATCGGATCGGGCTGTTGTCCGGCGATCACCGCCGAGAGGCCGAAGTCGACCGCCGATTCCCCTTCCGTCCGAGCGCGGAACTCGCGCAGCCCCGCCAGCAGCGAGCGCGAACCCTCCTCGCTGATGCCGGTTCCCGGATTGTTGAAGGCAAGGAAGGTAGTCGTGCCACCGAACGCGGCGGCCACCGAATCGGCGAAGAAGCGGTCCGGCTGATCTGGGCTCGGCAGACGGGTGTGGGTGTGCACGTCGATCACCCCGGGCAACACGAGCATGCCCGTGGCATCGATGTGCTCGCGCGCGTCCCGCCCAACGTCCTCGCCGACCGCGGTGATCCGGCCGTCATCCACTGCGACATCGACGCGTGATGATCCGGCGGCGGTGACCACCGTCCCGCCGGACACGACCAGGTCAGTCACCGGTGCTGACCGGACGGCACATCACGGTGGGCATCGGTCACAGCGGGCAACACGGGGGCTCGGCCACCATCGACAGCGCAAACCCAGCGAGCGCGACGACCCCGATCCCCAATGCGACACCGATCGCCAGGCGGGTCGCTGGCGGCCGCGCTCCAACATCAATCAACGCGCCCGGGGGTTCCCTGTCGCGGAGCAGCGCTACAGCCAGCACGACCGAAGTGACCCCCGACAGCAGCAGCACCCCCAGGACCGCGAGGTTAGCCCGGGAAAACAATCCGTATGCGATCAGCGCGACCAGGCCGTAGAGCCCGAACAGACCGGCGGCTGCACATACGATCGCCACCACAAAGCCGAGGACGCGGGCCCAGCGCGCCCGCCCCGAGATGCCCCATCCCGTGACCGCGGCAACCACGGCGAGACCAAGGAGGCCCAACCCTCCGGGTTGTCCCACTCCGAGGCTGACAAACCCGAGCGCCCCGGCAACGACCCCCAGCTGCACGACGCTTGCCGCACGCAGGAGGCTCACGCGTCCCGCTCGGTGATCTCGATCTCCTGCGCGCCCTCCCACAGGACCCGGCGGCCCATCTCGCGCAGCTGCTCGGCTCCGGTCACCACGGTGGCGAAGTGATTGGCGGCGAGTTGCCCGAGCTTGGACGAGAACATGCAGGCCCCGTAGGGGAAGAGGATCTCGCACTCCGACAGGTCGCCGGTGTAGATGAGCAGCTCACCGGGGGCGGGATGCGAGGTGTGGTTCTCGTAGCCGACCGACACGTCGAGGTCGCCAAACGGGATCCAGGTGCCTTCCCCGCTCCAGCGGCAGTGGATCAACTGCGAGCGGATCGGCAGCAGCCGGCGGACCGCTTCGACCGTCCGGGGCGCATCGGTCTCCCATCGGGCGGTAAAGTGAAGGTCGCCAACGCGGATCGTCAGGTTCGCCATGTGCGGAGGATAGCAGTGGCAGATCACCGTCCAACCATCTCGACCCACGTCCTCGACCTGGAAGTGGGGACCCCCGCCGCCGGTCTGCCGGTCGCGCTCTTCCGCCTGGAGGAGGATGGTCAGCCGGAGCTGATGAGTGAGCAGGCGACCGATGCCGATGGACGAATCCGGTCACTCCTGCCGGGTGAGCTGCAGGAAGGGGAGTACCAGCTGGTCTTCGACCTTGCGGCGTACGCCGCCACCCTCGATCGCGATACCGACTTCTTCGAGAACATGGCAATCGGGATTCGCATCGACGACGCCCGGCGCAGCTACCACGTTCCACTGCTCCTTTCACCGTTTGGCCTGACGACCTACCGCGGAACCTGATGGATCTTCCGGCGACCGATGCGCTGAACGCGCTCCCCGTTGACGCGTTCGCCGACGCACTCGCTCCCCTCTTCGAGGGTGCGCCGCAACTCCTGGAGCGTATTGCGGCCGCCCGGCCGTTCGAATCTGATGACGCCCTGCTGGCGGCCGCCCACGATGCGGCTGCCACCGCGCCCGAGGCAGAGCTGCGCGAGCTGCTCGACGCCCATCCGCGAATCGGCGCGGAGGTGGCCGTGATGTCGGCCCTGTCTCGTGAGGAGCAGCAGGGGGATGCGCCGGAGGACGCTTTCGGCGACCCGCCAGGGGTGGCCGAGGACCTGGCCGTCCTCAACGAGATCTACGAGCAGCGCTTCGGCTTCCGCTATGTCGTCTTCGTGGCGGGCAGGCCGAGGTCAGCCATCGTGCCGCTCATGGAGGCCGCGTTGCGAAATGACCGCGAGGCGGAGCTGCGACGCGGGGTCCAGGATGCGATCTACATCGCAGGAGACCGAATTCGTCGACTGCGCGGCGTCGATGAGATCCCCGAAGAGGGCGGGCCATGAGCTACGAGATCCGCTACGGCAAGGCGGACGTGAAGGTGTATCGAACCTACGGCGCGCCCCTGCGTGGCGTGACGCCGATTCCGGAGTCGGCGTTCACCGGCCGGTCCAACACGCTGATGGCCGCCGAGCTCGAGGTCGTGGTGCATGGCACCTCGTTCCTGGACGCCTACACCCGCGGTGACAACCGCCTGGTGGTGGCGACCGACACGATGAAGAACTTCATGCACGCCGCGAGCCTCGCGACGCAGGCGACGACCCTGGAAGGGTGGCTGCACGACGTCGGTAGCGCGTTCCTGGCCACCTACCCGCACATGGAGCGGGTGACCATGATCGGGCGCGAGCTGCCGTTCCCGGCCGTCACGGTCTCCGCCGAGGACGGTAGAGGGTGGACCACCTCCGACCTTCTGTTCGCCCGCGATCGGAACGACCGTTCCACCGCGTCGCTCCACCTCGAGCGCGACGGGGACGCGGTACGGATCACCGGGCACGCCTGCGGCCGGACCGATCTGCAGCTGATCAAGATCACTGGCAGCGCCTTCGCCGACTTCGCCCGCGACGAGCACACCACCCTGCCCGAGCGCCGCGACCGACCCCTCTACATCTGGTGCGATATCGGCTGGCACTATGCGGATGCCGGCGATGCGCTGGGCACAGACGCTGCGCGCTATGTCGCGGGCGAGCAGGTGGCCGACCTGGCCGGGTCGGTCTTCCACGAGTTCGTCAGCCTCTCGATCCAGCACCTGGTGAACGAGATCGGGGCGCGGATGCTGGAGCGCTGGCCGCAACTGGCGGAGGTCAGCTTCGAGGCGACCAACCGGCTCTGGGATGTCGGCGCCGAGAGCGAGACCGATCCCCGGGTGAAGACCTACGCCGACCCGCGGCCGCCATTCGGGCGCATCGGCCTGGTCATGCGCCGCGACTGATCGGGCTGGAGATTCCCAGCCCCGGCAGATCGATCGCCGGGCAGCGATTCATCACCACCAGCAGGCCGGCAGCGTCCGCCCGCTCGGCCGCCGCTTCGTCCCAGACATCGAGCTGCAGCCATACGGCCTTCGCGCCGATGGCGATCGCCTCGTCCACGTGGACACCCGCCCGGTGAGAGGCGCGGAAGACGTCGACCACCTCGATCGGGCTGCCGGCAGAGCGCCCGGCGGCCGCTGTGCCCAGGTCGGGTACGGTGGATTGGCCGTGGATCACCGCGGGGCGTGGGTAGATTGGGATCATCTCGTACCCGTGCCGCTGTAACGTGCGCGACACGCCATGGCTGGCCCGCCACGGGTCGGGCGAGCAGCCGACCACCGCCCAGATGCGGAACTCGGTCAGGATGCGGCGCGCGACCTCTGGATCGCTCCATCGGGTGGTGACCCCGTTCGTCATCGGTTGCGAGCGAGCTCCTGCAGCGCCGCCTTGATGCGGGCATCCAGCTCGCCAGCCGTGTCGGCGACGGCACCCGCCGCACGCCGCGCCTCGGTGGCCGTGTAGCCGAGCGACTCGAGTGCAGCGACCACGTCAGAGTCCGACGACGCTCCCCCACCACCCGCGATCCCCGCGGCGTGAATCTTCTCCTTCAGCTCGAGGATGATCCGCTGCGCCGTCTTGCGACCCACCCCGGTCACCGAGGTGAGCACGTCGAGGTTGTCGGTCACGATGGCGAGCTGCAGCCTGGTGACCGGGTAGGCGCTGGTGATGGCCAGCGCCAGCCGCGGCCCGACGCCACTCACCGTCATGAGCAGCTCGAAGAAGGCGAGCTCCTCCGGGGCGCCAAACCCGAAGAGCGCCTGCTGGTCCTCGCGGACGAGGTGATGGATGAACAGGTGCGCCTCCGAGCCCACCCGCAGCCGTGCCAGGAGTGCCGGTCCGGCGACCACCCGGTAGCCGACACCGCCGAGCTCGACCAGGACGAACTCCGGTCCGACGTGCGCGACCGGGCCGCGCAGTGAGCCGATCATCGTGCCGCCGCCAGCTGTGCATCCACGGCTCCTCGGTGGGCACAGCCGATGGCGACCGCGAGCGCGTCCGTCGCATCGTCGGCGACCGATGCGAGGTGCACGCCGAGCAGGCGCGCCACCATGGTTGCCACCTGGGCCTTGTCCGCAGACCCGTTGCCGCAGACCGACTGCTTCACCTCGCTCGGGGTCGGCTCATCGACCTCGATCCCCGCCTCGGCGGCGACCAGCAGCGCCACCCCGCGGGCCTGCCCGACCGTCATGGCGGTCTGGACATTGCGCTGGAAGAAGAGGCGCTCGACGCCGATGCGAGCCGGTCGATGCTGAGCGACCAGCGCCGCCAGGGCGTCGTGCAGCTGGCGCAAGCGTTCGGCATCGGTATCGCTCGGAGAGGTTCGGACAACGCCGGCATCCAGCAGGCGGAGCTTGCCCCCTTCCAGCGCCACCACGCCGAAGCCGCACGCGGCGGTGCCGGGGTCGATACCGAGCGCAATCACGCGGCTATCGTAGCCGCGCGGGCGCAGAGGACGGGTCGCCGTCAGGCGACGCTCGCCTCCAGTTGCTCCATGAGCGCGTCAGGAATCTCGAAGTTGGCGTAGACGTTCTGCACGTCCTCGAGGTCCTCGAGCCGCTCGACGAAGTCCAGGACCTGCCTGGCCGCCTTCTGGTCGCTGATCTCGACCTTGGTGGTGGGTTCCATCGACAGCTCCGCCGACTCGGCCGGGTATCCGGCCGCCTCCAACGCGGTCCGGACCTGTTCGAGGTCGGCCGGTTCGGTGACCAGCAGGAGCGCCCCGCCCTCGGGAGTTCCGACGTCGGCCGCGCCGGCATCGATGGCGGCCAGCGTCACCTCGTCCGGATCGCTCCCGCGCAACGGCACGCTGATCAGCCCGCGCTGCTCAAACTGCCACGCGACCGGGGTGAGTGAGCCGCCGATCTTGTTGAAGATGCTGCGCACCTCCGAGGCTGTCCGGTTGCGGTTATCGGTCATGGCCGACACGATCACCGCCACGTTTGCCGGACCGAGCCCCTCGTAGGTGATCTCCTCGTACTGCTCGGCGTCGGCGCCCGACCCGGTGGCGCGCTCGACAGCTCGCTTGATGTTCTCGACGGGCATCGAGTTGGCGCGCGCCTGGTCGATCGCCATGCGCAACCGGTAGTTGCCGTCCACATCTCCCCCACCCTGGCGGGCGGCCGTGATGATCTCGCGGGTCAGCTTCGTGAACAGCGCGCCGCGCTTTGCGTCGTTCACGCCCTTCTGTCGCTTGATCTGCGACCACTTGCTGTGCCCGGACATCGGTCCTCCTTCACTGCGCTGCCCGATAACCGGTGTGACCGATACTGCTGCCGGCCGGGTCGGTTCGACTGCCTGAGCACCGATTGTAGCAACGGCGCCGCGTCACCCCTACGATGTGGGCATGGTCTCCGTCTTCGATCGAACGGAAAACGCGGGAGTGCTTCGGCACCTTGGCCATGGCCGCGATCCGGATGAGGCCGGCTTTGGCCCGCCACCGCCCGATGTGGACCGCTGGCACCTCGGCGCTCACCCGGACGTCGTGGAGCGTCTCTGGGGCACCCTGAACGGCTCACTGCCCGCCGATGCGCGCTGGCTGGTCTTCGATGGGCCCGCGCTGGTCCACCCGGCCTCAGGCACAATCCTGGCACTTGCCCTCGGAACCTCGTACGCGCTGCGACTGCAGCCAGGCGCTCTGGCCGAGGCGGTCGCCGCGGGAGCCGAGCTCGTCCACACGTATCGATCGGTCGATGTCACGCTGGATCTGCCGCGCGCCTTCGGTCCGGATTGGGCATTCGGCTCATGGAGCGACCGCGAGGCCGACTGGGTGCTGGCGAGCTATCACGCCGCCGACTGATCGGTGCGGCACCGGGTGCAGTCGTGACGCTCCCTATAATCGAATGACATCGCTCGCTCACCACCGCCCGAGGCGCAATGATCCCCGGGCGACGCCATCACCCGCGCACGAGGAGTTCAGATGAAGCCGACCAGCCCCGACCTGATCCGCAACGTGGCACTCATCTCCCATGGCGGCGCGGGGAAGACGAGCCTGGCCGAGGCGATGCTCTTTGACGCGGGCGCGATCGGTCGTCTGGGTAGCGTGGACGCCGGAACGGCGACGCTCGACTGGGATCCCGACGAGCAGAAGCGCGGACAGACCATCAACCTGGCGATCGGGACGGTCGAAACGGACGGGGCGCGGATCACCATCGTGGACACCCCAGGGTATGCCGACTTCCAGGCCGACGTGGTCGAGGCGCTGGCCGCGGTGGACGCCGTGATCGTGGTGGTGGACGCCTCGGCCGGGGTCGAGGTCGGGACCGAGGAGGTCTGGAGGCTGGCCGATGAGCGCCGCCTGCCGCGATTCGTGTTCATCAACAAGATGGACCGCGAGAACGCCAACTACCGGGCGGTGCTCGACGCGCTGAAGGCGCGCTTCGGCCCGAAGATCGCGCCGGTCTACCTGCCGATCGGGTCGGCAGACTCGTTCCGGGGCTATATCGACGTGATCGAGCAGCACGCCAACGTCTACGAGGGCGGCAAGCCGAAGGAGGTGCCGATCCCCGAGGAGATGCGCGCGGAGGAGGAGGCGCGGCGGGAGGCGCTGGTCGAGGCCGCGGCCGAGGCGAGCGACGAGCTGATGACGCGCTACCTCGACGGCGAGACGCTGAGCGACGCGGAGATCGAGGCGGCCGTCCACAAGGGCACGCGCGAAGGCAGCGTCGTCCCCGTATTCGTCGGCAGCGCGCTGCGCAATATCGGCGTTCGCGAGCTCCTGACCATGATCGCCAAGCACATTCCATCGGTCGCCGAGGTCGGCGCCCGGGTCGCGACCGATGGCAAGCGGATTGAGCCGGACCCGGCGGGTTCGCTGGTGGCACAGGTCTTCAAGACGACCGCCGACCCATTCGTTGGCCGACTCACCTACCTGCGCGTCGTCGCCGGCACCCTGCGCTCGCAGGCGCACCTGTGGAACGCCTCCCGACGGGAGGAAGAGCGCATCGGGAACGTGCTCGGCGTGCTCGGCAAGGAGCAGGTCGTCATGCCGCAGGCGGGACCAGGCGACATCGTCGCCATCGCCAAGATGACCGGCACCCACACCGGCGACACGCTCGTCTCGGACCGGGGTCAATCGGTTGAGCTTCCCGGGCTGCGCTTTCCGGCGCCGAGCCTGCAGGTCAGCATCGAGCCGCAGAGCAAGGCGGATCTCGACAAGCTCGGCCAGGCGCTGCAGCGAATGCTGGAGGAAGAGCCGACGGTACGCGTCCACCGTGAGGATGGCACCGGCCAGACGATCCTCACCGCCATGGGCGATTCCCACGTCGACGTCCTGGTGGAACGACTCAAGCGCAAGTTCGGCGCCTCGGTTATCACCGGCAGTCCTCGCGTCCCCTACCGGGAGACGATTCGCAAGGCCGCCAGTATCGACAACCGGTTCAAGCGGCAGACCGGCGGCCACGGTCAGTTCGGCCACGTGGTCATCAACTTCGAGCCGCTCCCCAGTGGGTCGGGCTTTGAGTTCGGTAACAAGATCGTCGGTGGCGTGATCCCCAAGCAGTACATCCCGGCCGTCGAGAAGGGTCTCCGCGACGCCATGATCGAAGGCGTACTGGCCGGGTACCCGGTGGTGGACATGCGCGCCACGCTGGTCGACGGCAGCTACCACACCGTGGACAGCTCGGAGATGGCGTTCAAGGTCGCCGCCAGTCAGGCCCTCAAGCGCGCCTTCCCCGAGGCCGATCCCTCACTCCTCGAGCCGATTCTGGAGGTCGAGGTGATCGTCCCGGACGAGTACATGGGCGACGTGATGGGCCAGATCACCGCCAAGCGCGGACACGTGCTCGGTATGGACTCCGCCGATGGCATGCAGCATCTGCGAGCGCAAGTCCCCCAGGCGGAGATGTTCCACTATGCCACCGAGCTGCGAAGCATCACCCAGGGCCGCGGACGGTTCACCTGGAAGCTGGATCACTACGCGGAGGTTCCGCACAACGTCGCGGAGAAGGTGATCGCCGAGCACGAGGCCGCCGTCGCCGCCGGCGAGAAGCACTGACCGCTACGGAAGCCGTTCCACCACGGCCAGATTGCGTCTGCCGCGCCGCAGGAGCAACCAGCGGCCGTGAAGCAGGTCCCGGGCCGCAGGCGCCGCAGCCGGGTCGCTCACCCGTTCGTTGTTGAGGTAGGCGCCACCCTCCGAGATTGTGCGCCTCGCGGCCGAGCGGCTCTCAGACAGGCCGGTGGCCACCAGAAGGTCGACGATCGGCGGCAGATCACCGCGTACCTCGGCGCGCGGCAGCTCAGCCATCGTGGCCTCCAGCGTTGCGCGGTCCACGTCGGTGAGCGCGCCTTGGCCGAATAGCGCCCGACTGGCGAGAAGGACCCGGTCCGTCTCCACCTCACCGTGCACGAGCGTCGTGAGCTCGGCAGCCAAAGCCTGTTGCGCCTCTCGCGCTTCGGGGCGGGCCGCGGTCGCGGCGACCAGCTCCTCGATCTCGGCGCGCGAGCGGAAGCTGAAGACCTTGAGGAGCGCCGCCACGTCGGCGTCGTCGGCGTTCACGAAGTACTGGTAGAAGGCGTACGGGCTGGTGAGCTGCGGGTCAAGCCAGAGCGTTCCGCCCGCGGTCTTTCCGTGCTTCGTACCGTCCGCCTTGGTGATCAGCGGCGTCGCCAGCGCGTGGACGGTGTCGCCGGTGACGCGACGGATCAGATCGACCCCGGCGGTCAGATTCCCCCACTGGTCACTGCCGCCCGTCTGCAGGACGCAGCCGTGGCGGCGGTGCAGTTCCAGGTAGTCGAGCGCCTGGAGCACCTGGTAGCTGAACTCGGTGAAGCTGATCCCGCTGCCACCGAGGCGGGCGCTGACCGACTCCTTGTCGAGCATCCGATTGACGCTGAAGTGCTTGCCGATCTCGCGCAGGAAGTCGAGCGCGGAGAGCGGTGCGGTCCAGTCGAGGTTGTTCACGATCCGTGCCGCGTTGGCGCCGTCGAATGCCAGGTAGCGCTCCACCTGACCGCGAATCCGCTCCACCCAGTCGCCGACCACCTCGGCCTCGTTCAGGTTGCGCTCGGCACTCCTCCCGCTCGGGTCGCCGATCAGGCCGGTGGCGCCGCCGACCACGGCGATGGGATGGTGCCCGCCGAGCTGCAGCCGGCGCATCGTGACCAGTTGAACCAGGTTGCCGAAATGCAGGCTCTCAGCCGTCGGGTCGAAGCCGCAATAGAAGCTGATCGGGTCTCCGGCGAGGACGGCGCGCAGGCTATCGGGGTCTGTGCTGTGGGCGACCAGGCCTCGCCAGTCGAGTTCGCCGAAGAGGTCAGGGGTCATGGGGCGTGAGTATAGGACCGTGGCCGAGCGTGCTACAGTCGGTCCCCGATGACTCGACGCAATCCGGTGCACCGCGGCGCTCGCCATGCAGGCGCTCGCCCTTCACGCCGCTCGAACCCACGCCCCCACGGCAGCGTCGCTGCGCTGCCGGC
>Ga0209521_10001349_pt1 | contig 20029 bp, 23 predicted proteins | sample Rifsed19ft4_FD_184016 | JGI IMG/M metagenome (GOLD analysis project Ga0209521, IMG submission 184016) | Soil microbial communities from Rifle, Colorado, USA - sediment 19ft 4 (version 2) | ecosystem: Environmental > Terrestrial > Deep subsurface > Rock core/Sediment | place: Rifle, Colorado...
CCCGCGTGGCGCAGAGATGCTGATTGCCTGTGCACCCTCCTGCATCAAGCGCGGCCCTAAACTCAACACCTGCTCAACGGGCAAGGAAAAGATCAACGGCAATTCACCCGCGCACATTTCAAGTGTCAGCAACAAAATATCATTTGCAAGCAGGGGAGCGAAGCCAAGTTCGACAGCCATCACGTTTTCTTGCGTTTCCAACATGCGCACCATGTGTTGAGTCTCTTCAGGGCGATCTGCCATGAGATGGACGATGATGGGCAATTCTGCGCGTGACCATTTGGCTGAATATTTTCTTAGCCCCGCGTTCAATCCCGGATTTGGCAAGCCTGTGTGGAGCAGGAATCCGCCCGGGTATTCGATCACTTCTGGTTTGGCGGCTGGCAGGCGCGGACGAAGAGAGAACGGGTTTGTCACGAACGCGCCGAAAGCATTTAGACTTCCGAAGTCTCCGAGACTTCGGAAGTCTGGCGCGAATCCCAACGATCCCGCCGCGTTCATGAGTGGTTTGTTAAAATATAAATCGCGTTTCATAAATTATGCTTATGTCATTGCGAGGAGCGCTCTTGCCTTTTGCGACGAAGCAATCCCCAATAATGAGGAGATTGCTTCGGGCTATCGCCCTCGCAATGACATATTCTGTTGAGGAGAATTATGCGACCCTTGAATGGAATCCGTGTGCTTGATCTCAGCCGCGCGCTCGCTGGCCCTTATTGTACGATGGTTCTTGGCGATCTTGGTGCCGATGTCATCAAAGTCGAATCGCCTGATGGCGACGAAACGCGCGGCTGGGGTCCGCCGTTTACGAGCGGGGAGAGTGCATATTATCTTTGCGTCAATCGCAACAAGCGCGGCGTTGTAGTTGACTTCAAAACAGACGAAGGACGCGCGATCATCCATAAGCTTGCAAAACAAAGTGACGTGCTGGTCGAGAACTTTCGGCCCGGGACTTTATCCCGCTTCTCCCTGGACTTTGAGTCAGTTTCCGTTATCAATCCGAATCTGATCTATTGCTCGATTAGCGGCTTCGGGCAGACGGGGCCATTGCGTGACCGACCCGGTTATGACTTCATCATCCAGGCAATGGGCGGACTGATGAGCATTACAGGCGAGCCCGATGGCGAGCCGATGAAAGTTGGCGTGGCTGTTGCCGATCTGTTTGACATACAGAAGTTCAAGTGGCAACTAAACTTTGGCGTGTTCTACAGCCAAATCAGACTTTGTTGCTTCAAGTCGGAGCGCCTGTTTGCCATTATGGTCTTTGCCATGTAACGCTCAGTGCTTTGGCTCGTACAACGGGCACGGATATACTCTATTATGCTCCGGCGGGAGGAGGAATAAGCCTAAGGACTTATATGGGCTTTGTTGGGTTCGTGCTTAAATAGGAGTAAAAATGTATTTCTTGTTCTGCGTGCATTATGCAGTATCTTGAGTAGCTTGGAGTTTATTGGTCGCGATCAATGATGAACACAATTTGCGGTAAGGTTTGATGTCTGAGACATGCCAGCAGGTTTTCTTCGGCTTATGCACTCGAATTATTGGAGACGGTAAATGAAATCCAGACGAATATAAGGGACAGAAACGTTTTCTGCCTGATAGATGCCACACCACATTCAAATGCGCAAAACGCCATATAGAAGCGTGTCGCCGAATAAACGGTTGCAGTAATATACTTTGCAGATGGTTAATTCAAACATTAGATGGAGCCATGAATTTTCTGCGCGTAATATATCGTCAACAGCGGCGTTCATTGTTTTTGGAATTTGAAACCGCGTGATTTCAGATGCTCTTCCATTACCTCCAACCCAAAATCGGAATCGGTGTCCCCAGCGGAAGAAGAAATCGAGGAATTTGATATCCACGCCGCGCGGTTCTTCGAGAAATAATTTTCCATTGGGTTTCAGTACGCGCGTGATCTCATCAATCACTTTACACCATTCAGGGATGTGATGTAGAACGCCGAAGATGATGACGATATCCTTGCTGGCGTTCGCGAACTGGCTTAAGTCCGTCGCATCTTGAACGAGCAATTTGTACTGCGGATAATTCCTTCACGCAATCTCGATCTGCTCTTCCATCACGTCCAAGCCGACGTAACTCTTCGGCTGAAGCTGATTCAGTAAATATCCGCCATAGCCGTTTCCACAGCCGATCTCAAGAACCTCTTTATCTTTCACATCCAAGCCCAGATGTTGAAATAACGGCAGTTCAAAATGTTGATGTCCCCACCTGCGCCACCAGGTGTTCATGGCGCGAAATTCAGTGTCTGAGAGTTTCATAATTGGATTCTAAAAACCTGACAGGTCTTCAAGACCTGTCAGATTTATGTTTCGTTATGCTGGTACTTTCAACCCCATTGCCTGCAACATGTCATCGTTGTTGTCAAATTTGAAGGCTTCAAGACCGCGTTTTTGGGCTTCGGCGAGTTCCACAGCTTCGAGCTTCTTGATGTCATCCTTCAAAACAACGGGCTTGCCCAGGCCCCTGACTTTCGCAGTGACCGCCTCCAGGTTTGGCTCAATCAATTGTTTGGTTTGTTGTAGGTATTGCCAGACCGCTTTCGACGCGTTCGTGCCATCCTTGCGGGCATAACCAACCAGGCCCGTGCTTGCCTGGCGTGACCAGCCTCCCACGAAAATGCCCTCGACGGTTGATTCAAAAGAGATACCGTCAATCGGAAAACGCGGATTTTTGTTCTTGACGAATTCATTCCATTCAATCGGCAGGCCGAAGGATTCGTCCACTTTATCACCGATGGCGAAGATGACCGTTTCGACATCCAGCCGGCGTCTGTTGCCGGTTCCTTTGGCTTTGGTGTCGCCGTTGGTCTTGACAAGGATGTTCTCTTCAACTTCAACCTGTGTAAGTTTGCCCTCTGCATCACCAATCATTTGAACGGGAGAAGCAAGAAACTCGAAACGAAAACGTGTGTTCGACACCTTGGGCAGTGCCTTCGGGAGGGCCTCCAGTATCGAAGCGCCGGCAGTTTCCGGGTCCTGACCGACCGCCTGCAGGATCGGGGTGATGCGCTTGATCTCCTCATCCAGTGCGGCTTGATCCAGGTTGTCGATCACGTATTCCATGTCCTTCTTATCAAACTTGACCTCCATCGGCCCGCGCCGCACAACCGCTGTGACCTCATCCACTTTTTTCTCGCGGGCGAGGTAATGGGTGATATCGAGCATTACGTTGCCGGCACCAATCACTGCACAGCGTTTTCCGAACCTGAATGGTTTCTGACTGAAGGGAGGCAGGCTATTGTAAAAGTAAACGACATCTTTCGCATGATAGACTCCCTCGAGATCTTCGCCGGGCAGGCCAAGCCATTTTGTGCCCTGCGCCCCGACGGTGACGAGAATTGCCTGAAACCCAAGCGCGCGCAAGTCGTCAATAGTCAGATCACCCTGCGCCCCAACGGTCACATTTCCATAATAATCGAGGTTCGGTAAGTCCATTATCTGGCGGAACTGTTTTCGCAAACCGCTCTTCATGGTGTGCTTGTTGGGATAAATTCCATACTCTGCCAGGCCGCCTGGTTTAATATCGCGATTGAATAAGACAACCCGCGCTCCCTGGTTGGCCAGCTCACGCGCACCGAATAACCCCGCGGGTCCAGCGCCGATGACGGCGACGACATATTGATTGGTCACATTGCCTCCAAAAGTTCTTTGTGAATTTGAGAACAACACGATTATAGCCAAAAAGAAATTCGTCGACAAGACGAGTTAATCGCTCTTTAGGTAACACTCACATTCGGTTATTATCAAACAGCATTTAGGCACACGGAGAACTCAAAGTATACAGGTGGAGTGCAGTCCTCCCGATTATGTCCAAGTCAGGGCCTCACAGGGTGCTCACCTGTGGGGCTGCGGACTCCAAAACCTAAACCCTTAGTGTACCCAAGCTCCAAAGAGCATCGCTCGAATCCTGTAACTATGCTAAGATTAGAAGATACTTCATTGATCTTCAAACCATTATTCGTTTTTCTGCCTGACAAATAATAAGTCAGATGGAGTTTGGGCAGGCAATAAACAGCAATACCCTGCTTGAGGAGGTCGCATGTCACAGCCTGCTTCGAATCAAAACGAACCCAGCAAAATGAAGAAGTTACTGAACGGAAATATGGATGAAACCATTAAAATGCGTCTGCCGCGTGCGAATGGACCGAATGGGCCGACATCCCAACAAAGGGTAGTTCCCGTATCTCCCTCCCCTGAGCGTGAGTCCAGGCCATCACGCTATAAATTCCTGCCCGCTTTTTGGACGATTGCTAGCGTGATTTCCCTTGGGGTCAATCTCGTATTGATTGTCATCCTGTTGATCGTCCTTCAGATGCTCGGCACCATCCAACTCACTGCCGATGATCAGGTCTCTGGTTTGCTCGGCGGGCTATATGGCAACTTCGTGAAGATGGATGAGGCGAATATCAGGACCAACATCCATGTCGAGAAAGAAATCCCTGTTCAATTCACTCTAAATGTCAGTGGCCCCACCAACGTAACACTGAGTCAGGATGTGACAATCAACGGCGCGCTGGTAACTGTGGGGACAGGCGGCTTGAATATCGTCAACGCGCGTGCGACCATTGTGCTTCCGAAAGACACGCTGCTACCCATAAACATTCAAAACCTGGCTGTGCCTGTTGACCAGAGAGTGCTGGCAGTGCTGGATGTTCCAGTGGATATTCCGCTCGATCAAACCGAATTGCATGACCCGTTTGTCGGTTTGCAGCAGGTCGTCAAACCATGGTATTGTATTGTCGAACCGAATGCAGTAATAAATAACGTGCAAGTTTGTCCACCCATATCAACCCAACCTTAACGGGATCTACAGCTTTATGAATAAGAATCTCAAGCAAACTACGCTCTCGAACGGACTCAAGGTCCTGCTCAAGGAGATCCACACTGCGCCGATCATCTCATCATGGGTGTGGTACCGCGTTGGCTCGCGTGACGAAGTGCAGGGACGCACGGGGGTTTCGCACTGGGTCGAGCATATGCAATTCAAAGGGACTGATCAATTCCCTGCGAATATTCTCGATAAAGCCATCTCGCGTGACGGTGGAACCTGGAATGCCTTTACCTATGTGGATTGGACCGCATACTTGGAAACCATGCCCGCCGATAAAATCGATCTCGCACTGCGCCTGGAATCAGACCGCATGGTGAACAGTCGGTTCGATCCGAACGAAGTTGCTTCGGAACGAACGGTCATTATCTCTGAACGCGAAGGCAATGAGAATGAGCCGCTTTTTCGTCTTGGCGAAGCGATTCAGCAAACCGCGTTTCGCATTCACCCCTACCATCACGAAGTCATCGGCGATATGGCAGATCTTCATGCGATCACGCGCGCTGATCTTTACGATCACTATCGTGGTTTTTATCTCCCCAATAACGCGGTCATGGCAGTGGCGGGGGATTTTGATACGCAATCCATGCTCGCACGTATCAAGGAATTGTTCGAACCAATTCCTGCTGGACGTGAGCCTGCGCGGCTGGCGCGTGAAGAACCGCCCCAGAATGGAGAAGTACGGCTTTCTGTCGAGGGCGCTGGCGAAACGACCTACGTCCAGGTCTGCTACCATTTCCCTGCCGCATCGCATCCCGATTTCCTCCCGTTAAGCGTGCTCGATAGTCTGCTCGCGGGTCCGAGCAATCTCAATATGTTCAGTGGGGGCATTTCCAACAAGACGTCACGTTTATATCGCGCGCTTGTGGATAGGGAACTGGCTGTGAGTGTTCATGGCGGCGCGCAGGCAACGATCGACCCGTTCCTATATACGATCACGATGACTATTCACCCCAGGCGCAAACCTGAAGAAGCTCTTGCGGCACTGGACAGGGAAATTAAACGTGTAAAAGAGGAGAAAGTATCAAGAGAGGAAATTACCCGTGCCATCAAGCAGGCGCGGGCATTATTTGCTTATGGAAGCGAGAACATTACCAATCAGGGATTCTGGCTGGGCTATTCCGAAATGTTTGCAAATTACAGCTGGTTCCAGACCTATCTTGATAAACTTTCGTCGGTCACCGCGAAGGACATCCAGCGCGTGGCGAATGAATATTTTAAACCACAAAGCCGCGTGGTAGGCACATACGCTCCGACAGATGGAAGGGCATAAACATGGATGAACATAATTTGGCTCTGCCGGGTCCTGATGATATATATCGTGAAGTACTGCCTAACGGCATTGTCGTCATTACACGCCCAAACTTTAACAGCCTGTCTGTGGTGATTAGTGGATATTTTGATGCAGGCACGTTGCTTGACCCCGATGAAAAACTGGGACTGGCAGATTTTGTCACATCAGCGTTAATGCGCGGTACAAAAAATCGTACTTTTGACAAAATCTATAACGAACTCGAATCAGTGGGAGCAAGCCTGGGATTCAGCTCAGGAGTGCATAAATCAGGGTTCAACGGTCGTTCGCTGGCTGAGGATCTGCCGCTATTGCTTAATCTTTTGTCTGAAACTCTGATGATGCCCACATTTCCTAAAGCGGAAATGGAGAAATTGCGGGCACAGTTGTTGACCGGCCTCGCGATCCGCGCGCAGGATACATCAGACATGGCTTCGATGGTTTTTGATCAGATCCTGTTCAAGGGACATCCTTATAGCCGGCCTGAAGATGGGCATCCTGAGACGATCCGAAACATTACACGTGGGGACGTGGTAAAGTTCCATCGCGAAAATTATGGTCCGCGCGGGCTGGTCATCGCGATTGTCGGCGCGGTGAAACCGGAAGAAGCCGTCAGACAGGTGAAACGCGCCTTAGGCGGTTGGCAGGTCAAGGGTCAGAAAGATGTGCCCGAACTTCCTGCGTTGAAACCCCTGAAGAAGACGGTCAGCAAGCATCATCGCATTGCGGGTAAGTCACAATCCGATTTGATCATTGGCACGAATGGGCCACGGCGCCGTGACCCTGAGTTTATGTCTGCTTTGCTTGGCAATAGTATCCTGGGACAATTCGGTATGATGGGGCGCATTGGCGATGTTGTCCGCGAAAAGTCCGGGCTGGCATATTATGCGTATTCGAGCCTAAGCGCAGGGATCGGGCCGGGTTCGTGGGAGGTGAATGCCGGGGTGAATCCGCAAAATGTGAAGAAGGCTTTGGATTTGATCGTGGACGAGTTGAGACGATTTATTCAGGAAGGTGTAACTGCAGACGAACTTGCTGATAGTAAAGCAAACTTCATCGGACGCCTGCCGCTTTCACTTGAGTCGAATGGGGGTGTGGCGAATGCGTTATTGAACATTGAACGCCATAACCTGGGATTGGACTACTACCGTCGCTATGAGGGTTTGGTGAAGGAGGTAAGTCAGGGTGATGTGTTGAATACGGCCAGGAAGTTTGTGGATCCCGATAAGTTAGCGATTGCAGTGGCAGGGCCATAGGAAGCTATCATTTTACAGCGATATGAAACTAGCCACCGGTGTCGACTTAATTGAAATTGCACGCATTGAAGAAGTGATTGCGCGACATGGCAAACACTATCTCGAGCGAATCTTTACGCCTGCTGAACTGGCACAGTTTGGAAAACGCACAGAGTCGCTTGCAGGGCGTTTCGCTGCAAAGGAAGCAGTGACCAAGGCGCTTCGGTGTGGGATCGGTGAGGTGACATGGAAGGAAATAGAAATTCTGACTGACGAACAGAACGCGCCTGTCTTAAAGCTTTACGGCGCGGCAGAAAACATAGCAAAGGAACTTGGATTGACTGCCTGGTCTGTGAGTATCAGTCACAGCCAGAGTCACTCTGTGGCGTTTGTGGTGGCAATCGGTTAAAAAAATCCCTCCCACAGGCTAGTTCTGTGGGAGGTTTGCAGGCGACAGGGACTCGAGCGGGAAGAACACCGCACCTGCGGTTAGTTTTTGTCCTCGATGCCAATCCAAATGTGACCTGGTAGAACAGGCCGATAGGGACGGACAGTCAATTTGTTGATCTCTAATTGAGATTGATCCTTTTCAAGCATGCTGGGATGGACCAGACATAAATCGGGAGTACGGCCATATTTCTTATGGTAGTAATCCACAGCTTTTTGGATCTTGATATTCAGTTTTGCTTGAGAGTTATCGAACCAAAGCATGCCAGTGTGCATATTCAACTCCTTATCTAATAATCTATGCTTGGTATCCAAAATCGAAGCCAGTGATCTCCTTCTCGTAAAGTAAATTGCGATCCGCTGTTGATGGAATTCAGTTCTGCATTTTGAGCATCGAGCTGGTCAATGTGTTGTGGGTTTTGCATTGTCCCGAAGATCCGAGTGTGAAATGCTTCCAGCCATGGCAGTATGTTTTCCATGCGATGTGGGTTGAGGGTGATGATCGGCCAGACTCGGCGGGCAGGTCCACGCAGCAGCAGCCAGCGCAGGTTTTGCCGCGCGTCAAAATCAAGGTTAGACGCGGCCTCGAGATCGTCCAACAAAAGCAAAACAGACTGCCGGCTGGTTTTATTTCCATGTGCCCAGGATGCAAGCGAAAGAATAAAATCTTCGGCCGATCGATCATAGAGGGGAAATACTCCCACATTGTTCGGGATGGCTTCGACTCCGCTCCATTCATCGGGATGGCTGGTCAGCACGCCGAATTGAAGTTCTTGCGGCTGATGCATTTTTCCCGCTGCATTGCATATGATCTGCAGCAGGCCCGTTTTTCCTGTTCCAGCATCTCCGGTAACTAACAGTGGGCCCGGGACCGGGTCGCGTAAATTCAAGAGAACAGGAAGTCCATCTGATGCAACACCCAGAAATAATGCTTCAGGAGGCATGGGTCCAAATTCAGCAAGAACCTCGCTCAAAGGTGGTAGAGCAGGCACAGGCTTGACTGGGCGCGCTGCTTCTATTTCCGGTTTAAGTTCGGCTAACGCTTCCATCATGAGGGAGTAGCGGTTGATATTAGTCATTCTGCACCTTTTTAGAACGTTTGTTCTAATATACAACTTAACACATGTGATGTCAAGAGGCAATTCTTATTCCCGCAATTTATTCATTACGCTTGACTTACATGCTAATTCCTGCTAAACTACGATCCGTGCTCCCTTTGCGCGGGGAGCAATTTAATTGCCTGTTGACTTCCCCTTTAAGTACGGCTTTGGTATAATCCCCCTGCTTAAATGGGTGTGCCGACGTAGCTCAATCGGCAGAGCACCCGCCTTGTAAGCGGGCGGTTACGAGTTCGATTCTCGTCGTCGGCTCTACAAGGATGAATAGTTGATCTCTTCTTGAAAGTCATCAGCTAATAACAACATAACACGCGGGCGGTTACCCAAGTGGCCAAAGGGGACTGACTGTAAATCAGTTGTCAGAAGACTTCGGAGGTTCGAATCCTTCACCGCCCACTACCGAGATGACCTCGGCAGCACGTTCTGCCCACATAGCTCAGTCGGTAGAGCACACCCTTGGTAAGGGTGAGGTCACGGGTTCGAATCCCGTTGTGGGCTCAGTTGCTGAAAAAAAGTTCTGTGTCTAAAAAGGAGAAAGAGACATGGCGAAGGCAAAGTATGACAGGAGCAAGCCGCATCTGAACGTGGGGACGATGGGGCATATCGATCATGGGAAGACGACGCTGACGGCGGCGATCACGAAGGTGTCGCAGATGCTGGGCAATGCGGAATACCGGGCATATGACAGCATTGACAATGCGCCGGAGGAGAAGGCGCGCGGCATTACGATCAACATTGCGCACGTGGAATACCGGACGGACAAGCGGCACTATGCGCACGTGGACATGCCCGGACACCGTGACTACATCAAGAACATGATCACGGGAGCGGCGCAGGTGGATGGAGCGATCCTGGTGGTGGCGGCACCCGATGGACCGATGCCGCAGACGCGGGAGCATGTGCTGCTGGCACGCCAGGTGGAAGTGCCGAGTATTGTGGTGTACCTGAACAAAGTGGATCAGATGAACGATCCTGAACTGCTGGAGCTGGTGGAGCTGGAGCTTCGAGAACTGCTCAACAGCTACGGTTTCCCGGGAGACACGACGCCGATCGTGCGCGGGAGTGCCAAAGCGGCCTTGGACAGCACGAGCACGGATCCGAATGCGCCGGAATATGAGAGCATCCGCGAACTGCTGCGGGTGGTGGATGAGTACATTCCCGAACCGAAGCGCGACATGGACAAGCCGTTCATGATGGCGGTGGAAGATGTGTTCTCGATCAAGGGCCGCGGCACGGTCGTGACGGGACGAGTGGATCGTGGCCGGGCGAAGAAAGGCGATCCGGTCTCGATCGTTGGCTTGCGCGAGACGCGCGATTCGGTCATCACGGGCACCGAAATGTTCCATAAGGAATTGGATGAAGTGGTTGCCGGAGACAACGCCGGGATTTTATTACGCGGCATCGAGCGGGAGGATGTGGAGCGCGGGCAGGTGTTGGCAAAGCCTGGCAGTGTGACGCCGCACAAGAAGTTCCTGGCGGAGGTGTATGTGCTGAAGAAGGAAGAGGGCGGGCGGCACAAGGCGTTCTTCAGCGGGTATCGCCCGCAGTTCTACATCCGCACCATGGATGTGACGGGCAACATCGCTCTTCCGGAAGGGGTGGAGATGGTGATGCCCGGAGACAATGTGAACCTGACGGTGGAGTTGATCGTGCCGGTGGCGTTGGAGCAGGGTTCGAAGTTCGCCATCCGCGAAGGCGGCCTGACCGTCGGCGCAGGCGTCGTTACCAGAATTATCGAATAATAGAAAGTTGGTAAGGTAAGAATGGCATCCAAGAAGAAAGACGTTCGACCGGTCATTACGCTTCAATGCAATGATTGCAAAGAGCGGAATTACACCACCGAGAAGAATCGTCGCAACGATCCGAATCGTCTTGAGTTCAGCAAGTTTTGCCCGCGTTGCAGGAAACATACTTTGCATCGCGAGACGAAGTAAGTAATTCCAGTGTCACGCGTTCCAATGTCAAATCGTGACAGTAAAACACGGGATACGTGACACTGAATTGAAGGCCAGTAGCTCAATTGGTAGAGCACTCGTCTCCAAAACGAGCGGTTGTGGGTTCAAGTCCTGCCTGGCCTGTATGTAACAAGAGCAAAACGCCGCTGTATGTAGGGCGGCGTTTTAGCCGTAAGAACCACGAAGGAGTAATCGACCTTGGCAGAAAAGGATAAGGGCAAAAAAAAGAAACAGAACGTACTCCAGTCATTTTTCCGTGAGACGACTGGCGAACTCCGCAAAGTTTCCTGGCCTACCTGGCAGGAAGTGCGTCAGTTGACCGGCATTGTTTTGCTGGTTATGGTCGTGATGGGAGTGATCCTTGGCTTGACCGATGCAGGCGCTCGCGGGCTATTGAATCTAGTGCTAGGTCTGTAAGAAAAAGTTTGAGGTCTTGATGTCTTTGCAGGAACCGAAAGAGCAGTTCGAACGGGAAGAGGCGGAACCGACTGAGGAATCTCAGGATTCCTCAGTTGAATCTTCGTTGTCAGATTCGGATACACTTGTGACAGCAAGTGAATCCGAATCTATTGACGTTCCTATTGAAGAGGGTAGCCCTGCCCCTTCGGACGATTCCGATTTCGCGGATGAACTGGAGTCTGCAGAGGATGTTCCTGCTGACGGGAAACTGGCATCATCTTCGGAGGAGTCACCACGTCCCGAAGTGACCGAAGGACCTGCCTGGTTTGTGATCCACTGCTATTCCGGTTACGAGAATAAGGTACGCCATAACCTTGAACAGCGCATCGAAACAATGGGTATGAAGGATAAGATCTTTGATGTTGTTATTCCCACCCAGGAAGAGATCGAAGTCAAGGATGGTAAACGCCGGACAGTGGAGCGACACATCTTCCCCGGTTATGTACTGGTGAATATGCAATTGACTGAAGAGTCATGGTATGTGGTTCGCAATACGCCGGGCGTGACGGGTTTTGTCGGGATGGGCAACCAGCCCACCCCTCTGCGTCCTGAGGAAGTATCTCAGATCATCAAACGCATGGAAGCTGAAGCACCTACTGTCAAAGTCACGTTCAAAGTTGGAGAGCGTGTCCGTATTATCGATGGTCCGTTCAACGATTTTCGCGGTGTTGTTTCTGAGATTGATATGGAGCGTACCAAGGTCCGCGTGCTGGTTTCTTTCTTTGGTCGCGAAACGCCCGTGGAACTGGATTTCTTGCAGGTAGAAAAATCATAGTTTAGACGGTAACAGGCTGGGCCTGCGCGAAGCGTGAAGCGAACCCCAGTTATCAGCCTGATACGGTGGGAGGGCGTCCCATAAATCGTCCGCTAAAACCACAAAGGAGTTAACATGGCAAAGAAGTTTAAGGCAATCGTTCGTCTCCAGCTGGAAGCTGGAAAAGCCAACCCGGCCCCTCCGGTCGGTCCTGCGCTGGCTGGTCATGGTATCAACATCATGGCTTTTTGTAAGGAGTACAATGCCCGCACGTCGAATCGTCAGGGCGAGGTGCTCCCTGCAGAAATTACTGTTTACACCGATGGTTCGTTCACCTTTATATTGAAGACCCCCCCAGCGGCTGTGCTTTTGCGCAAAGCCGCAAAAGTCCCGAAAGGTTCCGGCGTCCCGAACAAGGAAAAGGTCGGTAGGGTGACACGCGCGCAGGTGAAGGAAATCGCGGAGCTGAAGATGAAGGATTTGAACGCGGTGGATCTGGAAGGTGCGATGAAACAGGTTGAGGGCACGGCCCGCTCGATGGGCATTACTGTAGCTGAATAAATTTGTGGGAGGGCTGCAGCGTGCAGCCTGCTTGCACCACGGAGGATACAATGGCTAAACACGGAAAAAAATACATGGCCGCTCTGGCCAAGGTGGATTTGAATAAGGAATACACTTCGCGTGAAGCGGTTGCGCTCGCGAAGGAAACCAACATTACCAAGTTCGATGGCACAGTAGAAGTGCACATGCGTACCGCGCTTGACCCGCGTCAGGCTGACCAACAGGTGCGCGACGTGGTTGTCCTGCCAAATGGCTTGGGCAAGACCGTACGTGTGCTGGTCTTCGCACAAGGTGAAGGCGCTGCAGCGGCTCGTTCCGCTGGCGCGGATCTGGTCGCTGATGACGATGAGACTTTAAAGAAGATCGAAGGCGGCATGTTGGATTTTGATGTCGCGATCGCCACACCGGATGCGATGGGCAAGGTTGGCCGTTTGGGCCGTGTGCTTGGTCCTCGTGGCCTCATGCCGAACCCAAAGGCTGGTACCGTTGTCGGTGCAAATGATCTGCCTCGCGCGATCAAAGAGGCGAAAGCCGGACGTGTTGAGTTCCGTCTTGATAAGACGGCCAATATCCATGTCTCGATCGGCAAGGCCTCATTCAGTGCTGATCAGCTCTATGAAAACTTTGCCACTTTGATGACCGCAATTCGTAAAGCACGTCCATCCGGCGCGAAAGGTGAGTATGTTAAGCGCGTAACGGTGACAACAACAATGGGCCCCGCGATCAGAGTTAATCCAAGTGAGGCCCTTGATTTGGAAGGAATCGAGTAAAATTACTTGGTAAACCTGTCCTGGAAAAACACCAGGATCATGATAAGCCACTTCGCCGATGAAGGCGGGTGTGGCGCCAAGGCGCCACTTAATATCCTGCTCAGGTGAAGACGAAAAGCAAAATCATCTCCTAAAGATGTTGCTAAAGTCTTTGCCTGTAAAGTGGCAAAGACTTTTTATTGAAAGGAGGTGAGTGTCCTTTGGCAATTTCAAAAGAACGTAAAGAGGAAGTGCTGACGCAGTATGCGGATTGGCTGAAGCGGAGCCAGGCAGTGGTTCTCGTGGAATATACCGGCGTGAAGATGAAAGACCTGGATAACATCCGCGCCAAGATCCGTGAATCGGGCGGCGAATTCCATATAGTAAAAAATACGCTGGTGCGCCGTGCGTTTGCCAATAGCGGATTGGAACTTCCCAAGGATTACCTGGTGAAGAGTACAGCAATATCTTTTGCTTTCACCGATCCAGCTTCGACCGCAAAAGCGCTGAGCGACGCAACAAAAGGCAGTGAATTCGTCAAAGTAAAAGGCGGATTCATGAGTGGACAATTGCTTAACGCGGCTCAGGTCAAGGCATTGGCTGAAATGCCCCCGTTGCCTGTTGTCCGTGCGCAATTGCTGGGCGTTTTGCAAGCCCCGGCTGGCAGACTGGTCCGCACAATTGCCGAACCGGCTCGCGGTTTGGCTGCCGTTATCAAGGCCTTCACTGAGAAGGCACTCGCGGCGGCGTAAATGTGCTGTTCGTTATTGCGAAAGACACCTGCGTGCAGGTGAGTGAAGCAATCCTCTTACGAACGCGGAGATTGCTTCCCGAAGGCTCGCAATGACATGTTGAAAACTAAAATCCATCTCTAAAATGAAGTAAGGAGTATTACGCAATGGCTGAAAAGCTTGAAAAAATCGTGGAAGAACTTTCTGTACTTTCCGTCCTCGAGGCGGCTGAACTGGTGAAGATGCTGGAAGAGAAGTGGGGCGTTTCCGCCGCCGCTCCGGTCGCGATGGCTGCCATGCCTGGCGCATCTGCCGCCGCTGAACCCGTCGAAGAAAAGACCGAGTTCGATGTGGTTATTAAAGAGACCGGCGCCAAGAAGATCGATGTTATCAAGGTCATTCGCCAATTGACGAGCCTCGGCCTTGGCGAAGCCAAAACCATGGCGGAAACCGCTGGTGCCAAGGTGCTCACCGGTGTTGGTAAAGATGCTGCCGCAGAGGCCAAGAAGAAACTGGAAGAAGCTGGCGCGGTCATCGAACTGGCGTAGGATTTTTTCATACACTTCAAAAAGACGGCTCGCACAGAGCCGTCTTTTCGATTTACCGGTCGCTTCATTTTCCGGATCTTGGACCTGTTGCCGATAGGACAAACCCATCGTGCCATTCAGGGTCATCCACTAAATAGGACCGAAAAGCCAGATACCGTTGATGCTGATCGGCGCTATCTGCATTAGCCTGATAGGTTTCCTTGTCTTTAAAGATTGCCACCAGATAAAACTCATCTGAATCTTCTTCCATTTGAAAATTGTAATCCGCTATCCAGCCTGCGATGACCGCGTCGCCGAAGCTGTCCATGGCTCTGACGAAGTCGTCTTTTACCCCGGGTTTGATGCGGAAGCGGGCAATTGTCCCATACATATGAGCATCCTTTGTAGTGCAGCTACTTAAATGATGAATAAAAAGAGACGACCAGTTAGGTCGTCTCCTGTTTATCATTTTCTTGCTTATGCCGCAAGGGGTTTTTCCATTTTGCGGATGACCATGACAACCTTGCCTTTGATCTCCAGTGGTTCGCTTTTCTTCACAATAATAGGTTTCATCTTTGGGTTGGCGGGCTGTAGGCGGTAACGGTCTTTTTCCTTGAAGAAATACTTTAGAGTATATTCATCATTCACGCGGACTGCCACCATTTCACCATTTCTGGCTTCTATGGCAGGTTTCATCACAATGATATCGCCATCGTTGATCATGGCGTCGATCATGGATTCTCCCTTTACTTCAAGTGCATAGAGGTCGTTCCCTTTTTCTTTGGAAGGGAGCAGGCTTCGAGCAATGTCAACGGCATCGTATTCTTTATCATTCATGTAGTTGACACCGGGTTCTGGCACAAGCATGAAAGGACCCGCAGCAATTGGGCCAAGGATGGGAACGCGCAGAGTATCTGCTGAGATGTTGGGGCCTGAAAGTCGTACCCCGCGTGAGATCTTGCGATCGCGTTCGATCATGCCCTTCTTTTCGAGTTGATCGAGATAATAATTGACGACCGAAGTGGAAGAAATGCCGGTCTTTTCACCAATCTCACGGATCGACGGCGGGTACCTATTCGCCCGCTGATATTCCTGAAGAAACTCAAGGATCTTCTGGTGACGTTCACCCAATCCCTTACTTTTGCGTACCATCATAGCAACCTCCGGAGCATTCTTCGCTCATTTGTGCTATGAATGATAACCGAACGTCTGTTCTGTGTCAAGTGTGTTCGGGGTAGATTTCCTTGGTCTAAATCCAGGTCCGGCGGCGCATCCAAATATACATACCGATTGGCATAATGAAGATGGTGACCAGCGTCAGATAAAAAACCGGGTTTGTTGTCCAGCTTTTCAACGAACCCAGTGGCTCGAAGAAGTTCATTCCGAAATAGCCTGTAAGGAAGGTGAGTGGCATGAATAGAACGGTGATAGTGGTCAGTGTTTTCATGATTTCGTTCATGCGATTGTTTACGACAGATAGGTATGTATCCAGCGCGCCGCCAACCAGATCCCGCAAACTTTCATTTATGTCATGCAAACGGACAAGATGATCATAAATATCGCGGAAGAAAATGCGGTCTTTCGGGTCAATGACTTTGTAATCGTCACGAGCGAGTTTATTCAGGACCTCGCGTTGGGGCAACAGGATCCGCCTCATAGCCAGGAGAACGCGTTTTAGCGCAAACAGCTTCTCGAGAGTCCGGGGCGAGGGCCGATCAAATATCTGATCCTCGACCTGGTCAATTGCATCGTCAATTTCCTCCACAATTGGCATATATTCAGCGACGAGATAATCCGCGATCTTATAGAGAAGATGATCAGCGCCTTCCTGAAGGGTGCGTGGATCGCGGTCACAGGAATTCCAGGTCTCTTCAATTGCCGCGAGTGGATTGTCGTGGTGGGTAACAATGTAATTCGGGCCAAGGAAGATGTCCAGTTCATCAACAAGGCTGTCCCATCCCTCGTGATTCTTTGTCACGTGCATGTAATTGAGGACGATATAAAGAAAATCTGCCCAATCGTCGAGTTTGGGAACGTGCGTTTCCTGCAAGGCATCATCAATTGCCAGCGGGTGAAACCCAAAGCTTTGCAGGATAGGGAGGCAGGTCTCCGGCTGCTCACTGACGAAATCCACCCAGAGAAGTCCCTGGCGGTTTCGGGTGAGTTTGGGGAACTCGTGGGGAGGAATGTCTTTTCGGATTGGTTTTCCAGGGATGTAGTAAAGGGAACGAATCATATATGCCTCGGAGGAGAGATTTGTTGTTGAGTTATCTTTTTTGAGATTTACACCAAGATTATTGAATTATCTTCTCTTGTGATTAATAAAATTGAATAATACCTTGACAAAATTAAGATTTTGCCTATAATGTCTTTAGGAATTGATTTGTTCTTGAAAATTACAAAGCCGAACGCTTAAAAATCGTGATTTTCTGCCTTTTCTCTCATTATAAGCCTTCTCGCGGTTGAATGATCGAACTTTTCAGGAGATTCGTTATGTATGCAGCACCAACTCGTTGTCCCGTGTGTCGTTCAGAATTGACGGTCAGCCGTTTGCATTGCCCATCTTGTGATACTTCCATCGAAGGTCAGTTTACAGGTGGGCCATTTGCACATCTCACAGCCGAGCATCTCGATTTCATTGTGACCTTTGTACGCTGTGAAGGCAAAATCAATCGGATGGAACAGGAACTCAGTCTTTCTTACCCGACGATTAGAAACCGCTTGCATGAAGTGATTCGTGCCCTCGGCTTTGAACCTGGTAAGGATGAAGTCCTTGAGGTCAGCCCGGAGAAGCGAAGCAGTGTGCTCGAGGATCTCGAAGCGGGCAGGATCTCACCTGACGAAGCCATGCGTTTATTGCGCGGCGAGGAGGCGTAGACCATGTCCAAAACAATTTCTGCTGGCATCTCTCCAAAGATCAGGGTTGAAGCCATTGATGGAGACCTCAGTGTTGTAGGTTGGGACGGCGGCGATATCCTGATAAAAGGCGATGACGAGGATATCCGTCTGGAGCAGTCTGGTAATGATGTATTGCTTTCCTGCCGTGGCGATCTTTCGCTGCGGGTCCCCAAAGCTGCTTCATTCGAATTCAACAGGATAGGTGGAGATGCTTCCATCCGCGGTGTAATGGGTGACATCAAATTCATGGAAGCAAGCGGAGACCTTTCCATCCGTGATGGAGGCTCGATCTCGATTGATTCGGTTCAAGCCGATTTCAGCCTGCGCGGCGCAAAGGGGAATCTCTATGTAAAGAATGCCAATGGAGATGTCTCCATTCGCGACGTGGAAGGAAATATCTCGATTGATTCGGTAGCAGATGATCTTGCATTACGCGGCGCGCGTGGCAACATAAAAGTCAATGTAGGGGAGGATGTGGTTGTTTACCTGGAGCCAAAAGCGGACGGCGAATATTCCATCACGGCAGGCGATGATATTTTGCTTGTTCTGCCTGCAAATGTTAATGCGACCCTTAATGTACACGGCGATAAAATTGATGTTGACTGGCCCGGTATTGAGAATGATGAAGATGCCATAGAGCGAGGCATTACCCTTGGGGCTGGTTCCGCGAAGATTACGCTAAATGCTGGCGGCGATATCCGTGTGACCGGTGATGCCAATGCAGGCAATTCTGCTGATGAGTTCGGGAATTTTGCGGGCCTCAATTTCGACTGGTCCGGCTTTGGCGAAATGATCTCGCGCAAGGTGGAACGGGCAACCGGACAGGCGGCCAAGCGCGCTGAGGAAGCAGCCCGCCGTGCCGAAAAGCTCGCAGGAGAGGCTGCACGACGTGCAGAACGACACGCCGAACGTCACGCGCGTCACTGGAAGGCGAATGCAGGCGTAGGGCGCTGGAATTGGGATTTCAATTCACAGAATAGACCTACACCTCCTTCTCCACCCTCCGAACCTGTAGCGGACGAGGAACGCATGGCTATCCTGAAAATGTTACAGGAGAAAAAGATCACGGCTGAGCAGGCTGAACAGTTGCTCAACGCCCTGGAAGGAGGCAAGTAATGTCTTCCGAAGAGCGCAAGAAAATTTTGCAGATGGTGGAAGAAGGCAAGATCTCTGCCGATCAGGCCGCAAGTCTGATGCGCGCACTGGACGCGGATTCGGTTCCGGCGGAGATGAAAGTCATTCAAACGGAATCAGGCCCAGGCTTCGAAGGAAGCGATGCTCCTGAGTTCGAAGAGGTCAAGTCACGGGCACGCCGTTTTGCGATGATCCCGCTGTGGATCGGTGTCTTTGTCGCAGTGTTGAGCGCGTGGGGCATTTACACTGTCCAGCAGAACTCTGGCTTGAACTTCTGGTTCTTTTGTTTGTTGTTCCCGTTATTCCTGGGTGTATTATTGATTGCACTTGGCGCAGGCGGACAGGGTTCCAAATGGCTTTACGTAAATGTCGACCGGCGGGAAGCCCATGACTGGCCCCAAAATATTACACTTGGCTTTCCACTGCCATTGGGGCTGACTGCCTGGTTCCTGCGGAATTTTGGACATAACCTACGGGGCATGGGAAAGACAAATGTGGATGAGATCATCCAGGTGCTGGATGCAACGGGTAAATCTGGCGCGCCATTGATCGTAAATGTAAACGACGACGAGGATGGCGAACATGTGCAAGTCTACATCGGGTAAGGAGGTGTGGAATGGCTAGCTCTGAAGAACGAATGAAGATCTTGAAGATGATCGAGGAGGGGAAACTTAGTGCTGAGGAAGGGACGAAACTGCTCGCGGCTTTGAGCGAAAAACGGATGCCCACTCCGCCGCGCGGGCCGGGGATGCCTGGTGCGCCGCGCTGGTTGCGAATCCGTGTGACAGACGTGCGCTCGGGCCGCTCGAAGGCTTCGGTGCAGATTCCGCTTGCCCTGGTGGATGCGGGCATGAAGATCGGCGCGCATTTTGCCCCTGAAGTGGAGGGCGTGGATATGTCCAATGTGATGGAGGCATTACGCTCGGGTGTCACTGGCAAGATCATTGATGTGACCGATGAAGAGGATGGGGAGCACGTAGAGATTTTTGTGGAGTAATTGCCAAGCTGCATAGACCGACCGCGTGTTGGCAAGTCAGACAACCCTCAGAAGAGGGTTGTCTGACTTAAGGGGCCACAGGGATTCTGCGCGGTATAATTTCTCAAGAATGATCCATCCTTATGATTTCGAATTCCCGGGGTTGGCATCCAACTTGGACGTCCGATTTTAAAATGATATTACAAGCAAATAACCTGAGGAGAGGGTTGTTTTTCTGGATTCGCTGTGGTACGCTTTTTTGTAGAGAGTTATGAGAAGCCGAGGTTTTTCCTTCCGCCGCCCGAATGGAATGAGAGGTATTTTTATTATCTGGCTGGGCCAGATG
>Ga0209521_10001361_pt1 | contig 19962 bp, 21 predicted proteins | sample Rifsed19ft4_FD_184016 | JGI IMG/M metagenome (GOLD analysis project Ga0209521, IMG submission 184016) | Soil microbial communities from Rifle, Colorado, USA - sediment 19ft 4 (version 2) | ecosystem: Environmental > Terrestrial > Deep subsurface > Rock core/Sediment | place: Rifle, Colorado...
CTCCAACAGCTGCGTCAGGAGCCGGCCGCCCGGGAGTTTCTGACTCGGCTGGACCAGTTCCTCGCGACGCACGGCCACCGGGCCATCAAGGAGTTCGAGCTGCGCTCCCCGCGGTGGGAAGAGGACCCGGCGCCGGTCCTGGGCATGGTCCGGAATCACCTGTTGGTCACGGCGGGTGACGTCGACCATGAGGCGCAAGCTGTATCGGCTCGGGCGCAGCTCGAAGCCGAGATCCGCCGGCGAACGGGCGGCCTGCGCTGGCGCCTCATCCGACTCGCGGCCGGCCGGGCGAGGTACTACCTCCGGCTGCGGGAGAACTCGCGCTTCTACCACATCATGGGCTTGGGCGCCATCCGCAAGCGCATCCTGGCGATCGAGGCCGAACTCCTGGCAGCGGGGAAGCTCAAGTGCCAGGACGACATCTTCTTCCTCACCTGGACCGAGGTCGCGGCGCTCCGATCCGGGGCGCTGCGCTGGCTGGACGTCGAGCAGCGGGTTCACCAGCGGCGCATGGAGCATGTCCGGCTCACGAAGCTCACGCCGCCCAAGACGATCGGCGTCGAGCGTACGGAGCGCGTCACGGGAGCGGAGAGTGACCGGTTGGAGGGGCAGGGAGCCTCGCCGGGGCGCTACCAGGGCAGGGCTCGCGTGATTCTCGATGCGTCGGTGGACCTGGAGCTGCATCCGGGCGAAGTTCTGGTAGCCCCGTACACCGATCCCGCCTGGACGCCGCTCTTCCTCACCGCAGGCGCGGCGGTGGTCGAGGTGGGGAGCTATCTGTCGCACGCGGGGACGGTGGCCCGCGAGTACGGCATGCCGTGCGTGGTGGACGTACCGGACTGCACGCGGCGCATTCAAACCGGGACCCTGGTGGAGGTGGACGGCGAGCGCGGCACCGTGCGGATCCTCGGGCAACGGTCAGCAGCGTGAGCACCCTCGTCGCGTTCGCCCTGTTTGCGCTCGGCGTGCAGCTGGCCATCCGCACGATGGCGGCGTTCTATCGGATCGTTGACCTGTGGTACACGATCGGGACGGCTTATCCCCGCGTGCTGCTGGGGATCCTGGGATGGGGCGGCGCCACGGTCGCGATCGCGGTGCTCTTGCCCCAGGCCCTTCGTCCAGCGTTTCTTCTTGGCTTGCTGAGCTTCGTGGGGTTCTACCTGAGCCTCTACCTCATCCGGCCGGCCCTCGTGCGGCGACGTGACGCACCGCGCGAGCGGTCCACGCCGACAGGCGATCCCGGAGCCTGAACCCTCCACCAGCGGAGTCCCCATGTCGAATCCCATCAATGCCTACCTGGTTCCAGGCTTGCTGTTCCTCATCGTGTTCACCGCCGCCATCATCGCGGCGCACCGCTGGGACACGCGCCGGAAGCGCGACCGCCAGCCATGACCCTGGCGCGCCTGGACGACGACATGCGGGCGGTGATCGCGGCGCAGCGGTTGTGTTTCGCCGCGACCGTGACGCCCGAAGAGCACCTCCGAGCGCACGGTCCGGCGCGACTGAGATCAGGGCGCGGGCTTTGAGAACGGGAACACGACGGGGACGGCGATCCGGCGCCAGTCCTGCATCCCCATGATAATCGAGTCGGTGAGCGAGCCTGCGTTGAACGCGATGCGTTCGTTCAGGAGTATCGCCTCGTCCGCGTAGAGATCGAGGTCCAGAACGGGCCGGCCAAACGGCGGCACCGAGCCCGGCACCAGCCCGGTCATCCGGAGCAGCTCTTCAGGGGTGGCGAACCGGGAGCGCCGGGCGTTGAGCTTCTTGCGGATCGCCGACGACTCCACCGAGCGCGCCGCCGACAACACGAACATGTGGAAGGCCTCGTCTGCCTTCATGACGATGGCCTTCCCACCGATCTCCACACTCTCACCGCGCGCCGCCGCCGACTGCTCCGAGGTGTAGGTGGGCTCGTGGTGGATCTCCCGAAAGTGGGCGTGGTGCGCGGCGAGCAGATCGCGGATGGCCTGGAGCGTGCGCCGCTGCGCGTCCGGCGCGGGCTGGTGCATGGGCCAACGCTACACCGGCGCAAGGGGTGGGTCAAAGCCGAAGAAACACCGCTCTTGCTGGCGGCGGGTGGCGGTCGTATAATGGCGTTGGCATGCGGATCTGAGGGACAAGCGTACTGAGCCAACACAGCTCGATGACGCGTCCGCGGCTGCGGCCGATGTCAGGCCCCCACTGGGGGAAGGCAAAAGCCTCGGTAAGGGCGCGGTCCCTTTCGGTCGGGCTTCAGTGACACCCTTCAGGTTCGGTGCATGCCCCCGCCGGTGCACGTTCGCGTGTGCCGGCGGTCTTCGTTTCGGCGCCTTCGCTTGACGCTGCTCCGGGGCCCGGGTACCCTGCACGCATGGCGAAACCATCTCACAAACGACAACAGCCGGAGGACGCACTCGACCTCCCGACCCGGCGCCTCCAGCGGGCCGATCCGCGGGCCACGTCCCTGGCGCCGCTGGTGCGGCAGATGCTCGAGGTCCTGGGCGAGGATGTGGAGCGCCAGGGACTCCGCGACACGCCGGGGCGGGTGGACCAGTCGCTCAAGTGGCTCACCAGGGGGTATACCACGTCCGTGGAGAATGTGGTCGCCGGCGCCGTGTTCGAGGAACGGCACGAGAGCATGGTGCTGGTGCGGGACATCGAGATCTACTCGCTGTGCGAGCACCACCTGCTGCCATTCTTCGGCAAGGCGCACGTAGCGTACCTGCCCAACGGCAAGATCATCGGGCTGTCGAAGATTCCGCGGATCGTGGACCTCTTCGCGCGCCGGCTCCAGGTGCAGGAGCGCATGACGGACGACATTGCGGACGCGATCATGCGGGTGCTCGATCCATTCGGCGTGGGCGTCGTTATCGAAGCCTACCATCTTTGCATGATGATGCGCGGCGTCGAGAAACAGAATTCCAAGACCGTCACCAGTGCGTTGCGGGGCGCTTTTCGGGACGACCACAAGACCCGCGACGAGTTCCTGCGCCTGGCCCATGGCGGTCGGTGGCTGGAATAGTTGTTCATCGAGCTCTCCGAATTCCTGCGCTGTCCCGAACCACACGAGGAGAGTTTCTGCGTCGTGGCGCCCGGCATGATGGCCGGGCGGATGATCATGCGCGGCATCGTGGGCTGTCCCGTCTGCCAGCGGGAGTACCCGATACGGCAGGGCGTCGTGCACTTTGGGGAGACGGTAGCGACGCCAGCGACGGCAGCGACGGCCGAGGCAGCAGATCCGGACGTGATCTGGACCCTCCTCGGTCTGACGAGCCCCGGGGGGTTTGTCGTGCTCGGGGGCTCTGCCGCACGACTGGCGCGCGGGCTCGCCGAGCGAATGGGCGGCGTGCACTTCGTGGGGGTCAACCCACCGCCGGACGTGGAGGTCTCGCCGGTGCTGACGCTGCTGGCGCACCCCGACAGGATCCCGCTCCGCGGATCCATGGCCCGCGGCGTGGTCCTGGGCGCCGACGCCTGCCGGGAACCGTGGATCAGTGAAGGAGCACGCGTATTGTTGACGGGGCTACGCCTGGTGGCGGTCGCGGAGGCCGTATCAGCGCCGGGTCTCGATCAGGTCGCCGTGGGGCGCGGATTGTGGGTGGGCCAGAAGCGCCATCAGCGATGACTGTTATTCTTCGTACGCGGCGTCGATCAGCGCTCGGTACTCCTTCTCCACCACCGCGCGTTTGACCTTCAGCGTCGGCGTCAGCTCGCCGCGCTCGATGGTAAAATCGTCCTTGATGACCACGATCTTCTTGGGCATCTCGAAGCTCGCCAGGTCGCGCAGGTTGACCATGGTCTCGCGTTCGATCTTGGCCACCACGTCGGGCTGCTCGAGGAACTGGTCCACGTCGTCCGTGGGGAGGCCCCGCTGGGCCGCCCACGCGACGAGCGCCTTGACGTCGGGGACCACCAGCAGCACCGGGAACTTCCGCTTGTCGCCGATCAGCACCGCATTCTTGAGTAACGGAGTGTTGCGCACCAGGTTCTCGATCGGCTGGGGCGCGATCTTCTTGCCCCCTGCCGTGACGATGATGTCCTTCTTCCGGTCCGTGATCTTGAGAAAACCGTCGGCGTCCAGCTCGCCGATGTCGCCGGTGTGGAACCAGCCCTGGGCGTCGATCGCCTCGGCCGTGGCCTGCGGCTTGTGGTAGTACCCCTGCATGACATTGGGGCCGCGCACCAGGATCTCTCCGTCTTCCGCAATCCGCACCTCGACGTCCGGCACCGGGCGGCCCACCGTACCGATCTTGAGGGCCTTGAGGCCGTTGACGGACACCAGCGGTGACGTTTCGGTGAGCCCGTATCCTTCGAGGATAGGCAGGCCGGCGGCGTAGAAGAACTTGGCGATCTCGGGCGCCAGTGGCGCGGCTCCCGACACGAAAAAGCGGATCCGGCCCCCGGTCCGCGCCCGGACCTTCCGGAACACCAGCCGGTCCGCGATCCTCCGCCGTACCCGGGGGCCGAACGGAATGAGTTGGCCGGTGAGCTTCAGGTCCGCGTAGGCGGCCCCGGTCCGCCGCGCCCAGAAGAAGACCCGCCGCGACAACGCCCCGCCCGCCATCGCCACCTCGGTGACACGCGCGTAGATCTTCTCGTAGAGCCGGGGCACCAGGAGCACCACGGTGGGCCGCACCTCGAGCAGGTCCTGGGCGACGGTGTTGAGACTTTCGGCGTAATTGATCGTGGCGCCGCCGTGCAACATGGTGTAGTGGCCAGCCATGCGCTCGAAGCTGTGCGCCAGCGGTAGGCAGGAGAGACACGAGTCGGTGGGCCCGATGCGCACCACCTTCAGCGCCCCGATGACATTGGCGCAGAAATTGGCGTGCGTGAGCATGACGCCTTTGGGCTCGCCGGTGGTCCCGGAGGTGTAGATCAGCGTGGCGAGGTCGTCCGGAGCCGCGGCCAGCGCGTCCTGCCGGTACCTGGGGTACTTGGCCTCGGCGGCGGCTCCGTGGCGCAGCAACTGCTGGAACGGAATGACGTCGTCGCCCTCGCGCGGCGAGCCGAACATGAAGACGGTCTTGAGCTGGGGCAGAGAGGCGCGCACGCTTTGCACCTGCTCGTACTGCTCGCGCTCGCCCACGAAAATCGCGGTGGCCCCGGAGTCCCGGATCAAGTATTCGATTTGCGGACCCGGCAGAGTGGGGTAGATGGCCACGTCGGCGCACCGCGCGGTGAGGCAGGCGTAGTCGGCGATCGCCCACTCCGGGCGGTTGTGCGAGTAGATCGCCACGCGGTCGCCGGGCCGGATGCCGAATTCGTGGAGTCCCAGGGCGGCATGGTACACCCGGCGGGCCAGCTCCTGGTGGGTAATGTCCCGCCACACGCCGTCCACCTTGTACCGCAGCGCCGCCCGCTTGGTGCTGAACCGCTCGACGGCGTCGAAGAACAGGTGGTTGAGGGTGCGGGGTGAGGTCACGGGGCGGGCGCCACCACGGTGATGGCGAGGGGATCCGATCGGAGGTCTTCGACCCGTGCTTGCACGCGCCAGTCCCCCGGTGCCTGCGCGATGACCCTGCCGGTCGCCGTGTCGAGCGCGATGCCAACGGTGCCGGTGTCGAGGACGGCCCACACGATCACGGTGCCGATCACGGTGTCGCCGTTGGCGGACCGCGCCCGGGCCTTGAGATGCAAGGTGTCGTCGACCGGTACGGTGTACCTGGTCGGGCCGACGATCTCCAGGGCGATGATGCGGTCGGGATCACCCAGGAGCAGCTTGCACCCAGCCGCCAGCAGCGCTACGGCCGCCGCCCGCCTCACGAGACGCCGGCTTCCCCCAGCTCGGTCAGCGACTGGTGCGCGTGCGCGATCCACTTCTGGGCGTCGGGACCACGAGGCGGGCGGGCCAGGAACGCCCGGAGGTGCCGGGTGGCCTGGTCGCGCTCCCCGCGCTTGAGCAGCAGGAACGCCAGGCCGTAGTGGGCCCCGGCGAGGGTTCCGTCGATCTCCAGCGCGCGGCGGTAGGTGCGGATGGCGTCGTCGTGGCGGTTGGTCTTGGTGAAGGCGATCGCCATGTTCTGGAGGACCTTGAGGTCGCTGGGGCGGTCGCGCAGCGCCAGCCGGTACGAGGTGAGCGCCGCGTCGTAATCGCCTTGCCGTTCCAGCGCCAGGGCTTCATTGAGGTAATCCAGCCGCTGCGGCTTCAGCTCCCGGGAGCGGTCGCGGCCGAAGAGGCGTTTCCAGAACCCCATATTGGAGCGTCAAGATACCGCTCGCCCGAAGCCGAGGCAACGCGGAGATCAGCAGGTTGTCAGCTTCGGGTCGCGGTGATAGTATGCCATTTCGATGCCGACGAAAGCCCCTCCAGCGCCCGCCCGCGACGTCCTCGAAGTCGACTGGCCCTTTTTCGGGGAGCTATGCCGCGCGCTCGCGCTGCGCATCTCCGGCGCCTACGATCCCGAGATCGTGCTGGGCATCGCCAAGGCGGGCGTGATCCCGGGAGCGGTGGTCGCCTCCATCCTCCAGCGGGACTTCGCGTCCATGGCGGTCACCCGATTCGGCGAGAGCTCTCGTCCCACGCTGGTGACCGCGCCACCCCCGCTCATCCGGGGCCGCCGGGTGCTCGTGGTGGACGAAACCTGCGATTCGGGCGACACCCTCAAGCTGGCCCTCTCCGCGGTGCGCAAGGTCGGCCCGGCCGACGTCCGCACGGCGGTCTCGTTCAAGACCGGCCCGTACGCGCCCGATTTCCACGCCCTGGCGACGGACAGCTTCATCATCCTTCCGTGGGATCGGGAGATCATCGTGGACGGGGAATTCGTGATGCGGCCCGAGTACGCGGCGAAACTGCGGGAACTCGCCCCGCGGCAGATGGACTGATGATACGGGTAAGAAACTGCGTGAGGGGTGAGGGGTAAGGGGCACCCCTCACCCCTTACGCAGTCGACGTCATCCCTTGGCGGCGTTAGAGCACCGCGGTATAGTCCCGCCCCTCACTCATCGCCTGGTACACCGCGTCCAACGCTTCCGGCTTCCCCAGCAGGAACCGGCAGCGCGCGTGATTGGCGCTGCGGCACTCGACTTCCATTACCGAAACAGTCTGCTGCGAGAGGGCGCCCAGGAACCCGGCGAGCAGCCCCGCCGAGAGGTGGCACGACGGGTAGGGGGCCTGGGCTCCCGGATCCGCCTCGGCCCACTCGGCGGTGTCCATCGCGATCCCCATGGAACCAACGCGATTCATCGAGATGGGACCCCAACCCAGCGCCTGGAAGAAGTCGGACAGGACGCCGCCCAGCGCGTTGGCTGCGATCGCGCCGGGGTCATCCAGTCCGGTGGTGGCCTTGACCCAGCGGCGAAAACAGTTGTACACCTCGCGGCCCGAAGCGTGTCCCGCTTCCTGAAGCCGCTCGGCCGCCTGGTCGCCGAGGGAAGCCTGCAACGCCTGACGCAGCGCGCGGAGGCCGCTCCGCCCCAGGCCGACCGTATCGCCGTTCAGCTCGACCGCACCCGCCATCCGCGCCAGGCCCGTTGAGGTTGCGCCAAGTTAGGGACGCCGCCCGAGGCGACGCAAGAGTTCCGCTTCCTCGATCACGGGCACGCCCAGCTCCCGCGCGCGGTCCAGCTTGCTCCCAGGTTCGCTGCCGGCGACCACCGCGGTGGTGTTCCTCGAGACGCTGGAGGCGACCTGGCCGCCCGCGTGCTCAATGAACTCCTGCGCTTGGGCGCGCGACAGCGTGGGCAGCGTCCCCGTAATCACGTAGGTCTGCCCGGCGAGCGGGCCTCCCGCCTCGGCACGGGGCTCCCGCATGTTCACACCGAGGTCTGCCAGTCGTGCGACCAGCCGGCGATTCCGTGGTTCCCTGAAGAAGCCGGCTACCGCCTCGGCGATGGTGGGTCCCACGCCGTGCACCGCGCTGATCTCATCGACGTCGGCCTCGGCCAACCGGTCCATGGCGGTGAATTGCCGGGCCAGCAGTCGCGCGACCTGGAACCCGACGTGTCGCAGGCCCAGCGCGAACAACACCGTGGACAGGGGCCGCGGTTTCGACGCTTCGATGGCGGCGATGAGCTGCCCGGCGGACTTCTCCGCGAAGCCCTGCAGCGCCAGGAGCTTGCGCTGGTTGAGCTTGTCGCGATCGTACAGGTCCGCCACGCTCTCGATGTACCCCGCGTCGATCAGTGCCCGGACGCGCTCGTATCCCAACCCCCGGATATCCATCGCCCCCCGCGAGGCGAAATGCACGATGCCTTCCAGCACCCGGCCGGGGCAGGAGACGTTGGGACAGTAGACCATCACCTCATCCTGCGGCCGCTCCACCGTGGAGTGACACACGGGACAGCGCTCCGGCAGGGTGAACGGTTTCTCATCGCCGGTCCGCCGCTCCCGCAGCGGGCCCAGCACCTGGGGGATGACCTCGCCCGCGCGGGTCACTTCCACCCAATCGCCCACGCGAATGTCCTTGGCTTCGATGAGATCGAAGTTGTGCAGCGTGGCATTGGAGACCGTGACGCCGGTGACTTCCACCGGCTCGAGCACGGCGAACGGGTTGAGGCTCCCGGTGCGGCCCACGTTGATCTGGATGTCCAACAGCCGAGTCACCGCCACCTCGGGGGCGAACTTGCGGGCGATGGCCCAGCGCGGCTCCCGGTCTCCCACCACACCCAGCTCGGCGTGGAGTGCCAAGCGGTTCACCTTGACCACGACGCCGTCGGCGCCGTAGTCGAGGCCGTCCAACAGCTTCTCCAGCTTGGCGATCGCTCGATGGGCCTGGGAGAGGTCCGGCGCCGGCTGGTGGTGCGGCTCCACCGGGAACCCCCAGGCCGTGAGCTGCTCGAGCAGCTCTTGCTGGGTCTCGAAGCGTCGCTTCGCATCGGGAGCCTCGACGTGGAAGCAGAACAGGCGCAAACCGCGTGCGCGGGTCACCCTGGAATCCAGCTGGCGCAGCGCGCCGGCGGCCGCGTTCCGGGGGTTGGCGAAGGACGGCTCGCCCCTGGCCTCGCGCTCCTGGTTCAGTTTCTCGAAACGGGACTTCGGCAGGTAGACCTCGCCCCGCACTTCCATCAGCTCGGGCCACCCCGTGCCCTGGAGCTTGAGCGGGATGTCCAGCGCGGTCCGCAGGTTGGCCGTGACGTCCTCCCCTTCGAATCCGTTGCCGCGCGTGGCACCCACCGCCAGCACGCCGTTCCGGTAGGTGAGGCTCACGGCGGCACCGTCGATCTTGACCTCCAGCGTATAGCCCGCCCGCCGGACCTCGGGTACCAGCCGCGCATTGCGATCCTCCCACTCCGCCAGCTCCGCTTCGCTGAAGGCGTTGGCGAGCGAGAGCATCGGAACGAGGTGCCGATGCTTCGTGAACTGCTGCGCCGGCTCGGCGCCGATCCGGTGGGTGGGTGAATCTGGGGCCCTGAGGTCGGGATGAGCGCGCTCCAGGTCCGCCAGCTCGCGAAACAGTCGGTCGTATTCCGCGTCGGACATCTCCGGCGCGTCGAGCACGTAGTAGGCGTAATTGGCGCGGTTGAGGATGCGGCGAAGCTCGGCCGCGCGCCGCCCGGCGGCCGTCGCGGCGGGATCGCGGGTCAGCGGCCCTTGCCCTCCTCGGCGACCACGGCCATGGCGATCTCGACCAGGCGGTTCAGCTCCGCGCCCGAAGACTGCGGCAGGAGGCCTTCGGCGCTGGTCCCGTCTCGTTGGTGGAACGCGTCGAGGAAGCGTTTGAGGAAGCTGAGCAGGGCGATGCGCTCCATGTCGGCCTGCCGCCCCTGCGCCCGGGGCTCGGACTGCCGCGCGATCAGACGCTCGTAGCGGTACGCGTTGCGGAGCGCCTTGGCCGTGAGACTTCCCACCACCTGCGTGAACCGCACGTCGGCGTCCGAGAAGGTCGGGCCGTCGCGGAAGGTTCGCAGGAAGATCGCCCCGATGGACACGCCGCGCCACGTGATCGGCACCACGGTAATGGACTTGACTTTGCGGTTGGCGAGGGAGCTCTTGACGTGCTTGAGGGTGGGGTCGGTGGCCGCGTCCGGAATGAAGACGGTTTCCCCCGACTGGAGTGCGTGCTTGAGCTCCGGGTAGCGTTCGAGGTCCACCACGTAGTTCCGGATGCTCGGGTCCTCGTACGACGCCACCAGGCGTGCCTGGGTGCCGCCGCGCTCCGCCAGGAAGATGGAGCACCGGTCCAGGCCGAACGCTTCCCCCAGCTTGCGGGTAATAGCCTGGAGGATGTCCACGAAGTGCAGCGTACCGGAGATCTCCTCCAGGATCTCGATGACCGCCAGGAGGTGCTTGCGCTCCTGTTCGAGCTCCTGGACGCGCGCTTGGAGCCGGGCGAGATCGTCGCTCATGGGCCTGAAGTTTGGCGCTCTCGACGGAGACGCGTCAAGGCGGTTACAATTGGGCCCCGTGAGAACCCTGGTGCTGTTGCTGCTCGCTGCGCCGCTCGCGGCGCAGTCGCTGCCTCCGGCCCCCGCACCGGTGGCCGAGCTTCCCGGGGCCGGCCGGCCCGTCAACGTGGCAGCGACGACCGCCCGGCGTGAGGCGCTGGCGCGGTGGGTGCCCCCCGGGGTCGTGATCGTGCCGGCGGCCGGGTTCCGGGACCTGGAGGACGACGTGCTCCGGGACAGCCACTTCCGGCAGGACGACGATTTCTTCTATTTGACGGGGCTGGAAACGCCGGGGGCGGTCCTGGTACTGGCGCGCGGCGAGGCCGGCGCTGCGCAGGCGATGCTGGTGCTCCCGCCTGGCAATCCGGCCGAGGAACAGTGGACCGGCTTGCGCCTGGGACCGGGCACTGACGCCGCCCGCGTGAGCGGGATCGGGACGGTCCTCTCCACCGACGCACTGGATTCCCTGCGATCCGCACTGTTAGGGGCCGTACCCGGGCCGATCTACACGGTGGCGCGCGCGCCGGTCTCCGACAGCGCGGTGGCTGCCAGGTGGGCGCGGCAGGGCCGGCGGGATCTCGTGAACCTGGCGCCGGTGCTCGACACCATGCGGGTGGTGAAGGATGCCGACGAGATCGCCCGGCTGCGGCGCGCCATCGAGATCACCGTGGAGGCGCAGCTCGCGGCGATGCGGGCCATGAAGCCCGGCCTGAGGGAGTATCAGATCGAGGCGACCGTGGAGTACGTCTTCCGCGATCGGGGCGCCGACCGCGTGGGATTCCCGTCCATCATCGGCAGTGGGCCGAACAGTACCACGCTGCACTACGACGTCAACCGGCGCACCATCGAGGACGGCGATCTGGTGGTGATGGACATCGGAGCCGAGTACGGCCAGTACACGGCGGACGTGACCCGCACGGTGCCGGCCAACGGCCGCTTCACGCCGCGCCAGCGCGCGATCTACGAGCTGGTCCTGGCGGCGCAGCAGGCCGCCATGGATGCCGTCAAGCCCGGGGTCACGGTGAGCGACCTCAACGCCATCGCGCGGCGCCACCTGCGCGAGCGCAGCGGCGACCTGTGCCGGCCCCAGACTTGCGACGCTTTCTTCGTCCACGGCCTGAGCCATTGGCTGGGGATGCGGGTGCATGACGTGGGGGACTACCGCATGCCGCTCCAGGCCGGCATGGTGCTGACCCTCGAGCCCGGGATCTACCTTCCCGAGGAGCGTCTCGGCGTGCGGATCGAAGACGACGTGCTGGTGACCCCCACGGGCTGCGAGCTACTCTCGGGCGGCGCTCCCCGGAGCGCCGCGGATGTCGAGCACACGATGAAGCAGGGAGCCACAGATGCGATACGATGAGGAGCGGGACGAGTCCGACGAGCAGGCCGAGCTGGACGCGGAACCGGCTGCGGAAGCCGAGGGTGCCACCGGCATGCTCGGTTTCGTGGGCGGCCTGGTGCTGGGCGCCCTGATCGGCGCCGGGATCGCGCTGCTGGTGGCACCGGAGCGCGGTCGGGTGACGCGTCGGCGGTTGGCGCGCCGCGTGCGCGAGGCCGGCGAAGAGATCCGCGACGAGTTCGACGGCGTGCGCGCGGCGGCGCGGCGGAGTCTCGCGCGGCGGCGCCGGCGGCTGCGTCGGTTGGGCCGGGAGGTCTCGTAGCGATGGCGACCAGCAACCGGGCCGCTTCGTCACGGTAGCTCGGGTCCATCACATCCTGCACCGGAAGCGTCGCGATGCGCTGGAGCTGGTCGCGCGCGTCGCCGTTCCGATGCCGGTCGAGGTACACCTGCGCGAGCTCCAGACGGTGGTAGATGAAGTCGGGACGCAGCTCCACCGCGCGCTCCAGGTGCGCGGTCGAGGAGTCCCAACTCGCGCGGCCCAGGAAGCCCGCTCCGAACAGCGTCTTCGCCAGGAACCGGGTCACCCCGGACAGCCGTCTGACCTCCGCGTGCCAGGCGCCCAGCACATGGTGCGCCCCGTCGTGGCGCGGGTCGAGGGCCAAGGCCCGCGCCGCCTCGTCGTAGATGATCCGGCCGTAGCGCACCCGCTCCCGACCGCCCCGAGTGCGCGCGTAGCGCCCCAGCGCGTGCGCCAGCGCGAAATGCCCCTCTGCGCCCGACGAGTCCACCCGGATCGCCGTCTCGGCCAGGGAGCGGGCCGCCTGGTACAGGCTATCGCGGCGGCGACCTTCGTAGCTGGTGAGCTGCTTGGCGACGTCGATCGCGGCTTCGGCGGCCTTCCACCACGCATCGTACGCGGTCGAGTCCAGTGCCAGGGCGCGCTGAAACTGGGTCAGTGCGGCCTGAGGCTGCAGCGCGGTGCTCAAGCTGTCGCCGCGGGTAAGATGCTCCGCAGTCGACTGGGCGCTGGCGGCCGGCGCGTGGAGCGCGAGCACGATGGCGGTGACGCGAACGCGGCTCATGCGTCGGAGGTCCGTTGCCTGAACGGACAGCCTTTCGGCCGTGCGCGGCCGCCGTTGGAGCAACCATGTGGGTAACGCCGCTGATCGAGCGCAAGCGCGATCGCGGCGCGCTCACGCCGGACGAGTGGCGTGAACTGATCGTCGAGTATACCGCCGGTCGGGTGCCCGACTATCAGATGGCGGCGCTCTTGATGGCGGTGTGCATACACGGGGTCGAGCCCGCCGAACTGGCCGCCCTCACCGCCGCGATGTTGGACTCGGGCGAGCGACTCCGGCTCGATCATCTGGGCATCCCCATTGTGGACAAGCACTCCACCGGCGGGGTAGGGGATAAAGTATCGCTGGTGCTGGCCCCGCTGGTGGCCAGTTGCGGCGTCGGCGTGCCCATGATCTCGGGCCGTGGCCTGGGCCACACCGGCGGGACCCTGGACAAGCTCGAGGCGATTCCCGGGTTTCGCACCACCCTGTCCGCGGCAGAAGTGCAGCGGCAGATGGAGCGGCTGGGCTGCGTGATGATGGGCCAGACGACGGACATCGCCCCGGCGGACCTGAGGCTCTACGCGCTGCGCAACGCGACGGGCACGGTCGAGAGCATTCCGCTCATCGCCGCCAGCATCATGTCCAAGAAACTCGCGGAGGGCATCGGGGGGCTGGTGCTGGACGTGAAGCGGGGGGCCGGGGCGTTCGTGCCCGCGCTGGAGGACGGGCTGGAGCTGGCGCGCACCATGATCGGCATCGGTGAGCAGCAAGGCTGCCGTACCGTCGCGTTGCTCACCGCGATGGACCGGCCGCTGGGTCGCGCCTGCGGCAACGCGCTGGAGACCGAAGAGGCCATCGCGGCGCTCAAGGGGGAGGGGCCGCCGGATATCATGGAGGTGACGCTGGCGCTGGCCACCGAAATGCTCCTGGTGGCCGGCGTGGAGGCGGACCGGGGCGCCGCCCGCGCTCGGGTAGACGACGCGCTCGGATCCGGGCGTGCCGCCGAGCGGTTCCGGTCCATGGTGGCGACGCAAGGCGGCAACCCGGCGGTGGTGGACGATCCCGCCGTGCTGCCGCAGGCCAGGGAAGTGGCCGTGCACACCGCGTCCCGGAGCGGTCATGTGGCGGGCGTGGACCCGCGGACCATCGGTCGGGCCATCATCGCCATGGGCGGCGGCCGCCGGACCATGGAAGACGTGATCGATCCCTCGGTGGGCTTCGTGATCACGGCCAAGCCCGGGGACCGGGTCAAGGCCGGGGAGGCATTAGCCTCCATCTACGCGCGCGACCCGGAGGGGATCCGGATCGGCGCCGCCGCGTTGGAGCAAGCCATCGGTATCGTTGAAGACCGCCCGCCCGCGTCACTGCCGCTGGTCTCGCATCGCGTGACGAACGTGGGAGTAGAGCTGATCGGTGGATGAGCCGCCGGATCCCTGATCATCCGCCCTATCCGGCCGTCCCCGTATCTGTCCAGAGCCTCTCGATCCGCCGCGCCAACTCTTCGCGCACGGTCCGGAAGCGCTCCAGCCGGGCAGCGGGATCGCCGGTCACCGCGGCCGGATCGGGGAGCGGCCAGTGGAGTCGCTTGGCCCGCCCACCCGGCACCACGGGGCAGACCTCCTCGGCGCAGAGCGTGACGATCAGGTCCGCTTCCTCCAGCGGGACGTCCTGCATGCCCTTGGAGCGCTGCGAGCTGATGTCGATCCCGATCTCGCGCATGGCTGCCACGGCGGTGGTACTCAGCCGCGCCGGGTTGGAGCCCGCGCTGAACACGCGCCAACCTCGTGGCGCACGGGCGCGCGCCAGGCCTTCCGCCATCTGGCTCCGCGCCGAGTTGGCGACGCAGAGGAAGACGACCGTCTTGCCGGTCACAGGTCGTCGAGCGGGATGTCCTCTTTGCGGACCAGCACCAGGATGGCGGCCTGCGGCACGACCAGGTACCGCTTGGTTTCGAACGTGATCTCCACGGCGGCCTTGCGGAAGAACAGCGCATAATCCCCGATGCGCGCCTGCATCGGCACGAAGCGGGTCTGGGGGCTGGTGATCCGCCACGGCTCGTCGTCCAGCGTGGCGGGCTCCGAGAGCGGGGTCCCCGGGCCGGTGGCGAGGATGCGGCCGCTCTGCACGGCCTGGTGGTCCATGGCGGTGGGCGGCAGGTACAGCCCCACCGTGGTGCGCTCCTCCCCCTCCTCGGGCGCGATCAGCACCCGGTCGCCCACCACGATGAGCTTCTTGGGCACGTCGGCCATATGATGCAATCATACGGCATGGCCGGGTGATGGCTAGGGGCTGGGAGGCCGCCGGCTCTTCCTCATTGACGTCTGCGCCCCGCGGGCGGAACTTCACCAACGTCACGAACTCGAACGGTGGAGGGCGGACCATGCCGCTCTTTGGAAAGCGCAGCACGCCGGAGGAGCTACCGGAAACGCTGCGGCAGTTGTTGGCCGAGGTGAAGACGGACCGGGCGGAGCTGGAGACCTTGCTGGCGCGCGTGAACGAGGCCGGGGCACGGGTTCCCGGCCTCGACGAGCCGTTGCGCGTCGCCGTGGGTCGTGCCACGGAGATCGCGAGCCGGCTGGCGGACCTGGAGCGCCGGCTGGCCACTGCCGGCGAGACCTTGCAGCAGGTGGAGCGCTCCGCGACGCAGGCGGAGGGCGTCGAGCGGCGGCAAGCCGAGGCGGCGGCGCGGATGAGCGAGTTGGAACGGTCGGTGGGCGATCTCCGGAGCTCGCTCGACGCCGCCGCCAGACTGCGGAACGACCTCGCGGCGCTCACCGGCCCGGAGGGTCCCGTCGCCACGCTCAAGCAGCAGGCGGATCGGTTGCACGAGCAGTTTCTCAGCTACGGGTATGACGTGGGCACCGTGCGCGACGACCAGGGCGCGCTCCGGGCCGCGCAGCAGGAGGCGCTGGCGCGGTTCGAGCAGCTCCGGGAGCAGTCCCAACAGCTCGCGGACCAGCTGGGCGACGTCGGGGGGCGGATGGGACGGATGGAAGGCACGCTCGCCGAGCTCAGCAAGATGCAGCAGTTCACCACGCGGATTCAGCAGGATCTCTCGGCCCTTAGCGCGCTGTCGGATCACGTGACCCAGAAGGTCGCGGCGCTGGACAAGCAGCGCGAGGTGGTGGACCGGGCGGCGGCCCAGGCGGCACGACTGGACGATCTGGTGTGGGACCTGGACGCCCGCATCAAGAAGATGCAGGAAGAAAGCAAGCTGATCCGCAAGACCCAGGCGAGTCTCACCGATCTCGAAGGCCTGTACAAGCGGGTAGAGGCGCGGGTCCAGGAAACGCGCGCGCTCCAGAAGGACGCGAACGCCAGCGGGGACCAGCTGACGCGGCGCCTGGACGAGCTGCAACGGAGCATCGAGCAGGGACTGGCCCGGTTCGCGGTGGAGCGGGACGCGGTGGAAGCCGCGAGCCGGCAGGTGGCGGATCTGCGGGGGACCCTGGTGGAGTTCGAGCGGCGGGTGCAGGCGATGCAGGGTACGGCGCAGGCCGTGTCGCAGGCGCAGTCCCGGGCCGACGAGCTCGCCGCCCGCCTGGGGTCGGTCAGCGCGGAGGTGGTGCGGGTGGAGGAGCGGGCGGAGGCGCTGCGCGCCACGCGACGGGCGCTGGAAGAGGCCGAGGCTCAGGCTCAGCGCTTGAGCGAGCGGGTGCAGGCGCTGGAGGCGGCGCAGCCCAGCATCCAGGAGCTGGCCCGCGAGCTGGCGGGAACGCGGGGAGCGCGCGAGGAGGTGCGGGCGGCGCTCGACCAGTTGCGGGAGGCGCGCTCGGAGTTCGAGCGGAGCCAGGCCGCTCACACGGCGACGCGTGGCTGGTTGGCCGGGGTGGAGCAGGGGATGACCCAGCTGCGCGGGCGGATCGGTGAAGTGGAAGGGATGGCGGCGCAGGTGGAGCGGGTGCGGCAGGACGCCGAGCGGGCGCTGGGGGCCAGCCGGGACCTCACGGCGAGCCGGCAGTTCGTAGACGAGTTGGGCCAGCGGCTGGGCCAGTTGGGCTCGATGAGCGCCGAACTGGATCGACGGGTGCAAGGCCTGGAGCAACGCCGGGCGGAGTTGGCCGACTTGGAGACCCGCACCGGCTCGCTCAAGGAGCGGATGGACGATGCCGACCGCCGCTTTGCCGCGTTGACGCGGCGAGCGGCCGAGACGGAGGATATCGAGCGCCGGCTGGCGACCGTGTCGGCCACGGCCGAGCGCGCGGAGCAGCAGGTGACGGGCCTGGCCAAGGAGGCAGACGCCGCGCGGCAGCGAGCCGCCGAGCTCGAGGCGTTGGCCGAGCGGGTGGAGCGCCTGGGCCGGGAGCTGGAGCAGCGCGAGCGGGCGCTAGCCGCGGCCAGCGAGCACCTCTCGCGTGCCGGGACGCTGCGCCAGCAGCTGGCGGAGGCGGTCCAGGCGCTGGAAGATCGCTCCGGCCAGCTCACCTCTTCGCTTGCCGCGGCCGACGCGCAGGCGGCGAAGATCGGCGAGTTCGCCGAACAGTTGGAAGCCCGAGCCGGTGCGCTGCGTTTCGCGGAGAAACGGCTGGGCCAGTTCGAGGACAAGATGGCGCAGCTGGAGGCGGCCGAGCGCGAGCTGGAAGCCTCCATCCAGTCACTATCGGCGCGGCAGGGCAGCGTGGATGCGGTGCGCGCGGAGTTGACGCGGCTGTTCGAGACGGCGGCGCGCGCGGTGGAAGATGTGCGGGCGGTCGCCGCTGCCCAGCAGGAGGTGCACGCGGCGCGCCAGGCCTTCGAAGCCGTCCTGGCTCGCTCGGGAGAAGCGGATGAGTTGGCCGGACGGATCGCCCAGCGCCTTGCCGCGATCGAGGAGGCCGAGCGGCGAATGGCGCGGCTCGACACGCTGCTGGCCGACGTACGCGGCAGCCTGGAGGGGCTACACGGCCAGAAAGTGCTGGTGGATCACGTGATGGAGAAGAGCGGCCAGCTCACCTTCCAGGTCAAGGAAGCCGAGGCCATGCTCTCGGCGTTGAGGGAGGAACGCGAGCTGGCCGGGCAGATCCACGGCGGGCTGGTGGAGCTGCGGGCGGAGAGGCGGGATAGAACGGCGTAAGCTGCGGGGTTGGACTGCGTAAGGAGTGAGGGGTAAGGGGGCCACCCCTCACCCCTTACCCCTTACGCCGTTCGCTCACCGTTGCGGGTTGCTGGTCACCCGCGGTGGCCCGTCCTTGTTCCATCGCTCAAACCAGCTTCTCAGGTAGAGCTGCGTCCGCAGGAAGTTCGACGGCCGGCTGGTGGTGCCGTGGTACTCCTCCTTGAAGCGAATCATGGCAGTCGGCACCTTACGCACCTTCAGCGCCTCGTAGAACTCCTCGGTTTGCGGGATCGGCGTCCGAAGGTCCAGCTCGCCCGTCATCAGCATGGTGGGCGTGGTGACGTTGCCCACGTACATGAGGGGCGAGCGTCGCAGGTGCTCCGAGGGATCCTCCCACGGCAGCTTGGCGAAGTTCTTGTACCAACTTGGCCCGTCCGTGGTCCCCACGAACGACAGCCAGTTGATCACCGGACAGTTCGAGGACGCGGCGGTAAAGCGGTTGGTGTGGCCCACGATCCACGCCGTGAGCACGCCGCCGCCGCTGCAGCCGTACACGAACAGATTGCGCTCGTCGATGTAGCCTCGGCGGATGACGGTATCCACGCCGGCCATCAGGTCGTCGAAGTCCTTGTCGGGGTACGCGTTCTTGATGGCATTGCCGAAGGCGCTCCCGTAGCCGGTGCTGCCGCGAGGGTTGGTGTACAGCACCACGTAGCCGTTGGCTGCGTGCTCCTGCCAGCCGAAGTTGAACGCCCCGTTGTACATCGAATGCGGCCCGCCGTGGATGGTGAGGATCAGCGGGTACTTCTTGGACCGATCGAAGTTTGGCGGCTTGATGACCCAACCCTGGATCCGGTAGTTGCCGACCGAGGGGTACCAGATCTCCTCGACCTCGCCCAACGTCTTGCCCGCGAGCACGTCCGCGTTGACGTCGGTGAGCCGAGTGAGCTGCGGCCGGCGCACGTCGAAGGTGACCACGTCGCCCGGCTGGTGGGCGCTGGCCAAGGTGCCGACCGCGAGCCCGCGCGCGGTCATGCTGGACAGGCTCAGCATGTGCTTGCCGTCGGTCACCTTGCGCGCGGGCCCGCTCAGTCCCGCGAAGTAGAGGTTCGCCGCGCCCTGGTCCTCCGCCGTGAAGTAGACCCCGCCGTTGTCCGCCGCCCAGGTGATGCTCGAGGGTGAACGATCCAAGCCGGCGGCGATCTCCCGGGGACTCGAGCCGTCGGCGTTCATCAGGTACAGCCGGTTGGCGATGTAGCTGTCGTCGGTGAAGTCGTACCCGGTATACGCCACCAGCTTGCCGTCGGGGGAGACCACCGGGTTGTTGTCCGGGCCCTTGCGGGTGGTGAGCTGGCGCACCTCACCACTCGCCACGTTGATCGCGTAGATGTCGGATTCCCGCCAGGCGTACTCGGCGTCTTCCGTGCGGAGGCCTGAGAACAGGATGCGGGTCCCGTCGGGCGTCCACTCGGGATCGCCGTGGTTGAAGTCGCCCTCGGTGAGCTGCCGAGGGGTGCCGCCGGTCGCCGGCACGAGAAAGACGTGACGGTAGCCGTCGTCGGTGAACCCCTGGCGGTCCTGCCGGTAGTCGAGCTTGGTCACGATGCGTGGGTCAGCCGTCCACTTGGCACCCTCGGGGCGGGCGGGGAGCCTGATGGCCCAGCGCTCTTCCTTGGGGACCAGCATGGAGAACGCGATGCTGTTGCCGTCCGGCGACCAGACGATGCCACTGGGTGCCTTCTCCACGCGCGTGATCTGGGTGGTGGCCCCTTCGGCGTCCATCCAGCGGACGAAGAGCTGGGTGCCCCGCGGCTCGCCCTGATGGAGAAACGCCAGGCGGGTGCCGTCGGGCGACCAGCGCGGGGAGGAGCCGTCGGTGAGCTTCCGTAGCTTCGAGCCGTCGGCGTTCATGATCCAGAGTGATGACTCCCAGCGGTCGTTGATCTTGTCCACCCAGCGCCGAGTGAACACGATCTGCAAACCGTCGGGTGAGACCTGCGGGTCGGCCACCTGTTCCCACTCGAGGTAGAGGTCGAGCGTGAGCCGGTCGTTGCGCTCCTGCGCGGCGGCTCCGAGGGGCAGGAGCAAGAGAAGGAAGAAGGGGCGTGGCATGCGTCCTCCGACGACCAACACGGTGAATTGGGATGCCACTAATTGGCAGCGAAAACCGTCGAACCGCTAGGGTGACGCTTGACCCCCAGGCATCCAACTGCCAGGTTCGC
>Ga0209521_10001364_pt1 | contig 19937 bp, 16 predicted proteins | sample Rifsed19ft4_FD_184016 | JGI IMG/M metagenome (GOLD analysis project Ga0209521, IMG submission 184016) | Soil microbial communities from Rifle, Colorado, USA - sediment 19ft 4 (version 2) | ecosystem: Environmental > Terrestrial > Deep subsurface > Rock core/Sediment | place: Rifle, Colorado...
AGGCGGGCTGCACGCCGTCAGCAGCGGTTCCTAGCGCCACGGAGGGGCGTAGAGCAAGCCGCCTCGCGTCCACAGGTCGTTGAGGGTTCCTGCGCGCGGGATGTCAACGCCTTCCGGCCCAAGGTTACGGTCGTAGATCTCACCGTAGTTCCCGACGGTCCGTATGACGTTGACCATGAAGTCGGGGGCCAAACCGAGCAGCGCCCCGAACTCGCCTTCAAGCCCAAGAAGGCGGGCCACTTCCGGATCCTTGATCTCGCCGGCCACGATCTGGTCGACATTGGCGGAGGTGATCCCCTTCTCCTCGGCGATCATCAGGCCGTAAACGACCCACTGCACCACATCACCCCATTGCTGGTCGCCGTGGGCCCAGACTGGCCCAAGCGGCTCCTTCGACATCGTCTCGGGAAGGATGATGTGGTCGTCTGGATTGGTCATTCCGAGGCGGTTGCCCGTCAACTGCGACTTGTCCGATGTGGCTCCGTCGCAGCGCCCTTCGTCGTAGGTCTTGTAGGTATCTTCTGGGGTATCAAAGAGCAATGTCTCATAGGTCAGGCCGCGGGAGTTGAAGGCGTCGGCCAGGTTGAGTTCAGTTGTCGTACCTGTCTGCAGGCAGATGGTAGCCCCGCCCATATCGTCCAACGAGCTGAACCCGCTGTCCTTGCGGACCATCATCCCCTGGCCGTCGAAGAAGGTCGTCGGGCCGAAATCGGTGCCCAGCTCGACGTCGCGGCCGAAGGTCCAGGTGGTGTTGCGGATCAAGACGTCGATCTCGTTGGTCTGGAGAGCGGTGAAGCGCTCGGGAGTCGTCAGCGGGCGGAACTCAACCGCCTCCGGATCGTTGAAGATGGCGGCGGCCAAGGCGCGGCAGAAGTCGATGTCGAACCCTACAAACTCGCTCTGCTCGTTCAAGAAGCCGAAGCCACGCACACCGGAGTTGACGCCGCAGCGTAGCTGCCCGCTGTCCTTCACCGCCTGCAGGCGGGCGGATTCCATGGTGAATTCGACGGGAACTTGGACTTGCACTTCTTGAGTCGTGACGACCTGGACTTCCTGGGTCACCACGACTTCCTGGGTCACGATGACCGGCTCGGCGGGCTGGCAGGCGGCGATGAGCATCGACAGTGCCAGTACGCTTAGGAAGACAAACCTGAATCTCCGAGACATTGATCCTCCTCCTCGTCTATCGATTGGCGTTGGGGCGGAACGATCACACCTTTCCGAGCTTCGTCTGCGGTCTCACCTCCTCGATTGGGGTTTCACATTGGATCAGCGCGGATACCGGCGCCAGGAGTGGAACGACTTACGATCGTTCCCTCCGGCTGACCTTCAGATGTCTTGTGGCAGGAATACCGACGGGTGAATGCATGAATCCTAGGGGATTCAAAGGGGGAAGTCAAGTGTCGGGGAGGGGCGGAGCACGTCCGGACCACCCGGGCAATTGGCTTAGGGTAGGTCGAGCTGGATCCCCGGCAATCGTGTCGGGAGGAATCCGGTTCTCGACGCGGGTTGAGCGGAGGAAGCACCGGCGGAAGGCCGTGGGTTCGGCAGGTGGTAGGGCGTCTCAGTGCAGAGGTGTGAGGTTGTACTGTGCCTCGCCTGCGATTGGCGGCGGTCCAAGGCCTCCCGTGCACTTATGTGGTCGTGTGCCTGGATGCCGACAGGTGGCCGAGGCTGCGTCGGCCCGCTGGCGCCGTCAGCCACAGAAGTGTCGAGATGAGTGCGGACGAGGCCAAACACCAGGCACAAGTCGCCCCAATCACAAAGAGCTCGAGGAAGGTGAGATACACGGAGAAGATGGCCCCGGCGAAGCTCAGGGCGAACGCAGCCAGGGTGGCCCAGTCTGCCCAATGCCTCCCTCCCCGGCGGCTGAGACCCCACGAGGTTGCGATGGCGAGGTAGCCGGCTAGCCCCAGAAGACCGACGGGGACCAGGCCGAAAAGGCGAGCGTACGCGCTCTGCTGCACCGTGTTGCAGTCCCCCACGGGGCCGCACACTGCCTGCGTTTGGGTGATCTCCACGTAGGAGAGATAACCAGCGACAACAAGCCCCAACGCGCACAGCGCCAGGATGCTCGCGCTCCGCCAGGGGGCCGTCCGGCGATGGTTGGTGACCCGTCCGAGGGTCACGACCCCCATCACACCCATCATTCCCGCCAGGACAGCGATGGAAAGCCCGTTGCCGAGAGGATCCCGCGCGAGCCCAACTGTCAGCACGCCAAACGGACTGCTGGCATTCCCGCTCTGGGGCTGCGACAGGTCTATGGCCGCCGAGAGAGGAGCGAGAGTCTGCTCGGATGCTGGAGATCCCGGAGATACCGGGGTTCGTGTGGGATCGGTACCTCGGACGGGCGTGGCATTCATGGTGGGCGTCAGACTCTTGGCGGCCTCGGCCGAGGTTGCGGCAGCAGTCGCGATCGCCTCTTGCAGGCCGGGGATGTCGGGCCAGGCGATCCCCCCGGCGGCCAGACCCTGCTCGACGAGCGCAGGGAGTTCCTCGGGGATCTCGACCGATCCCATAAGTACCACGTCGCCTACAATGAGCATTGGCACCCCTTGCCGCTCACCCGGGATCGAGTAAAGGGCCACGGTCGCCCGAAAGAGGGCGGCACCGGTGAGAGTGCCGGTGTCCAGGGCCAGGATTTCCAGTTGTCCGCCGAATCGCTCTAACAACACTGGAAGATCTTGTGTGATGAAATCGCGACAATGCGGGCACGCGGGCGAGTAGAACAGGACCGCGTGAGCGACGGGAGTCTGGGCCTGCACGGGGGATGCCCCCAGAATTGCTCCGACTGACATTGTCATCAGGATGATGGCGGCCCTGCCAGACATCGTCAGCCCCCTTGCACACTGCGCTGGTCATACCATCCGGCCCTGACGTTGGCCCGAATGTCGAACTCCGGGATGTAAGGCTTGATGTCAAGCAGCGGCGTTCCGTCGAGCACGTCGACCCCTTCGATTTCGAGCACGGTCCCGTCGGCGCGGAGCAAGCTGACGACCGAAAGGCCAATCGGGTTGGGACGGGACGGATGACGCGTGGCAAACAGGCCTCGCAGTCGATCATCCAGAAATGGTTTCACCATCAAGCTGTATTCCTCCGAGTGGTGGAAGACGTAGAGCAGGATCAGATGCGAGAAGCCCTCGAGGTCGTGCAACCCCTCGGCAAACTCGGGAAAGACCTCGACCCGACCGACGGACTTCGAACGAGAGGGCTGGATCGGCGTCTCCCGCCTGTCTGTGAACGGCGACCGGATGACCCCAATCGGATGCATCGTGTAGTCCATTTGATCCTTCTCCTGTCCCTCGACCAGTCCTGCTTACCGAACCCCGAATCGGTTGAATTTACTCGATGGCTACAGACGCGTCTGCCGTTGAAGCCCCTGCCCGCCGTCTGCTCGCCGAGCAGCCCCCGGTTCGGCCTCAGCAAAGCGCGACTCAGCCGCGACCCAGAAGAGGGTTCCGTGTCGGACCACGCGCCGGGCTCTCCCGCTCGCCTCAAGTTTTGAAAGCGCCGGCTGTATTTCAATGTAGCCCGCGCCACGATCGTGCCCGCAAATCCGTGCGCCAAGCGAATCCTCGAGTTCCGCCTGGCGCATGGGATGGCGGGTGATGACCGCCAGGACGGCCTCGATAATGTCATCATTCTCACCAAGCTCAAAGGCGCCTTCGGTCGGCTGGATTACCCGGGCGCTCTGCCCCAGGATCGACCCGGCCCGCATCAGGCCTTCCGGATCAGGGGGGCGAACCCAGGCTTCGGCCGGTGGCCGAATCGGGGAGTTAATGTGGACCTCGTCGGGTCGAACGCTCTCGAGCACATCCGCAATCGCTCGCAAGTTCGGTTCGTCATCGTTCAGCCCCTGCACAAGCATGACCTCCACCCACAGCTTCCCGGTATATGCCCCGCGGAAGTCGATCAGGCCTTGAACCAGACGTTGATAGGTGGAGCGTGGATGGGGCCGATTGATCTTGCGGTATAGAGTGGCACCACCGGCATCGAGCGATGGAAGTACGGCGTCAGAGGGCGCCAGCTCTTCGCGCACCCGCGAGAGATACAGAAGCGATCCGTTGGTGATCACTGCCACTGGGTGTTCGGTCAGACGCTTGACCCGCTCGATCATCCGCCCCAACCCCCGGTGGAGAGTGGTCTCGCCGGAGGCGACGAACGTCACCCAATCGATCTCGTCAGAGGGATGAGCGGCCAGGGCGGCTTCAACCTCTGCCAGGATCTCTTCGCGCAGGTGCCACTCCCGCCTTGCGTGGATGAGAGGACTAGTTCGCCCGAGCTGACAATACACACAATTCCAATTGCATGTCTTGAGTGGGACGGGGTCGATGCCCAAAGAACGACCCAATCGACGCGAGGGGACCGGCCCGAAAACGTATCTCATGACATTAACAGCCCCGGTCGATGCACGATGTCATCGACTGACGAACTCGAGGCCAGTCACCTGGGACCCTGTCGGTCGAGGGTGACGTGCTCGGGATGCAGGCGGCGTGGATTCGGGTTGCCGCTCAGTGGAGGCGGTCGATCTGATCGATGATCCGTCCTTCGGCATAGGCCAGCACGGCCTGGTCGACGTCGGGGATGTCGGTAACGACCGGTCGGATCCCGCGCTGTTTCACGTTCTCATAGGCCCCGTAGCCCATTCCGCCACAAAGGAGCGCTTCGCAATCGGCGATGGGTTCAAGCATTTGGCCATGGCGGGCCTGGGCGTGTTGGCCCATCCCATGAGGCCGGCCGGATGGCTCAGCGTCGTGCGGCTCGTTCGCGAAACGGCCGTGTCCCACCTTTTCCCTGAGTTCGCGGCCGATGATCTTCCCATCCTCAACCGTGGCAACAAGGAAATGAGTGGCTCGTCCGAAATGACTGCTAACGGTCTTACCATCGTCGGTGACCACAGCAACTCTCATGTCTTGTCTCCTGAGTGTCCTTGAGGGATCGATCCGTCTTGCCGGGGCCGTCCGGCAGTCAACCCCGGGAGGAGGAAGTGTCGGTCTGTCGGGCGGTCGTGCTCATCGCTAGGGGAGAGGACCATGATCGCCCGCGCCGGGTCGGACTCCGGGTTCTGCCAGCGATGGGGCAGGTGAGCCTCAAACAGGAGGCTATCTCCAGGCTCAAGCCGGTAACTTTCCCCCTCGATGTCGTACTCGACTGTGCCTTCCAGGCAATAGACAAACTCCAAACCGGTATGCACGATAGGGCTTGAACCACTGTCAGCCCAAGCCCGAAGTGTCACCAAGATCGGCTCCAGGCCTCTGCCCCGGAGTCCCGGTCCCAGATCCTCCAACGTCCCATGGTCGAAGGCCGCCTTGGGCCCACGATCGGCCTTGACGTAGGCGACTCTCTGCTCAAGATTTTCGGACTCGAAGAAGGAGGTGATCGGTTCCTCAAGGGCGATGGCCAGTTGCTGTAGGGTGCTTACACTGGGGGAGGTCTTGTTGTTTTCGATGAGACTCAGGGTGTTGACAGCCAGGCGGCTTCTCTCGGCCAGGCTGCGCAACGAGAGGCCCCTGTCCCTTCGCAGGCGCCTCAGGTTACGGCCGACATCGATTTGAGCCTGCCCTGCCTCGTCCACGGACGGCTTGCGGAATGCTCGCCCGGGCTCCCGATCGCTCATTGCCGAACCCTCCAAAGGGGTTAGCCTCCTGCGTCAAATCTCCGTTCCCCCTGGCGTTCTCAGGGGACATACTAATATTATAGTTGAATAATACCCTGAAATGCGAAAAACGTCCTAATTTATTAGGACATATCTCGCGCCAACGTTGTGTTGAGCACGAGCCATCTGGAGTGTTCCTGGTCCATCCCCGGTCAAACCCACGCCGGCGGAAGGATGGTTGCCTGGACGAGTGACGAGGCTTGAGTCCGGGTGAGAGGGTGAGGCAGGGTGCGGCCGCCCCGGATTCGGGGCCGTGTGATGGGTCGTCGTCAAGGCCTCAAAGGGAGCTGCGGCCACGTAGCAAGGTCATCCTTATCGGCTGGAATGAGACGTGGACTCAGTTGGTCGCAGGCAGGTTAGGGGTACGCGGGGAGCGCGCTGAAGGTAGACAGCGCAGTACCTTGAGCAGAACCGCCGGGCGGATCGCCTCGGCCGGATCGGCGTAGGTCAGGAGCGTCCTGACGATCAGGTCGGTCAATTCGGGCCAGCGCTCGCAGGCCCGGATGAGTGGATCAAGCAGGAAGGGGTTCATGTACTGGCGACGCATCCAATGAGAGAAGACAAACACGTGTTGAAACCGCCGGCGCAAGGCCCGTTCGTAGCCTCTCAGCGCCTCGAACGACAAGTCCTCCCGTTTGAAGCATTCGACCAGATACGCGCTCGCCAACTGGGCTGACTCAAGAGCGTAGTCGATGCCTTCACCGGTGAATGGGTTCACCAATCCGGCCGCCTCGCCGACGATGACCAGTCGATCACTGAATACCCGGGATTGCTGGAAGTCGGTGCGGATCGGAAAGCCCTTCACCGGGCCCACGCGATGGGCCGTCTGGAAGCGCGGCCCGAGGCCGGGATCCGAGAGGAACTGCGCCAGGAGGGCCGATGCCCCGGGCGTCTTGCGACCGCGGCGCGGCAGAAGGCCGGCCCCGACATTGGCTGAATCGGACGACAAGGGGAAGATCCATCCGTATCCGGGCAACTGGGCACGGTCAAACCGGATCTCCAAAGATCGGCTCAGACCGGAGACACCTTCGAAGTAGGCCCGGACGGCATGAGCATAGCCCATCCTCCGGGGTGTCAATCCCAGGGTCTGGAGCAGGCGCACGTTGGCGCCGACGGCCAGGACAACGAGCCTGGCGGTGAACCGACGCTGTGATCCACCTGTCTCTGCGACAACCGTGACGCCGGCCCGGTCCCTCTCGATCCCCAACACATGCGTCGAGCCGTGGAATTGGACGCCGGCGCGCAAGCCACAGCGCAAGATGAGATCGTCAAGGACCAGGCGAGGCACGACGTAGCCGTGTGACGGGTACACCGGATGGACTGGGATAGGGGCTCGAACGGTCTTCCCTTCGGGAGATGTGATCGAGACGCCCTCCACCCGATACCCTGCATTGCGGAGGTCATCTGTCAAGCCCAGGTTGTCCAGGATGCTCAGGGCGGAAGGGGACAACGCGTCCCCGCAGGTCTTGTCCCGCGGGAACTCGAACTTATCCAGGAGGAGGATCTTGAGCCCGCTTCGGGCGAGGTAGGCGGCCGTGGCCGCCCCCCCGGGACCCGCCCCGACCACGATGACGTCGTATAGCTCCATGGTCCTATATTCTACCGCTTCCGGTCCATGCAAGTGCGCTTTCGCCTGGATTCGAGTTCCACGCTCTCCTTTGACTTGGGCATACCGGTGTCTCTGCCCCTGGCATTTCTCGAAAGCACTCGGCAACCGAACTTCTTTCCCCCTCACGGTCCAGTTCGGTACGTGGTACGCTGGTAGAGGTTGCCGCCGGGTGAGCCGGCCCGGGGCTTTGTACGCCATGGGGCGGACAGTGCAGGAGTGAGGATGGCCGGAATCATCGGTCAGATGCTCGACCAGTTCCGGATCGTCGAGCAAATCGGCCAGGGGGGAATGGCGAGCGTCTACAGGGCGGTGGACACACGGCGCGAGCAAGAGGTCGCGATCAAAGTCCTCGCGCCCACGATTGGTAGCGATCGACGCTTTGTCCGCCGGTTCCGGCGTGAAGCCGGTCTCGTCGCCAGGTTGAAGCATCCCAACATCGTCCCCGTGCTGGGGTATGGGCAGGCAGCGGGGGTGATCTACCTGGCGATGCCACTCATTAGCGGGGAAACCCTCTATGATCGGATGGTCAAGCGGCGCCTGACGGATGAGGAGGCACTTCGCTGGATGAGCCAGGTCGGCGCGGCGCTGGATTTCGCTCACAAGCAGGGGATCATCCATCGGGACATCAAACCCTCAAACGTCATGATCGGTAAGGGCGATACCGCCATGCTGACGGACTTCGGCCTGGCGCGATTGGTCGAGGGATCGAATACTCTGACCGGTTCGATGATGATGGGAACGCCGGCCTACGTCTCGCCCGAACAAGGGCGAGGCGCCCAGATCGATGCTCGATCCGACGAATACTCCTTGGGCGTGATCATGTACCAGATCGCCACCGGGCGTCTGCCTTTCGAGGGCGAGTCGCCGATGGCAACCGTCCTCATGCACATCGAGGAGCCGGTGCCTCGACCGAGGCGGTTCAACCCAGATCTGTCGCCCTTGGTCGAACGGGTGATTCTGAAGAGTCTGGCCAAGGACCCCGAAGATCGATTCGCCTCGGTTGCCGGCCTGATCGAAGCTTATCGCAGCGCAATCGGCGGGACGCCGGTGGCGGGTTTGGAGCGGGCGCTCGACGTAACGGCTGACGACTCGCTCCTTATCCCGCGCCAGCGCCCGATCCTGGCGCCCGTTCCTGTCAGTCGTCCGAGAACGTCATGGGTTGTGTGGGGCTTGCTGGCCCTCTTGCCGGTCATGGTTGTCACCGGAATGCTGATCTACCCGGCCTTGACTAACGCCCAGTCGGGGGGGCCGACGGCGACCTTGGCGGGAGCCGTTCCCGGCACACAGTCGACCCAGGTGGCCCTTCAACCTTCGCCGACTGTTCTCCGGCCGGTGATGGCTACTCCGGTTGTAGCTGCGGCATGTCCTGGTGTCAGGCTGATCGGATTTTCGCCCATGGCTGGAGGCAACGAGGTCAGCTGGAATATCGATAATGACAGCGGCGCCGATGTCAGGATCGTGGGCATCGGCGTCGACCTCCCGGAGTTGAACGACCTCGAACGGATCACTTTTCGGGGCGACGTCTGGTGGGATCTGAATAGCGACGGCTCCCCGACAGAAGGAGCAGGTATTCAGATTCGTGCAGGCAGCGATACGACGATCCCGGCCGGAGGTGTTCGCGAACTCAAGCTCAATTTCGTCTGGCCAGATGATGAGCCAGGGTATGCGCTATTCCTCGAGCTCGATTCGGGCTGCAACTTCGAGACCAATTGGTAGTCCCCTCCCGCAGAGATTCGTCGTCGGCAGTCCGTCCCAATTCGAATTCAGCTAGAATGGAACCGCAACAGGTGAGGCACGCATCGCCTCTTGATCTGCCGCAGGTGTCGTGACCGTCGAGTGCCGGTCGTCGGCGGCGCCCAAGATGAGTGAGCGCGCTGGATTGCTGCACTCTGCAATACCCTGGACAATCCGGATCACAGGCGCGCAGATGGCGCTGGATGGAAGTAGAACTCCTTGTCGCGACCGCCGGTAGTCCATGCCGTGGAATCCGTGAGTCGATAACCGATGTCTGACCCGCGCGTCGTCAACCTTGCCCGGATACTCGTCCATTTCTCCACCGCTGTCAAGCCGAAGGATCATGTTGCGATTATCGGATCGCCAAACGCGGCCCCGCTCATCCGTGACATCTTTCGTGAAGCCCTTGGAGCCGGGGGTTACCCGTACGTCATCATGGGCACCGAGGCCCTGCTCGGTCTGGATGGGCTTGACCGGATCCTGCTTTCCGAAGCCAACGAAGATCAGCTCGAGCATGTCTGGCGTGTGGAAAACATGGCGCGCCGGGAGTTCGAGGTTGTGGTTTTCATCCGGAGCATGATCAACACCCGTAGCTTGAGCGACCTCGATCCGGAGCGGATGCAAGCCTTCTATCGTTCCCGGAGCAACTTCCTGGAGGAGACCCTTCGTCGGAGTGCTGCCGGAGAGCTGCGCTGGGTGGTGACCCTTTACCCTACTCAGGCTTATGCCCAGGACGCCGAGATGAGCCTGGAGGAGTTCGAGGGGTTCGTCTTCCATGCTTGCCATGCGGATGAAGAAGACGCGGTTGGGTCATGGCGGAAGTTTCACGAACGCCAAGGGCGGCTTACGGCGTGGCTCACCGGGAAGAGGCGGGTTGAACTGAAAGGCCCGAACGTGGACCTGCGACTGTCGATAGAAGGCCGCAGTTTCATCAACGCCGGCGGTCACCTCAACATGCCCGACGGCGAGGTCTACACCAGTCCCCTCGAAGCTAGCGCCGAGGGCTGGGTCCGCTTCACTTATCCGGCCATCCACGACGGTCGAGAGGTCGAAGGGATTGAATTGCGCTTCGAGCAAGGGAGAGTTAGCCGGGCCACGGCGGCCAAGAACGAGGCCTACCTTCTCAGCCAGCTGGAAGTGGACCGAGGGGCGCGCTATCTGGGGGAGTTCGCTATCGCCACGAATGATCGTATCGATCGGTTCACTCGGAACATCTTGTTCGACGAGAAGATCGGCGGAACCGTCCACCTCGCGCTCGGAGGCGGCTTCCCTGAGGCGGGCTCAAAGAACACCAGCGCCATTCATTGGGATATGATCTGCGACATGCGCCAGGGTGGGCAAATCAAGATTGACGGTGAGCTCGTGTACGACTCGGGCAAGTTCAAGATCTCGGTTTAAGAGCGCCACCGGCACATACCCTGCCCTCCTCATGCATGAGAGTCCCCATTGCTCTCCGGGCTGACGTCCAAGCCCAGGAGATCACTCCACACCCGTCCCAATCCTTCCCACTGCCCTTCGGATGCGGTGGCCCAAAGGGGGGTGAGATGAGAGAAGCAGGACCGCCCACCAGGGAGGCTCAGCCTCGGCGAGATTCTGATTCGCCAGCCGGATCAACGCCTGGGCGAAGGCCGACGGGTTGCGGGTAAGGCGGACGGAATAGTCATCCGCTAATGTTTCCCGCCAACGGGAGAAGGCGTTGGCGAATGGGACCCCAGCCAGGCTCGTTGCACCCAGGAGAAGAGTCACCGCCGGCACCCCACCCGGGTCGGCGATTGAGGCGAGCCCGAGGTATGGGAACAGCCATGCGGCCGTTTGAGCGACAAGAAAGAAACTGACGAGAGTGACGCCGCTCTGTGCGGCGATCAAGAGGGGGATATCCGCGTGGACATGGTGTCCCAGCTCGTGGGCCAGGACAGTCTCGATCTCATCGACATTGAACTCTGAAAGCAGAGTGTCGCCAAGAATGATCCGCCGCGTGCGTCCCAGGCCGACGAGAGCGGCGTTCGCCGCCCGTGTTCGCCGGCTCATATCGAACGTGAACACGCCGCGAACGGGAGTCCCTGAGCGGCGGGCCAGTTCGAGCAGCCGAGCATTGAGCTCGGAGTGGACCTCATCTAGCGGTCTGAACTTGAAGAATATGGGCATGAGCAGGACGGGCGCCACGGCGGAAAGAGCGATGGACACACCGCTGAAGCCGATAGCGGACCACAACCACCAGCGGTCGGGGGTGGCGCGCATGACCGAATACAGACCGACCAGCAACGGGCTGCCCAACAGGATCGAAAGCAGTGTGCCTTTGGCGACGTCGGCCAGCCAGCCGGCCCGGCTCTGAGTTGACAGCTGGAAGCGGTGTGGCAGGACGAAGCCGATGTAGTAATCCAGCGGCAGGTTGATCAAGCCCCAGGGTGCTCCAAGAACCCCGGCGACAACAAGCACTTCGACCCACCACGCCAGGCCGGCGCCATGCGCGCCCCAGGTGGCCGACTCGAGGGCCTCGCTCAAGCCAGGACCCCAATCGTTGCTGATCCATAAGACAAGATAGACGGCCCCGGTTCCTAGGGAAACGAAGGCCATCCGCCTACGCAGCCCGGCGTATTGGCGCGCCTTGGCCTGAAGGTCGGGGTCGAGGACAAGAGATCCGGATGTGGCCAGCGGTTCACTCCTGAAGCCGGAGTCGGTATGTCGAGCGGTCCCCAGTCCGTTTGGGCGCCCAGTATTCTCGTGATGAAGTCTATCATCCGCCACTGGTGAAGGCTCCGGGAGCCTGAGGAGCCTGATAAAATGGACCAACTCACTCCAATGAGTGACCTAGATTCATGCTCTCCAATCAAAGAAGACCTGAGAGACTACCGACAGACAAGTCCATCAGGGGCTGCTACCATGCGGCTCGGCCTGCCCGCGCGGCGACAAGCCTGGGGTGGATCGCGATCTGTAGGTTGATACGGCAAACCGCCAGGCTTCATTCCCGCGACGTCTCGGGGGTGGTTTCGCTCCAATGAACTGCCCGACCTGTTCCTACGAAAACCCAGCCGGGTCCCATTTCTGTGAGAATTGCGGTCAGCCGCTTGAGTTCATTTGCCCGAATTGCGGCGAGCCAGTCCCTCCGTCGGCCAAGTTCTGCCGCAACTGCGGATTCAGTTTGGCGAACACCCACCTGACTGCGCGACCGGCAAGCCTGACCAGGACCGAGTCGCTGGAAGCCCTCCGACGAGTTGCCCCGCCCTCGATGGCCAGTAAGATCCTCACGGCCCGAGAGCGAATGGCAGGCGAACGGAAGCGGGTGAGCGCGGTGTTCACCGACATCGTCGGATCCACGACCCTGGCCGGACAGATGGATCCGGAGGCCTGGGGCGAAGTCGTCTCGGCTGCACACCGGATCGTGACTCAGTCGGTATATCGCTACGAGGGCACGATCGCCCAGCTCTTGGGTGATGGGGTGCTGGCGTTCTTCGGCGCACCTCTGGCCCATGAGGATGATCCTGAGCGTGCAATCCGGGCGGCCATCGAGATTCAAGATGCGATCCGCGGTTACGCCCAGGAGCTCAGGGCCGAAGGGCGTGTGACCGATTTCCGGATGCGGATCGGGATCAACACCGGTCTGGTCGTTGTGGGGCAAATCGGAAGCGACCTGCATATGGAGTACCTGGCCGTCGGCGATACCGTCAACCTCGCGGCCCGCATACAAAGCGCGGCGAACCCGGATGAGATCCTGATCACGGAGAACACGGCCCGCATGGTGCCGAATCTATTCGATCTCGAAGACCGCGCTGAGATCCTGGTCAAGGGCAAAGCCGAACCGGTTCATGTCTTCCGAGTCCTTTCGGCGCGCAAGGGCGCGATCCGCTCGCGCGGCATCCGAGGACTCGTCAGCCCGCTCGTCGGCCGAGAGCGAGAAATGAGCGCACTGGACCGTATGTTTGAAGAATTGCAGCAGGGACGTGGAGCGATCGTCTCGATCGTCGGCGAGGCCGGGCTGGGGAAGTCGCGCCTCGTTTCAGAATGGCGTGACAAGGCACGCCGTTCCGTCGGTGCCGGGCAGGTGAGCTGGGTCGAAGGAGTATGCCTCTCGTACGGCCACTCGATGGCGCATCATCTCTCGATGGCGGTCTTGCGTGGCCTGATCGGGATCGGCCCGGAGGCGACAGAGGCAGAATGTGAGTTTGCTCTTCAACGCGAGGTCGCGGCAGTCCTTGGGGAGAGGTTCGACGAGGTGTATCCCTACCTGGCCCACCTTCTGGGAGTTGAACTTGAACCGGCTCAAGCTCAGCGCGTCGCCTTCCTCGACGGGGTCGCCCTCCAGGCGAAATACATCGCCGCCACCCGGAGTCTGGTGAGCGCCCTGGCCCGGCGCGCTCCCGTTGTGATCGTTTGTGAGGATATTCAATGGGCAGATCCGTCGTCGGTCGAGCTTGGAAGGCATGTGCTTCCGATCGTGGTCGAGGTTCCGCTGGCAATCGTGCTCCTCAGCCGGCCGGATGAGGGAACCCCAGGCTGGGGGCTGATCCGGGCTGCGAGGGGGATCGCCGGGATGGGGGCGCTCGAGCTCCATCTGGCACCACTCACACAGGCTGACAGTCAGGTGTTAATCCGCAACCTGCTTTCCGTCGATGCTCTACCCGGTGAGCTACGCGAGATCATCTTGTCGAGGGCCGAGGGCAATCCGTTCTTCGTCGAGGAAGTCATCCGAATGCTGATCGATCAGCAGGATCTGATGGTTGAGGGAGGCAAGTGGGGGGCTACCCGTGAAATCCGCAGTCTGGATATCCCCGATACACTTCAAGCCGTTCTAGCGGCCCGCATCGACGGACTCCCGGAAGAGGCCAAACGCGTCCTGCAGATCGCCTCGGTGATCGGCCGCGAGTTCAACCTGAGCGTGCTGGAGGCCGTCCTGGGCCGGGCCAGCACTTCGTCTCGGGCATCTGTTGCGAGCGACTGACGTGATGAGTATTGATTCGACGCTGAGCATCCTTCAGGAACACCAGCTCCTGGTAGTAGTGCTCGAGCCGGAGCCGGGGTTCGCCTTCAAACATGCGCTGACCTGGGAAGCCGCCTACCAATCGCTTCTGATGAGCAAACGCCAAGAAATCCACCGGCAGGTGGCCGAGTGCTATGAAGCTCTCTTCGAGGGACGATTGGAGGAGTTCGCCGCACATTTGGCCTGGCACTACAGCGCGGCCGGGGATGCCGCCATGACTGTGAACTACGCTACGATGGCGGGCGAGGCTGCTTTGAGGCGCTCAGCCCATCAGGAAGCCCTGGCCTCGTACGAGCAGGCCCTCGAAAGCGTACGAAGTGGAGCGGCCGACAATCAACAGCTGACCCGTATCTTCATTGGCCGGGGCCGGGCCCTTGAGCTGGCCGCCCAGCACGAGGCCGCCATGAGGAACTACGAGGAGATGGCCCGGCTCGGTAATGAACGCCAGGATCCCGCCCTGAAGTTGTCGGCCTTGCTCGCCCAGGCTACTCTGTACAGTGTCCCCTCGACGGTCTATCGACCCGAGGAGGGTCTTGCCCTGGCCCAAGAGGCTTCATATCTGGCGCGCGAGCTCGGGGACCATCGGGCAGAGTCACATGCCCTGTGGATCCTCTCCTTACTCGAGGGGTTCTCCGGCAGTGGTGAGAGATCCATCGAGTACGGGGAGACGTCTTTGGCATTGGCCCGGCAATACGATTACCGCGATCAGGCCGCTTTCACCTTGAACAACCTGAGCACCTCTTATATGAGTGCCGGAGACCTCGAGAATGCCGGGCGTTCTCTCGAAGAGGCGGCGGCGTTGTGGCGCGAGCTGGGCAACCTGCCGATGTTGACCGACACCCTGACGAATTTCTCGATCTACTACTTTGCCCTGGGCGACACTGAACGGAGCCTTAAATCGGCCGAAGAGGCTCAACAGATCAGCCTATCGATCGGCAACTTGTGGGGACAGGCATACGGCCGCTTTATCCTAAGTCATGCACTAGGCGAACTTGGTGAGTGGGGGCAGGCGCTCCGGAAGGCAGAGGAGTGTCTCGAGCTGGCGAACCAAGCTGGATTCGTACCGCCCCAATGCATTGTCCGAGCCCAGATGGCCTCCATTTACGCCGATCAGGGAGCGATCGAGCATGCGCTCGGCCTGGCCAATGCTGCCAGGGAGGTTGCCCAACGTCTCTACCCGAAATGGCAAGCCTATGCCGCGGCGGTCGTGGCCAGAGTGCAACTTGCGGCAGGGGAGGTTGATCGGGCGGCCGTTACGATCAACGAAGCGGTTGCAAGTCTCAAGCCCGGCGATCCACTGGCAGCCGTCACCGAGGTCTCCATCCGCCTGATTGAGGCCCTAATCTCGATTGCCTGCAGGGACTACGCCAGAGTCGGGTCTGCTTGCGACTCGCTCAAGCGCTTCCGCGACGGAGGCGCCCGGAGTTATCTTGCCGATGAGATGCTGATGAGAGGTCTCGCGGCGTCGGCGATGAAGGATCTGGACACAGCCCGCAGGTACCTGGAGGCCGCTCAAGCCGAAGCCCAAAGTAATATGAGTCGGCGTATCCTGTGGAGAATCCTGCTTGCATTGGCCGACCTTGAGGTCGATGCCGGTCGGCCGCTGGAGGCGGAGGCCATCCGGCAGCAAGCCGCCGAACATGTGGGCTTCATCGCTGACCACATCCAGGACGACGAACGAAGGCGGTCTTTCTTAAGCCAGGATCTGGTACGGCAGGCTCTCAACCCACAATCGTCGCGCTGATCGTTGAAACATGGGGCGTACGCCCACTCACAGGGTGCAACCGGCCGGCCGGACGCCGAAGAGTGCGCAGCGGGTTCGACCACAGAAGATCGAGCGATGACCGATACCGTTAAGAGACTCCTGCACAACCTGGGGTTGTTTGGCGAGCTCTCGGATGCCGATCTAGATAAACTGGTCGACATGGCCGAGGAAGTTGTCCTGCCTGGGGGTCAGGTGCTCATGCAGGAAGGCACTCCGGGAGAAGCCCTCTACATTGTGCTCAACGGCGAGTTCGAGGTGAGCAAGCGCTCAGGCAACCAGGATGTAGTCCTGGCGACGCGCGGGACAGGGGAAGTCCTGGGCGAGATGGCACTCATCGAGGACACGCCCCGATCGGCTACGGTCAAGGCACTCCGAAAGAGCACGCTCCTCAAGATCACCAAGGAAGTCTTCCAGACATTGATCGGTTCAAGTCCTTCGGCGGCGTTGTCCATGCTGCATACTATGGGCGCACGGGTCCGAAACACCGAGTCCATGCTTCGCCAGAACGAGAAAATGGCTTCACTCGGGACCTTGGCGGCCGGGCTGGCGCACGAATTGAACAACCCGGCTGCCGCCGCCCGGCGAGCGGTGGACCACCTCAAGGGCTGCCTGGACGCCTGGCAGAAGGCAGGGACCGAACTTGCCTCTCAAGAGCTGGATCGGACGCAGTTGAGTCTGATCGAGACTCTCAGCGCGAGGATCGCTTCGCCTTCTCAAACCGTCCGTGACGAAGATCCGTTGGCCCGCAGCGACCGCGAAGCAGAGATGGAAGACTGGCTCGAAGAACGAGGTGTGGAGGATGCCTGGGATTTGGCGCCGACCTTACTCGCCCGCGGCTGGGAACTGGCCGAGCTGGAGAGCCTCGCCGGGCGTTTCCAGCCCGCCCAACTCCCAGTCGTCATCCGTTGGCTCTCCGTCGGATCGAACGTCTACGGTCTGATGGGGGATGCCAGCATGAGCCTGGAACGCATATCGGCGATCGTGGGAGCGGTCAAGGACTATTCCTATCTGGACCAGGCTCCGATCCAGGACGTCGACCTGCGTGAGGGCCTGGAGAATACCCTGGTGATCCTGGCGCACAAGATCAAAGGCGGTATCCGGGTCAAACGTGAATACGCGACTGACCTTCCCAAAATCGAAGCCTACGCCAGTGAGCTGAATCAGGTCTGGACCAATGTCATCGACAACGCCATCGATGCCATGAACGGCGAGGGCGAGATTCGGCTCAAGACCTCTATTCAGGATGCCCATGCCGTCGTTGAGATTTGCGACACCGGCCCCGGGATCCCACCGGAGATCCAGCGCAGGATGTTCGAGCCGTTCTTTACAACAAAGCCGCCCGGGATCGGAACCGGTCTCGGACTGCACATCTCGTACAACATCGTCGTCCAGCGGCACGGCGGCCGCATCGAGGTGAGCTCTCATCCAGGGGAAACATGCTTCAAGGTGATCCTCCCCCTCCGCCTGAGCCGGGCTAGCTCGTGAATGACGACGAGCTGCGCGAGATCCTGCGGCAGGCGAGGACGGTCGCCATCGTCGGGATGTCTTCCAGCCCCGGCAAGACGAGCTTCAGGGTGGCGGCGTACCTCAAGCACGTCGGCTATCACGTGATCCCGGTCAATCCCTATAGCGGTGAGATCCTCGGCAAGACGAGCTATCCGGATCTTGAGGCAATCCCGGATCCGGTGGACATCGTGCAGATCTTCCGCCCATCCGAAACGGTGATTCCGATCGTCGAGCAGGCGATACGGATCAAGGCTAAGGCGGTGTGGATGCAACTGGGCATCGCCAACGAGGCCGCCGCCGAGATCGCCAGGGCTGCAGGCATCAAGGTGGTGATGGATCGCTGTATGGAAGTTGAACACCGCCGATTGGTCGCGGGGCTGGGCCCATGAGCGGGAAGGCGGGCGGGTCTGTCTAGATGAAGATCGCGATAGACGCGTCGGCCCTCACGGATGCGGAGACCAATCCACGAGTTCTTCAGCTGTCCGCCCAATTGTCCCTCTGGCATGCCGCGGGGGAGGAGCTGATTCTCATCCACAGGCCGGAGGCAGCCGGCGAAATCCCAGCGCATGCACAGTCTCTCCTTCTGAGATCACAGATCGGACCGTGGAAACTGCTGGCCCTTGAGGCGTGGGAGCTCCCTCGGCGGGCGGCGCAGGCCGGCGCCGAGGCGCTGTATTGCCCTGACTCAAGGGCTCCCCTCAGCTCGCCAATCCCGGTCGTCGTTGCTCTCTCGGCGCGGAATCAGCGGGTGTCGTCCGTGACTGGACGTATCCGGCGAGCAGTCGGCCAGGCCGGCCTTCGAGGCGCAGCAGCCCTGCTGTGGCCCAGCGATCTCCCACGGTCTTCTCGCGTGCATCCCGCCACCCGAGCGATGCCGCCTTTTGTAGGGCCGGGGTTTGCGCCCGCTGTCGCGTCTACTGACGCGGAACAGCGCGCCAGGCACGGATTGAAGGTTGGTTATTCGCTGGCATTCTGCACAACCGATGATGAGCTGAGGATTCTTCTGGGAGCGTGGTCGTGGGTGGCCGCCGCGGTCGGGGACGATTACCCGCTGGTGATCCTGGGTCGAGGCGATTGGTCCGACAAGAAACGCGCAATCGAGACCAACGCCGGAAAGACTTCGGGCGGACTGCGTTACCTCGACGGCGTCTCGCTTGAGGAGCTTGCGGCGCTCTACCGCGGGGCGGATGTATTCCTGCATGCGGGAATGACGGACACCGGACAGGAACTGCGTTGGGCCCTGGCCTGTGGACTACCGCTGGCTGGAATGGAGACCCCCGCCGTGGCGTCTGTTGTGGGGGAGGCAGGGTACCTGGTTCCTCCGCCGGACACTCGAGCCCTGGGTGCAGCCTGCCTCAGCTTGATCGTTGAGCCCGCCCTGTCTGAAACGCTGAAGCAGAAGGGCCTCGAGAGGGCCATGGTTTACCACGCTCCGGGCTCCAGGCGGGCGTGGGCTGAGGTTTTCCGCTCAGTCAGGCAAGCCGCCGCGTGAGGCGGCCCCAATGCTGGTGATTGCCAGTATTCCCAGGCTCCCTCAGTCCCATCCTGTCTCCGGCGTCGAGAGAGAGCAGGTATGCTGTGCCATGTTCACCTCCTCGTGCTTCGAGTTGCTCCTGTCAGTTGGGCCCGCGGCCCCCTTGTGGATTGATGCGAAGCCTTGGCCTTCCGCCGTAAGGATGATCGTCATGGGAGAGTCGGATGGAACTGTCATCATCGTCGGAGCAGGGATATTCGGTGTGACAGCGGCGATCGAACCCGCCGAACCCTTTTTGCCCCCCGCTTCGCCTGGCGGGAGGCCCGCCGCGCATCGCACCACAGACGCGAGATTCAATGGATGGCGGTCGGGTGAAACCCGTTGGAGATCTTTCTTGACCTACAGCGCCAGCTCGAGGATCTCCTGCATCTCATCACGCTCAAGGCGGATCGGGTTGCCTCGCATGCTGCTCGAGCCTTCTGCCGCCTCGATCAAGCCCGGGAAATCCTCGACCGCGACCGCATAACTCCTCAGTCGGGGGATCTTGAGCTCATCACATATGGCGGCGAGCCATTCAATTCCCTCGGCTGCGGTGGCGTGCTCGCGCCCGGTCAGCAACCCGGCGATCTCGCGGTAGCGCTGAAGGGCCTCACACCCGGGGGCGCGCGCTTCCATGGCTCGCAGGTTGACGGCCATCGCGTGCGGCAGAAGTGAGGCGCACACGGCACCGTGCGGCGCCGAGAATCGTCCGCCGATCGGGCCGGCTAACCCGTGCACCGCACCCAATCCGCTGTTCGCTAACCCCAGGCCGCTCAACAAGCTAGCCAGGGACATACCTTCACGTGACACTGCATCGCCGGTGTGGTATGCCGAGAGTATGCACGCCGCGCCTCTTCTCAGTCCTTCGCGACAAAGCCCGTCCGTGACCGGGTTTGTCCGGTGTGTCGTAAAGGCCTCGATCAATTGGGTCAGTGCATCCAGCCCACTTGCGGCGGTGACGTCGGGCGGCATACTATGCGTGAGAAGAGGGTCTACCAGTGCCAGACGCGGCAGGAGGTGGGCGCTTCGAAGGCTGACTTTCACACGCTCCGCCGGAGAGGCGAGGACCGCGTTCCGGGTGACCTCGGCCCCTGTTCCGGCCGTGGTTGGGATCGCTGCGACCGGCAGGCCGGGTTTCGGCAGCGCACGCCCTCGCCCGATCACTTCAAGATAATCGAG
>Ga0209521_10001365_pt1 | contig 19927 bp, 8 predicted proteins | sample Rifsed19ft4_FD_184016 | JGI IMG/M metagenome (GOLD analysis project Ga0209521, IMG submission 184016) | Soil microbial communities from Rifle, Colorado, USA - sediment 19ft 4 (version 2) | ecosystem: Environmental > Terrestrial > Deep subsurface > Rock core/Sediment | place: Rifle, Colorado...
CCCATCCACGTCCGGCCGGAACCGCTGCGCGTCCACGGGGTTGGGTATCACCTCCGGAATGTACCGCCAGATCGCGCGGGAGGTCGCGGCATACGTCTCCGTGCTCACGATGAGCTTGGAGGCGCGGCGCATCGTCGCCCTGCCGAACGTCCGCTGGTACAGGTTCGTCAGCGCGTTTCCGAAGGGCGTGGGAATTTCCAGGTCGCAGTGGTACGTGACGATGAACGGCGTGCCCGCCCGCTCCGCCGCGGTGGCGGCGTAGTATGCGGACAGGGGCGGGGGGGAATGCCCGTGGACCACGTCGAAGCGGCCGGGAACAATCGCCCGCCGGATCGCCGGCGTGACCGGTGTGCGAAACAAGACGCCCAGGGATCGCGCGCGCTCCACCGCAAACCCCTCCATCGTCTCCTTTTCCGGAAGCCGCGCGTAGTTGCTCGTGAGGACGGTCACCCGATGGTCGCGCCTCGCAAGCTCCCCCGCCAAGCTGCGCACGTGGGACTCCACGCCGCCGACATGGGGATGGAACCACGGGGCGACGAGCGCGATGCGCATGGGACCGCCTAGTGGATTCGGCTCCGCGGCGCAATGGTTCCTCGCACGACGGCGCCCACCCCGATGAACGACCCCTCCCCGATCACGGTGCCCACATCGATCGACGCGTTGATCCCCGTCTTCACGTCGTCGCCCATCACGACGCCGAGCTTCCGCAGCCCGGTGTCGACCTCCTTCCCTTTCACCGAGATCCGCACGGTCCGCTCGTCCAGCCGCAGGTTCGCGACCTTCGTCCCCGCCCCGAGGTTGCACCGCTCGCCGATGATCGAGTCTCCGACGTAGTTCAGGTGCGGCACGTGCGAGCCGTCCATGATGATGGAGTTCTTCACCTCCGAAGCGCTACCGACCTTGCACCCGTCCCCGATGCTCGTGCTCGGTCGGATCAGACAGTTCGGACCGATCTCGCAGTCCCGCCCGATCACCGTGGGACCCCGGACGTCCGCCCCGAGCAGGACGCGCGTGCCCTTGCCGATCGCCACCGGGCCGGAGATCCGCGCGCCCGGATCGACCTCGCCCTGGACGTCCTCCTTGAGATGTCGCAGGAGGATCTCGTTCGCCTTCAGCAGGTCCCAAGGGCGGCCCACGTCGATCCACTCCTCCGGGAGGCGGAACGCGTGGACGTCGCGCTTCCCCAGGAGGGTGCGGAGCGCGTCCGTGATCTCGTACTCCCCGCGCGGCGACTTCCCCGTGTGCTCGATGATCTCGAAGATGTCCGGGTCGAAGACGTACACGCCCGCGTTGATCAGGTTCGACTTCGGGTGCTTCGGCTTCTCCTCGATCCCGACGACCTTTCCTTCGCGGACCTCGACGACGCCGAACTGCGAGGGCTCGCTGGACTCCGCGACCGCCATCACGGGCCCGCCGGCCTCCTCGTGGAGGGCGAGGATCCCCCGCACGGATTCCGCGGTGAGGACGATGTCCCCGTTGAGCGCGAGGAACGCGCCGTCCACGTGCCCCTTCGCGAGCCCGATCGCGTGCGCGGTCCCGAGCCGCTCCGCCTGCTCCGCGTACTCGATGCGGACGCCGACGTCCTCCCCGTGCCGGAACGCCTCCCGCACGCGCTTCGCCTGCCAGCCGATCAGGATCGTGAGGTCCTTCACGCCGCCGTCCCGGAGGGCGTCGACGAGGTGGCGGAGGAACGGCTTGCCCGCCACGGGGAGCAGCGGCTTCGGGATGTTGGCGGTGAGGGGGCGCATCCGCGTGCCCTCTCCGGCCGAGAGAACCCACGCTCTCACGGGAGGGCCCTCCGCACGGCCTCGGACACGCGATCGTGGATCTCCTTCGCTCGCGCGACCTCGCGGGCCTCGGCGGTCACCCGGACCCTCGGCTCCGTCCCCGAGAGCCGGACGAGCGCCCACCCGTCGCTGAACGCGAGCCTCCAGCCGTCGACCGTCGTCACCTCGTCCGCGTGGAGCGTGGCGAGCGCGGGCCCCATCGAGCCGAGGACGGCGGTGCGCGCGGCGGCCTCGAACGGGATCGAGGAGCGGACGATCGGGTACGCGGGAATCTCCGCGAGCCACTGCTTCATCGGCCTCTCCTTCACGAGCGACACGAGGATCGCCGCCGCGAGCGGGCCGTCGGGGCACATCGTCTCGGACGGGAAGATGAACGTGCCCGAGGGTTCACCGCCAAAGTCCGCCCCGCGGCGCTTGATCTCCTGCGCGACGTACACGTCCCCGACGCGCGTGCGGTACACGGGCACGTCGAGCGCGTCGTCGAACGCCATCGACGCGTCCACAGGAACGACGAGGCCCCGCCGCGCGCGCTGCTTCGCGAACAGCGCGAGGAGCTTGTCGCCGCCGACGAACGCGCCCTTCTCGTCCACAGCGACCATACGGTCCCCGTCCCCGTCGTGCGCGATGCCCAAGTCCGCGCCGAGCGCCGGGACCGCGGTCCGCAACGCCGCCAGGTTCGCCTCCGTCGGCTCCGGCTCCCGCCCGGGGAAATGCCCGTCCATCTGCGCGTTCAGGGCGGTGACCTTGCACCCCATTTCCCGGAGAACGTATGGGGTCACGTTCGCGGTCGCGCCGCACCCACAGTCGACGACGACGTGGACCTCCGCGGATCCCACGGCCCGCAGGATCGCCTCCCGGTGGCGGCCCGGGAGGTCTGCCCGCTCCGTGTGCCGGCCCGTCTCGTCCCAACGCGCGGCCTTCCAGTCCCTTGCGTCCAGCGAGCGCTCGACCTCCTCCTGCTGCTCGGTAGAGAACGCCATCCCGTCGGGGTTCCACAACTTGATCCCGTTGTACTCCCCCGGGTTATGGCTCGCCGTGATCACGGCGCCGCACCCGTAGCCGCCGACCCCGCGCGCGAGCGTCGGGGTGCTCGTGATCCCCGCGTCGCACGCTCCGCCGCCGACGGCCAGCACACCCGCCTGAAGCGCGTATGAGAGCATCCGGCCGGAGAGGCGGGGGTCGCGCCCCACGACCACGTCCCCGTACAGCGCCCCGATCGCACGTCCGACGTCCAGCGCGAGCTCCGGTATCACGTCAACGTTCGCGAGGCCCCGGATCCCGGAGGACCCGAACCGCACCACGAGGCCCCCATGCGGGAAACGGGCTAAAGGGTTTCCGTGCGCGCCTCAGGAGGAGAGTAGACGCATCCCCAGGAACGCCGAACCGGATGCCACACGGAAGACAAGGCCATCGTTTCGCTCACAACCGTTATATTCGACCCGTTGGATGCTCGGCGCGCCGAGGGAACCGACGTGGCGATGGAACCCATCAGCGTGGACCGCGCAATCGAGATTGCGAAGCGGAAGGGGTTGAAGCCGGGACTCGTGAAGGGGACGGAGGACGCAATCCAGTTCACGAACGGGAAGAACAACCGGCTCGAGATCATCGACTGGGACACGTTCCGGCAGCTTCTGGGAGACCGGCGACTCCAGGTCTACGAGTCCGCGGGATGGATGAAGATCCAGAAAGCCGAATCGCCGAGGGAGCGGTGACCGGCCTCCATGAGGTTGTTCGACGCCCCCAAGAAGCGCGTTCCTCAGCAAAGGTTTTATCGCGCAGGATCTTTCGCGGCTGCGCGCGTGGGTAGCTAAGCTTGGCCAACGGCGCCAGATAGGACCCGCGACCGCGCGAGTCCCTGGAGTCAGGGTCTGGTCTCGCAGGGGTTCCCAGGTTCAAATCCTGGCCCACGCATCCCCATTGCGGAGTTCCGCAGACGCCTCCCTTCGGCTCTCATTGAGGGTAGACACTCATAGGAAGAGCCTGGCCGTCATCGCCTGGATTCCGTGAACTTCCTGTGTGTCCCCGCTCCAACGGTCGAGGACGGTCCCGAACTTCCGCTGCGCTCTCCAGAGGAACGCGCGCATCTCCTCGTCCACGTCCGGCGGCTCGCGGCCACGGAACACCACCGCCACGATCAGTTCGTCGCCTCGCTCGATGAGGACGGACTTCTCCCCCAGCTCCAGCCGCCGGAGCTCATCGGAGCCCTCGGCGAACGAATGGCGGACGAAGTTCATGATGGCGGTGAGCATGGACACCATGATATCGTGATCCGTCGCGGGTGTGAGACGCCGGCCCTCGTGTGCGACGAGGAGTCCCGACCGGTGGATCACGAACACGTCCTCGACCGCGGACTCGACGGGCGGCTCCAGCCGTTCGAACTCGCGGTCCAGGAGCGACACCTCCCGCTCGTCGAAGGCACCCGGGTTCACGCTCAGGAGGAAGGTGCCGTGACGCGCCGTCACGGCGTCGCGGACCTGGTGGACCGTGCGGAGGACGCGATCGAAGCCGCCGTATGAGGCCATGTACTCGAGGCCCTCAACGGCCACGACGGGCGAGGAGGCGCGCCCCGCGAACTGCTCGACAAGGCGCCCCAGAAGATCGGGGTCCGTCGGCGGCACGTGGTTCCGCCCCGCCGTCTCCGTCAGCCAGAGAATCGGAGTTGTCTCGAGGTCGAAGTCCTCGCGGATCGAATCCGGCGGCGCCCTCGTGACCACGAGCCCATTCGCACCGCGCCTTGTGGCCTCCGCCAGGGCTCGGAACGCAAAGTCGGGCTTGCGCTCCCGCACAAGGTACGCGCGTCCCGCCTTCGCCTCGAACTTCCGCGGCACGGGAGCGGCTTCCTCGGGGCGCGGAGTGACCTCGAACATGCGGAACCGGAGGACGGCGACCGCGAACGTGACCGCCATCCCGAGCGCGGTGATGGTCAGAAAGGGGGGCGGGAACTCTCGCAGAAGTCGCAGGTAGCCGTACGTGCCGGCGCCAGCCCCGTGGACGAGGATCCCGCCGAGCATCACGTACGCCTGGCGGCGGACGACCCCGTCCCGGTTCCGCAACAGGGTCCGGACGATCGCCGCGACCATCGTGAGGCCGTAGAAAAGGGAGATCGCGAAGAGGCTTCGGGTGGACCACAGGGTGTCGACGCGAACGCTCCCATACGGGGAGGGACCGATGCTGACGAGCGCGGAGACGAACATCGCGGCGGCGCCGAGGGAGAAGTAGAGGACCGCGGCGACGGACCGCCGTCGGAACATCGCGAAGCCGTAGAAGTACATTCCCACGAATGCTGCGGCGAGCCCGACCGCGAGCATGTGGACGAAGTAGAATCCGCGCGAGACCCAAATCAAGTCGGTAGGGTTCCACCCCTCCACGAACCCCATGCGCTGGAAGTACGCAAACAGCGCGGCGAGCAGGAAGAAGGACATCGCGAGGACGAACGTTCGACCCGCGCGGCGCCCCGGATGGCGGCGCAACACGAACAGCGCCACGCACAAGGCGAGGGTCGACGTGGCTATGGAGAGGGCTCCATAGTAGTCGTAGGTCTCGACCATGCGAGGAGGACGCACGGCCATGGATGCCGGAAAAACGTTTCTCCTCTAGAATCGAACCGGGGACTCAGCGAGGAACATCCGACGAGGGATCCCATCGGCCAGAGGACGCGGCTGTCCCTCACACGGTCCAAGGTGCGACCAGCTCTGCAAAGGCTGCGTGCATCCGTGGGAGGTTCGCGTGAAGCGATGGATCCTGCGGATCCAGCCCCCAGGGGAGGAGACCCTCGTCTTGGGCGAGCTGCACCCACGCCGCCACCCCCCGGACATCCGGGGCGGCAACCTTCGCCACGAGCCGCTTGAACGGCCAACGCACGGCGCTCGCCTCAAGGACCGCCCGCAACATCCGGACGGCCTCCGGCTCCTCCAGCGCGGAGAGGTGAAGCGATACGTAGAGAGCGCTTGCGCGGTCCTCCGGGAACGCAGTCGACGCGACATGCAGGAGGACATCGGCTCGAACGTCTCCGTCCACGGCAGAGATGAGTCCCCGGTCGAGGAACACGGCGTAGACCAAGTGCAACAGGTGGAGCGGCGTGAATGCGTCCACGCGGATGAGGTGGCGCGCGAACGCGAGGAGGTTCCTCGGAGCCCGCGCCTCCACGGAGAACGCCTCATCCTCCCTCCGCGGGATCGTCAGAAGGTCGAACGCCCTCCATGCCATGGCCGTGCGCGTTCCCACCGCCAACCCCTCGTCCTCGAGGAATCCTCCCGCGAACGCCCCGAACCCCTCCGGGCTTCGGAGGCGCACGACGAGGTCCTCGTCCGAATCCTCCGTGGAGCCGCCGAAGATCGCGAGCCGATCGCGCGCGAACCGTGCGAGTCGCTGGCCCTCCTCGCCGGTGCACCGGAGGTCCGCAACGAAGGAGGCGGTGAGAACGTCCACGGTTGGCATCCGTGCCCTTCGATAAGCCCTTTCCTGTCAAGTGTACCGAGGGACCGGGCGAGGGACCTCCGTAGACCGCCTCACGTCGCGCACGCGGGAACTACGCAAGGCCCCACTTCCGCTCGACCTCCATCCCGCAGTGGGGGCAGTTCTTCTTGTCGAGGTGCTGCTCGGTCCGCACGAACACGACCTTCCCCTGGCAATACGGGCAGTGGATCGCGATCGGCTTCGGGAGGGGCTTGCCGTCCTTCCGGAACTTGACCGCGTAGTCCGGTGGCGTGTCCATCGGGTCCTCGGCCACGGGGCGCGGATGCCCCCCGCGCGCTTGAACGTTCGCAAACCTATTTCCGCGGCGGTCCCGTTCGTCGCACCCGTGCGGCCCTTGCCCCTGGAACCCGTGCACGCCACACTCGGCGCCTCCTTCGGCGACGTCGCCGGATGGCGCATTCCACTCGACTACGGGGATGCGGTCGCGGAGCAGCGCGCGGTCCGGACCGCCTCCGGGCTGATCGACCGGTCCGCTCAGGGGAAGACCCGCGTCGACGGAGCAGACCGCGTTTCCTTCCTCGACGGTGTCCTCACGAACGACGTCGGCGCCCTCGCCGAGGGGCGCGGTCTGCACGCCGCGACCCTTGACCACAAGGGACGCGTGCACGGCGACCTCGTCCTCTACCATGGCGGGGACCATCTCTTCCTCGTGACGGAGCCCGAAGCCACGGATTCCGTCCTCTCGCACCTGAACCGACTGCTCGTGAGCGACGACGCGAGCCTCACGGACGTGACCGCCAGGTGGTGCGCGTTCGGTCTCTTCGGCCCGAGGAGCGGTGCGATCGTCACGCGCGTGTTGGGGAGCCCGCCGCCGCAGGAGGACTACCGCACCGTGGCGGTGGAAGGCGAAGGTCTGCCCGTCGTCGTCGCGCGGAACCCGTACTTCCGCGGGGACGGGTTCGAGATGTGGATGCCCCCGGAAGCCGCGGAGCGCATCTGGGACGCCTTCCTCGCAGAGGGTGTCGTTCCCTTCGGGCTCCGAGCGGCCGAGGCCCTCCGGATCGAGGCGGGGCGGCCGAAGTATCCCGCGGACATGAACGAGGACACGCTCGCGCTCGAGGCGCGCCTCGAGGCGTCGATCAGCTTCACGAAGGGGTGCTACGTGGGTCAGGAGGTCGTCTCCCGCGCCACGTACGTGGGACAGGTCCGGCGGCTGCTCGTCGGGCTGGCCGTCGGCGGCGGGACTCCTCCAGGGCCCGGGGCCGAGCTCCGGTCGGGGGACGGGGTGGCGGGACGCGTGACGAGCGCGGCCACGTCGGCGACCCTCGGGAAGGTCGTGGCGCTCGGCTACGTCCGCCGGGATCTCTCCGAGCCGGGGACGGAACTCACGGTCCGGGGGGACGACGAGCTCCGGGCGACGGTGACCGCGCTCCCGTTCGTGCGCTGACTAGGGCATCACGCCCATCCGCTCGTCGCGCTGGCGGAGCTCCTCCTCGCGCTTCCGGACCTTCTCCTCGCGGTCCAGGAGCTCCATCGCCTTGCTCTGGATGATCTTCAGGCGGTTCTCCAGGTCGGCGTTCCACGCCTCGATTTCCGCGGCGGCGGCTGCGCCGTGCTGCGCCTGCGAGACCTGCGTCCGGAGCCGTTCCGCCTCGGCCCGCGCGCGATCGAGCTTGTCTCGCATGTCCCCGCGCTCCATTTCCATCGCCCGCTCCTTGTTCTCGACGATCTCGAACCGACTCTCGAGGATCTTGTCCCGCTCCTCGAGGGCGACCTCCAGCTTCCGGAGCTGCTCCTCCCGGTCGATCGTGTCGACCGCCTTCCGCTGGAGGAACTTCATCGTCTTCGACACCTCCTCCTGTTGCGCCTCGGCTTGCGATCGGACCTTCTGCGCGTTCTCCAGGAACGCTTCCGCGTCCGTCCGGGCGGCCTGGATGGCCTTCGTCTCCTCGTCCAACTTGGCGCTCCGCTGCTCGAGCTCCAGATACGCCCGTTCGACCATCGAGAGCTTCTCCCGACCGGTCGCGTCCATCGTCGAGACCTGCTCCTCTCGCCTCACGAGCACGAGCGTCCTGTCCTCGAGTTCCTCCACCATGCGGGCCGTGTTCGACTCCGACTCCCTGAGCCGGGCGTCGCGGTCCGCGAACTCCTTCTCGATGATGCTCCGACGGTCCGTGAGGGCGGCTTCGGCGGCCTTCAACGCCTCCGCCTGCCTCGCGACCTGTTCCGCCTGGCGCTTGCTGTCCGCGAGGATCCCGCGCTCGAGCGCCTGGAGCTCCACGGACCGGCGGGAGTTCTCCATGCGACCGGCCTCGACGCGTGCCTTCATCTCGTTCGCGGCTCGGAGGGCCTCCCCCGCGGCGGCCTCCCGGGCCTTCGACTCGTCCTCCCGCCGCAACGCCCATTCAACGCTGTCCCGGGCCTTCGCCTCGCGGTCCGAGAGGTCCTTCTCCTTGGAGAAGAGGGCGAGGCGCTTCTCGCTCAGCGCCGTGCGGGTGTCCCGGCTCTCCGCTTCGAACGCCTCCTTCTGCTCCCGCAGCATCGCCTGCTGCGACTCCATCGTCTCGCTCCACGCGCGGTACTCCTTGCCCTTGACCTCCTCGAGCTCCCGCAACTGGCGGGACTTCTCCTCGATCGCGGCCACGTGGGCGGGGAGATTCGCCCGCTGGGCCTCCAGGTCCGCACCGGCCTTCTCGAGGCGGGCACCGTCAATCTCAATCGCCTCCTCCCGGGCGGCTAGGTCCGCGAGCCGATGGGCGTTCTCCTCCGCCTGCTTGCGGATCTCCGCCTCGCGCTGGTTCAACGTGTGCGCATGCGCCTCAAGCTCGAGGTCCTTCGTTGCGATCCACTGGGTCTTCTCGGCACGGGTGCCCTCGAATTCTTCGATCTGCTGGGACAGATTCGCCTCCCGCTCCTGAAGCGCGGCGGTGCGCGTCGCGACCTCGGCTTCCCGACGCTTCACATCGTCCTCCAGGCGTCCCGAGAGGGACTCGAAATCCTTCCGCTCCGCCCCGAGGGCATCGCGGACCTCTCCCACGGACTGCCGTTCCTGTCGATGCATCGCCTCCCGGTACTCCAGGTCGAGGATTTTCGCGCGCAAGGCTTCGGACTCCGACGCGACCCTCGCCTGCGCCGCGGCAATCGTGTCGAACGCCCCCCCGAGCGAGCGGGACCGCGTCTCGAAGGTGGTCTGGGCGGCGGTGAGTTCCGCCCGCTCCGCGGCCCATCTCGAAGCCGTCGAACGCAGCTCCTCGAGCCGTGCCTTGATGCGTTCGTCGAACTTGTCCTGAACATTCAGGAGCAGATGGCGGGCGAACTCGATCTGGTCCTCGCCCACGGGCCCGTACGAGACGAGGGCGACCGTGAGGGCGTCGCCCCGGACGGTCTGCGCGTGGTATTTCCCGATCTTCACGGCATTCGTGACCGCCTCGAGGGCCCCGCCCGCGCGTGCCTGCTCGAACGTCAGGTCGCACGTCGGGTCGAGGGTGAATTCCCGGATCAGTTCCTTTCGCTCGTCCACCAAGAAGGCCTTCACGGGCCTAAATCGCGTTCGTCGTGCAATCACACCAACCACCAATCCGATGGCAAGGGGGGCTGAGAGTAAGAGCGCGGGTCTCCAGAGAGGCGCAACGACAGAGACGCGGACCGTCCGCGACGCGAATGCCGCGCCGTCGGAGACGGTCACGGTGAACCAGGAATCCGTCGCGTCCGCGGGGAACGACATCGTGAGGACCAGACCATTGACGCGCACGTACGGGCTGTCCGTGGTCACGGTCAGGTTCGCCCGAGAGGTGTCGATGTCGGCGACAAAAGGGGTGAGATCGAGGGACCGGGACTGCCCCTCTTCCAGCGAAACGGGAGCGATCGCCGCCAGAGTCGGGGCGTCGTTGACCGGGATCACGGTGACGATGAGGAGTGCCTCTCCGAACTCGCCGCTCGGGTCCGTCCCGCGGATCCACAGGCTCTCGTTCCCGAACCAGTTCGCGGCCGCCCACAGGTCCATCGTCCCGTTCGGATGGATCTGGAAGCGGACCTGTGTGGCGTTCAGGAGGGAGAAGGTAAGAACGTCACCGTCCCGGTCCAAGAAGTACGGGCCGACGGGGCCGCCGAACGCGTCGACGAACGTCGCATCCTCGTCGTACGTGACGGGGGGCAGCGGGAAGGCGGCGACGGGCGCGTCGTTGACCGGCCGCACGGTGACCAGGAACGTCCCCTCCGCGAACAGGGCGCCCGGGTCCGTGGCGCGCACCCGGAGGGTCTCCGACCCGAACCAGTTCGATGCGGCCCAAAGGTCAACGGTCCGACCCCCGCTCACGGTGGCGAAGACGTTCGCGCCGCCAAAGACCGCGATGCTTACGGGGTCTCCGTCGACGTCCGCGAACCGGAGTGCGGCATCCCCGCCGAGCGCGTCTACGGCCGTCGTGTCCTCGTCGAACGTCGGCGCCGGGAACGCGGAGACAAGCGCGGGGGCATCGTTCACCGCCCGAACGGTCACGGCGAACGCGGCCTCCGCAAACCCTCCCGTAGGATCGGTCGCCCGGATGCGAAGCACCTCCGGACCGAACCAGTTCATGGGCGCCCAGAGATCGAGGGTCTCGTTCGCGTTGATCCGCGACCCGAGGAAGACGCCGTCCAAGACCGCGAACGTCAGCGGGTCGAGATCGGGGTCACTGAAGAACGCGCTTAGGGGGGCTCCGAACGCGTCGAAAGCGGTCGTGTCCTCGTCGAACGACGCCGCCGGGAGGGGGACGGCCACGGCGGGCGGACTCTGCCCGGACGCGATGATGTTGACGATCTGCCATGCGGTGTCCGTGCCGTCGGAGACCCACAGGGTCACCGGATAGGCCCCGGGAGACCCGTACAGGATGTCGAGGGAGGGATCCGCACCTGCGTTCACGACGACATTGGCGGGGTCGGAGTCCGTGATGTTCAGGGCGGAGAGAGCCGTGTCCGGGTCCGACACGTAGAACGTCAGGTTGAGGCGGTACGGCACGCCCGCTCGGACGTGGATGACCGGGATCGGAGCGATCGCCGGCGGGTTCGAACCGCCGACGTACGAGCCCACGCCGGCGCGCTGGTCCGCCCCCGAGAGATCCACCTCGTCGATCGCCGTCGCGCGGAGGGTCACACCGTTGATCGGCACACCGGGGGACCACAGGTACGATCCATCGACCGTCGCGTCCGAGCCCGCGGACCACCACACGCCGTCGAAGTACGTGAAGTCCACGCGGACCACATCGGCGTCCGTCGCGTAGCCGATCGTGAGCGTCCCCGTCGTCGCCTGGTCGTCGACGATTCCTCCCAGGAGGATCGTCGGGGGCGTGTTGTCGACCTCGATCGGGGAGACGACCGTGGTGTTCGTCTCCGCCTGATTGTCCGTGACCGTGGCGCGCAGACTGCCCGCGACGAAGCTCAGCGCGGCGGTGTCCCAGAAGAACGTCCCGTTCAGGACGGCCGTCGTTCCGATCAGCGACCACCCAGAGCCGTCGTCGTAGTCGAACTGCGCGGTGACCGAGTCGCCGCTGTTCGCGTACCCGATGGGAACGAGTCCAGTGACATGGGCGCCCGCGACCGGCGAGCTGATCGCGACCCAGGGAGGCACCCCGTTGACGACCTGGATCGTGGCCGTCGCCTGCACCGCGCCGAACGCGATCTGCAGGGTCCCGAGCGCGGGCGGAGGACTCGCGGTGAAGCGGACGCTCGGCCCGGACGTCGCGTTCAGGGTGCCTACGCCGCCGCCGACGCTCCAGTTGAAACTCGCGACGGGGACGGGGTTGTCGTACGCGTCGAAGGCGCTGCCCGAGAAGACCTGCGTGTCGAGCGGCGCAAGGGTGGCGTTGTCGGGCGTCACGACCAATCGGGTCACGGGCCCCGGAACGATCCGGAGGGAGTCGCTCAGGCCTGTCGCGGCTCCGAACGTCGCGCGGATCCGGATCGTCTCCGCTCGCGTGTACGTCTCCGTGGCGAGGGTGGCGGTCCCGCCGGCAGAGATGGCGAGGCTCGTCGTGCCGAGGATCCCGTTGCCCGGAGTGATGCCGTCGACCAGCTGCGCCGCCAAGGCGACGGTGCCGGTCCAGCTCACGATCGTATTGTTCGTCGCATCTTTGGTGGTTACCGTGACGGAGAACGGCGCTCCCGCCGCTGCCGAAGCGGGCGCGGTGACGTAGAAGTGGTCGAGGGCCGGGATCCCCACGGTGATGAGCGCTACTCCGGTGACGCCGGAGGCGGTCGCCTCCAGCGTTCCGTTCGCGCCGTCCGGCGGTTGGGCGGTGAGGGTCACACTCGGACCCGCGGAAGTGTTGAGGGTCCCGACGCCGTTCGTGACGATCCATGTGAACGCGGCCCCCGGCACGGGGTTGTCCCAGGCGTCGAACGCGGTGGCGTTGAAGGACTGGCTCCCGAAGGGCAGGATGGTGGCGGCTGGCGGCACGACGTCGACGCGGACGATGGGGCCCGGGGACATGACGACGGGACCGCTCAATCCCTCCTGGGCTCCGAAGGAGGCGTGGATGCGAATCGTCTCCGTGCGGGTGTACGTCTGCGTCGCGAGCGTGGCGGTGCCGCCGACGATGATGTCGAGGCTCGTCGTGCCGAGGATCCCGTTGCCGGGCGTGACGCCGTCGAGGAGGCGTGCCGCGAGCGTTACGGTGCCCGTCCAGCCCACGATCGTCGCGTTCGTCGCGTCCTTGGCGGCGACAGTGACCGTGAACGGGGCGCCGGCCGCCGCGGACGCGGACGCGGTGACGTAGAAATGATCCAGGCGGTGTGTGTAGGTCAGCCGAATCTCGCTCACCGTGGGGGTCACTTGGCTGTCCGAGGTCGAGAGCGAAACGCGGAACCGGATTCGACCCGACGCGACGCTCACGACGGAGAGGTCCGCGGGGGGCGCCACCGGCGTCCAGCTGCCCCCGGAATTGAGGGAGTACTCGTAGCTCACACTTTGCCCGTTCGGGGCGTCGACGACGGTGAGCGTTCCCCACGTCTGGAGGTCCCCGGGAACGAGGTCGTTCGTCTCGATGGTCCCCGAGGCCAAGTACGACGTGGTCCCCGAAGTGATGTTCACGTCCCCGACGACGGGCCGGTGGTCGGGGGAGGCCGTGGAAACGGAGAACGAGAGGCGGTACTCGATGAAGTTCGAAGAGCCTGCCATCGCCGATCCCGAGGACGACGGGTAGGGCGCGGACCAGCCGATCCAGGAGCCGTCGACCGGATTCGTATCCCCGGTCCGCGTAGACACGGAGACCGTCGCGCCGGCACCGTGCGTGACGCGAATGTAGTCCACGTCGGCGGAGAAGCCCGAGCCCGCCGCCCCATGTGCGATGTAGAAGGCGAGCCGGATCGAGAGAGGATATTGGTCCGAGGGCACGTACGTGTCTCGCAAGGTCCAGGCGGTCCCGTCGGAACTCGTCCAGGCATCGAACGTGTTCCCCGTGCGCACGAGGCGGACCCATGCCGGGATGGGGTTGCCGCTAGCGCCATTGAAGATGGTCGTCGTGCCCGCGTCGACGGTCTCGCGGGTCATCCAGTTCACCGCACCGCCAGAATAGTGCTTCCCGACGGAGAACCAGTCCCGCTGCGAGAGCAAGGCCATGAGGCCCACACGATTGCTGCTCGACGTCGGCGAACTGCTGAACTTCATCTCCGCGCTGAAGTCACCGACGACGTCGTTCCACAACGCGTTGCCAGTGAAGGTCGGCCCATCGATCTGCGAATTGGCGGTGGAGACGACGTGAAGGTGTCCCGGCACCGTCGTTCCCACGTCGGACGAAGCGGGCGTGTTCAGCCATGTCCACTTCGGGTCGAGCGAGGCACCGTTGAATTCGTCGGCGACGAGACTGCGGACCGACGGGTTCCAGGAAATCGTTTGCCACGCCGTCGGGCTGCCCGGCCCGAGAACCTTGGAGATGTATTCCCCGGACGCCCCCAGAACCCGATACCAGATGTCCAGTCGCGGGCGTTGCGCGGCCGTCCCCCAATCGGACGTGCGGAAGTCCTTGTTCGAGCTTGTCCCCGTGTCCGAGGCAACGATGATCAGTCCGTTGTTCGTGCGCACCCCACGGTACCACAGATCGACGAGCTGCGTGATGTTCCACGTTTCCCACACGGGGACAGTATTGTCGAGCGTGGCTTGGGCGATGACGTGGGAGTCATAGTCGCCGCCGCCGGCCGGAGCAGCCCAGGCGGTCCCTGTGATGCGGTCATCCCAGGTGACTTGGTTCTCGACCCAGTTTGCGATCACCTCGTGCACGCTCCCGATGATGCCGGAGTCCCCGGTCGCGCCGTTCTGGTAGAGGTTCAGGACGGCGCTGTCGATGACTACGCCTGCCGGAACGGTGGTCAGATCAAACCGCATGATCGCACGGTGCCGCAGGCCTGTCCCGTCCACGGTCATCGTGGTAAGGCCCCCATTGGTGTTGGTGGGGTTGATCTCCTCAAGCCATGAGTCCTGTCCCCCCGCGCCAGGTTGGAGCGAAAGAAGGGTTGACGGACCCGTCGTCGCCGCTTGCATGACGTCGCCAGGTGAGCTCGCGAAATCGACGTTCGTTGCGGAGTCCGGGCCGGCGAAATCCCCGGCGGTGGTGCTGTTCCAATACTGGACGCCCGGACCAGCGGACCCCAGCAACCCGGCGCCGCCGCTGACGCTCGCGTTCGTGAGCGTGTAGTCCGCGGGGGTGTTGAAGTCCCATACCGCCGTCGAAGTGCCGTCCGCATTGTCCGTGACGAGCGGGTCTGCGACCGCGGCACGCAGAAGGATCGCGAACGCGGACGTCACCGTGAGAGCGACCAAGGCGATGGCTAGCGCACGTCCGGAGACGCTGGGCATCTCGGTTCCCCAGGGACTCTGAATTGGTCCCTCTGTTGAGACGCTTCTTCATCCGGAAGGCGTCGTATTTAAGGGGCGTTTGCCGGTTATCTACGATGATACCCGGCCCCGGCCCGGGCGTCGCGGGCGCGGGCTGCGACCCCACGGCAGACCCGGTCTCGCCCCGAAGCTCGGACATCGGTGTGGGGGAGGGGTTTTAGCCTCGAACTCCCATGCCCCATCCGGTGGACGAGGGCCGGATCGTCGGTCCGTCGGACCGAGCGAACACACGCGTACATCGCGCGCCCCATCGGAGGGTCGGGGCCTCCGCGTGGCTCGTGTTCCCACTCCTGATGGCGTCCGTGGTCCTGTCCGGACCCGCGGGAGGCCTCCCTTCCCCAGGCAGCAGCGTCGGCGTGGCGACCGGCGCCGGCGACGCCCGCACCCCGTCCCTCGCCGTGGATGCAACGGGGCTCATGCACCTCGCATGGGCGGACGATGTCACGGGGGAACGCGGAGTCCACTACGCACGGTCGTTCGACGGAGGCGCCTCGTGGACCCCCTCGGTTCGCATCGACACGCCCGGGAACGCGAGCTACGCCCCGCGAATCGCCGTCGAACGGGAGTCCGTGGGAATCCGCGGTCGGCTTTACGTCGCGTACCAACGGGGGGCGGGTGCCTCCGCGGACGTCTGGCTCGCGGTCTCGGATGGGGGGGCGTTCTGGAGCCTCCCGCGCCAGGTGGACTCCGCACCCGCGGGCGTGACGTCGAGTGCCCCTGCGGTCGCCGCGAGCGACCTCCGCGTGCACGTCGCCTGGCAGGACACGCGGAACGGGTATCTGCAGATCTTCGTCCGGACTTCTTCCGATGGGAGCGGGACGTGGGGGCCGGAGATCCAGGTGTCCCCGGGCGGGATTGTGCAGAGCCTTCAGGCGCGCGCCGACGCAAAGGGGGACGTCGCAGTTGTCGTTTGGCGCCAGGACGACGGCGCCACATTCTCGATCGGGAGCGCTCGCACGGAGGATGGAGGGGCGACGTGGCGGTCGAGCATCGTCGCATTCGTGCCGCGGCTGGTGGAGACGGTTCAGGAACCGGAGGTGTTCGTCGACGAACTTGGTGCCGCGCACGTCGTCTGGGTCCACCGCACCGGAGCGGGGGACCGCGTGAACTATGCGTGGTCCTCTGACGGCGTCGCTTGGTCCCCGCCGGAGCCGGTGGACGACATCCCGGGACTCGCGGCCGTCGGCACTCCGTCGATCTCCGGGGTCGCGGGCACGCTGTGGGCCGCCTGGCATGATGCGCGGAATGGCGACTCGGACGTGCACGCCGCGTGGTCGACGGACGGGATCACGTGGGGCGACGGGATCGCCGACGGGCTCGATCTGCGGGTGGACGACACGGACCGGACCGCGACACCTTCGGACGACGCGACGCTCCAGACGGGTGTGACGCTCCGGACCGGCGGATACGGCGTCTACGTGGCGTGGGAGGATTCGCGGGGCGGCGCCGCCCTCGACGTGTACTTCGGGGCCGTGACCGTCTCTCCCCTCCTGATCACGGAGGTCCAGGACGAGCCCTCGTCTGAGGCCCGCGTGGAGGTGTACAACTTCGGTCGCACGCCGTTCTCCCTCGCGGGCGTGAGCCTGGTCGCGGGGGGCACGACCGTGGACCTGTCGCCGCTGGGATCCATCGGGGCCCGAGCCCACGTCGCGATTGGGGCGGCCGTGGGCTCGGACCTCGTCGTGCCGCTGGACATGGGGTCCGATGGGTCCCGCATCCGAATCCTCGGCGGGGGCGACGTCCTCGCCGCGGCGGGTACCGGCATGTTCGGGGTGGCGCCCGATCCGTTGCCTGGGGAATCGTCCGCGAGGTTCGCGGGCTCCCTTGACTACACCGCGGAATGGACGCGCGCACCAGGGGCTTCGTTCCGGGCACGCAACACGGTCGTGCCCCCGGACCTCTCGCCGGACCTCCTGCTGAACGAGGTTCTGTTCTACCCCGCCAATCCCGGGGACCGGTTCGTCGAGCTCCACGTCCGCGGAAGCGTCGTCGTAGACCTCACCGGCTACCGGGTCGTCTCGGACGCGGTCTACACGATTCCCGGAGGGTACGTGGACCCGTCGAACCCCCGCGTCCTCCTGCTGGAGGCGCGAACGCCCGCTTGGTTCGCGTCCCTAAACGCGGTGGGGGACAACGCGTACTTGTACGACCCGAGCGGGCGCCTGATCGACATGGTGGGCTGGAGCACGCCGCACGCGATCGGGATGAGCGTTTCGCGAACGACGCCAGGGGTCGGCGGATCGCGCGGGTACGATGAGCCGACGGACGTTGCCAACGGGTGGGCGTTCGACCAGGATCCGTCGCTCGCGCTCGTCCTTCTTGAGGCCGACCAGAGGGTGATGGCGGACATCGGCACGACGGCCCAGTTCGTGCTCACGGCCACGAACCTCCAGGCCGACCCGGAGTACCTGAATGTGGAAGCCTCCGCAGTCCTCTCCAACTGGCCGATTCGCCTCCTCGCGTTGAACGGGACCGTGTTGCTGGACTCTGCGGGGGACGCGGACGGGATCCCGGACGTGGGCCTCGTCGACCCCGGGGCGAGCGCCTCGTTCGTCGTCGAGGTCAGGGTCCCCATGGAGCCCCCGCTCGGAGACGGGAACACGATCACCGTCTCCGCGAGCGCCGCCTCCATCCCGGTCGGCCGGGACGATGCCACGCTGTGGATCGACCTGTATCCGCATTTCGACGTCACCCGCACGGTCAGCCCGTCCCCCGTATACCTGGAGGGCTCGGGGCCGGGGTTCAACGAGATCACGCAGATCACGCTCACCGTCGAGGGCGCGGGTCTGCCCGTCGTCCAACAGATTCCCATCGATGTCGTGTTCCAGACCGACGAATCGGGAAGCATGAACTCGAACGACGCTACGAATCTTAGGGTGGAGGCGGTCAAGGCGTTCGTCGACGGAATGCGGATCGACGACCGCGGCGTCATGGTGGGCTTCACGGACGTCCCGTGGGTTGTGAACAACCGGCCCCTGACGTTCACGGACGCTGGGGGCAAGATCATCCTGAAGTCGGACGCCGACACCTTGGCATGCAGCCCGGGGTGCAGCGGATGGACAAACATCGAGAGTGCGATTCAGCTGGGCAACGACGTGCTCATCGCGCAGGGGAACCGGTCGCGCCCGAGGATCGAGATCCTCCTCACGGACGGTTTCTGCGCCCCGTCGCCCTGCTCGAACATGAACATCATCAGTCAGGCCGCTTCGGAAGGAATCATCATCTACACAATCGGGCTCGGAAGCTCGGTCGACACGGCGTACCTCCAGACGATCGCCGCGATGACGGGCGGAAGGTACTTCCTGGCGGCGACGGCGCAGGACCTCCGGCAGATCTACGACGAGATCGGACAGCGGATCAACCGGACGGCGGGCAGCGACCCGAACGTGAGCGACAACGTCCCGATGATGGAAGAGCAACTCGCTCCGTACCTGACCCTGATCCCGAACACGTTCTACGATCCGCTGTCGGGAATGCCCCGCCCCCCGGCGTTCGTGCAGCAGCAGGCGGACCGAACGCGGATCCAGTGGAACGTCAGCAGCATCCTGATCAACGAGTCGTGGTCCGTCCGGTTCAGTGTCACGTCGACGCGCCTCGGCGTCCAGGACGTGGCTCTCCACCCGGACGCCCGCGTCGCCTACATGCGATGGGACGGATCGTCGGTGTCCCAGCCGATTCCGCAAGGGACGCTCGAGGTGATGCGAGCCGTCACGCCGCCGCACATCATCGTCACGAACCCCCCGGATGGAGCCACGAGCGTCGACCTCGCGCAGCCGATCAGCGTCGTGTTCGACGCGGACATGAACACCGCCACGGTGCAGTGGACGATCTCGCCGCCGGTTTCCGCGACGCTTTCCTGGATTGGCCGGGTCCTCACGCTCACCCACGCGGGCCTCGCGGAATGCACGGTGTACACGGTCGAAGTCACGCAGGCGCGCGACCTGCAGGGGGAGGACCTCGAGCCCGGGCCCGTGCCCAACCCGTGGTCCTTCACCACGGTGTGTCCCGCGTATGTGCAGTACACGATCACGCGGTTCCCCTTGGTCGGAGACGTGACGGTTGACGGGGTGTCCTACGCGGTGCCCCACACCTTCCGGTGGCAGGTCGGCACCGATCATCGCCTGGTCGCGCCGGACCTGGAGCCGCTCGGCGCCTCCCGCCTCGCGTTCGCCGCATGGGACGACGGCGGCGCACGGGACCACACGCTCACCGTCGGGGACGCGGACCGCACGATCATCGCAGGCTATGATTGGCAGCACCGCGTGGACCTCACGTTCGTCGGCCTTCAGGTGGCCTACCCCTCCGGGGTGCGCTACACCCTGTACCAGAGCGCCTCTTCCGCGTCGTCCTCGTCGATCTGGTCCGAGTTCGCGGACGAGGGTTCCGACGTCGACGTGGACCGCCAGATTCCTGGCAACGTCGGCGAACGCTTCATCACGGAGGACGAGACCGCGTGGCTCGTCAAGGGCCCGCTCACGAGAGTCGTCACGTACCATCATCAGTTCACGGCCCTCGTGCGGACGATCGGGCTCGATGGAAACGAGGTCGGCGTCGACTTCACCGCACTCGCGCGCGCGTCCCGCGGGTCCTTGGTCGGCTCGTGGACCGCGTGGGTCGACGCGGACCGACCCGTGCGCGTGGACGACGCCCTCTCGATCGGGTCCCGCGAGCGGTACCGGACGCTGGAGACGACGGAGTGGACCGTCGACGCGCCGCTCGACGTGACGGTCGCATACCTCCACCAGTTCCTCCCCCAGGTCACCCTCATCGGGCTGGACGAGAACCACACGGTGGGCACCGTCTGGGTCTATGACGTCGAGACCCGGGCGGTGGCGGGCCTCGTCGTGAGCTGGTCCGAGTG
>Ga0209521_10001366_pt1 | contig 19918 bp, 17 predicted proteins | sample Rifsed19ft4_FD_184016 | JGI IMG/M metagenome (GOLD analysis project Ga0209521, IMG submission 184016) | Soil microbial communities from Rifle, Colorado, USA - sediment 19ft 4 (version 2) | ecosystem: Environmental > Terrestrial > Deep subsurface > Rock core/Sediment | place: Rifle, Colorado...
CAGCTGCGGGCGCCCCGGCGAGAAACGGGGCAGCCGTCAGCTTGAGCTCGAGCGTTAGGTGCACCACTGGGTAACAACCTCCGCACCCTTGACGTTACAACGCTATGATGCTAAGGTGATTCCATGAAAACAGCAATGAAAAGAGCTACTGTGTATTTCGATTCTCAGATCCATCGGGCCTTGCGACTCAAGGCTGCGGAGACAGACAGGTCCATCTCGGAACTGGTTAATGATGCGGTTCGCTTGAACTTGGCAGAGGATGCCGAGGACTTGGCCTCCTTCGAGGAAAGGGCCCGCGAACCAAATCTTGCGTTCGAGGATGTTCTGAACGATCTGAGAAAACGTGGCAAGCTATAGGCTTCTCATCAAGCCGTCCGCTGCCAAGGAGATCGAAGCCTCCCCCAAGAAAGATCGTCTGCGTATCATCAAGCGCATCCAGGAACTTGCTTCCAACCCGCGACCTCCCGGTTGCGAAAAACTGTCCGGCCATGATGATAAGTACCGAGTCCGTCAGGGAGCGTATCGTATCTTCTATTCAATTTCCGACATTGAGCTTACAGTTTGTGTTGTGAAGGTTGGCCATCGGCGGGAGGTTTATCGAAAGGGCGCATAACAACCGGCTGGTGCGCCTGCCTGTTGTTAGCCAGTTTTCGATATAGACACAGAACCCAAAGCTTCCGCGACTGCTTCGGGGTTCTCAGCTGCAACCTTTAGTAGGGCCCGAGCTGGACCTTCGGGATATCGACGTCCCTGTTCCCAATTTTGGAGAGTCGCAATGCTTACGCCAATCATCAACGCGAACTCAGACTGCGACTTCCCTAAACGAACCCGGATTGCTTTGATATCTGCAGGCCGAAACTTGAAAGTGCGGCTCGGCTTCATTTCTCCGCGCCGGATTTTTCCCGCCTGCTTCACACTTTCTACGAGTTTATCGAAATCCTGTTTTTTCATTTGAGCTCCTCCCGGATCAGGCGGCTGAGCACACGGAGTTGCGCTGGCGTCAGGTCCTCTTGCTTGTACTTTGGATAAACAAACAACATGTAGATCGTTTCCTGCTTTCTGTCCCAGTAGTAGATCACACGGATACCTCCACGTTTGCCCTTCCCCGGTATGGCCCATCGAAGTTTTCGAAGACCCCGCCTCCAGGGATTACAGCGCCTTGCTCGGGACGAAGGAGAATGGCGGACTGCAAGGCCCGATACTCATCGTCCCGTAGGAGCGCTCGAACCTCCTTGGTGAATATCGGTGTTTCGATAAAGAGCATAACTCAATATACGTCAATGGCGTATATATGGCAAGAGGGATATGTGGTTTGGAGCAGTAAAAATCTGGCTAACAGTTTATTATACGGAGGCCGTGATAATTGTTATTTGCCATTACGGGATAAGTTGTTATTGGCTGTTGAGGGATAGCATGGGGCTTGCAAACCTCCTCGTTGAAAGGAGGCAAATGCCATGCCGAACGATGGTCCCGGATGCGGCGGACTGCGCCAACGCCAAGAACTTCATCGCCTCCCCCGGTTAGAGGTTCACAGCATGAAGAACTGTCGATGTATGGGTAGGTGAGGTTAACTGAAAACTATGGATGAAATCTAACTCTCGGCTAGAAAGATTGCAAGGTATCAGAGGGGTGATGGTCCGCCAAGCGTGTGCCTTATTGGATTCCTTTCACACCCCCCTTGTATACGGGAAATACAGGAGCGAAGCGGCAGGGGGAACCGTATGATAAGATGTTTTGATAAAAACCATAAAAACCGAAAAGGGGATTCCGGTTTTTACCGAAATCCCCTTATTTATTGATGGCGTCCCCAGCCGGATTTGAACCGGCGTCGCCGCCGTGAAAGGGCGGTGTCCTTGGCCGGACTAGACGATGGGGACGCTCGGCGTGGTGAGCCCAGCAGGAATCGAACCTGCGACCCTCTGATTAAAAGTCAGATGCTCTACCAACTGAGCTATGGGCTCCCCGGAAACATATTATGGTAAAGACGGGGAACCGGGGGTGTCAAGCACGGAATGGGTTCTTCCGGATGATGGTCTGGTTCCGGTCGGCGCCCACGGAGACCAGCGAGGCCTCCACGCCGGTCAGCTCCTCCAGTCTCCGCACGTACTTCTGGGCGGCTTTCGGGAGGTCGCCGAACTCCCGGGCATCCGACAGGTCCTCCTTCCATCCCTCCATCTGTTCATAGACGGGCACTGCCCTCTCGAACTCGGAGAGGATCAAGGGGACATCCTCCCGCCGGACGCCGTCGATCTCGTAGGCGACGCACACATGGAGGCGGGGGAGCCCCGAGAGGACGTCGAGCTTGGTGAGCGCTATGCCGGTCAAGGCGTTCAGCCGGTCGGCGTACCGCACGACGGGCACGTCGAACCAGCCGCACCGCCTCGGACGCCCCGTGGTCGACCCGTACTCGCAGCCGCGGTCCCGGATCTGCTGCCCCTCGTCGCCGAACAGTTCCGTGGGAAACGGTCCGGCCCCCACGCGGGTGATGTATGCCTTGGCGACGCCGATCACCCCGCCGATCTTCGTCGGGGCGACGCCCGACCCGGTGCACAGGCCGCCGGCCGTGGTGTTGGACGAGGTGACGAACGGGTACGTCCCGTGGTCGATGTCCAGGAGGGTCCCCTGCGCCCCTTCAAAGAGGACCTTCGCCCCCCGGTTGATCTCCTCGTTCAGGAAGAGGGAGGTGTCGATCAGGTACGGCCGGATCCGCTCCCCGTAGGAGAGGTACTCGTCCCGGGTGGACGGGAAGTCGATCTCCTCCGCGCCATAGTAGTGTTTCAGGAGGAAGTTCTTCAGCTCCAGGTTGGCGCGAAGCATTTCCGAAAAGGTGTCGGGCTCGGCCAGATCGCATGCCCGGATCCCGATGCGGGCGATCTTGTCCTCGTAGCAGGGGCCGATCCCCCGGGCCGTCGTGCCGATCTTCCGGCTCCCCAGCTTCTCCTCCCGGGCCCGGTCGAGAGCGATGTGGTACGGGAGAATGATGTGGGCCAGGTGGCCGACCTTCAGCTGAGAGTCGTCCTTCAGGTAGTTGCGGGATTTGAGCTTGTCGATCTCCGCGAGGAGAACCTTGGGGTCCACGACCACCCCGTTCGCGATCACGCACTTCTTCCCCGCGTGCAGGATCCCGGACGGGATCAGGTGGAAGATGAACTTCTCCCCCCGGACCACGAGCGTGTGGCCGGCGTTGTTTCCCCCGGTGGAACGCGCGACCGTGTCGGCGAACTCCGAGTAGATGTCGACAACCTTCCCCTTGCCCTCGTCGCCCCACTGGGCGCCGAGGACGATGATGTTCTTCAACGGTTCGCCTCTTTTCCTAGAACGTCAAATATTTCGCGGTGGTAATGTTCGGCAGCTTGCTCAGCTGCGAGAGGACCTTCTCCGGAACCGGGTTGTCCACGTTGATGAGCGAGACGGCGGTCCCGCCCGGCTCCTTCCTGCCGAGCTTCAAGCCCGCGATGTTGATCCCCTTCTCGCCGAGGAACGTTCCGACGCGCCCGACCACGCCGGGGACGTCGAGGTTCGTCAGCATCAGCATCCCGCCGGCAAGTTCCGCGTCGATCGGGAACAGGTTGATCTTCACGATGCGGGGGGTGGTTCCGAAGACGGTGCCGGAGACGGAAGTCTCCCCTTTCCCGGTCAGCGCGACCACCCGGACGAGGCTCGCGTAGTCCTCCGTCTTCGCGGCGGTCGCCTCGACCACCTTGATCCCGCGCTCCTCGGCCACCATCCTGGCGTTGACGAGGTTCACCTCCTCGGTCTGGTACTGGAGGAGCCCTTTCAGCACGGAGATCGTCATCGGGGCCGTGCTCAGTTTGCCGACCTCGCCCAGGTACTCCACCCTCAGCTCCTTTACGGGGGAATCCAGGAGCTGTCCGTGGAACGCCCCGAGCTTCTCGCACAGGTCGAGGAACGGCTTGAGCGTGGGCAACAGCTCCGCGGACACCGACGGGAAGTTGACGGAGTTGCGTATCGTCCCTTTCTTCAGGAAATCGCAGATCTGCTCCGCGATGAGGACCGCCACCTTCTCCTGCGCCTCCGTCGTCGCGGCGCCGAGGTGGGGAGTGAGAATGACGTTCTGGTGCTTGAGGAGCGGGGTATCCGGCGGGGGGGGCTCCACCGGAAAGACGTCGAGCGCCGCCCCCCTCACGCGGCCCGACTCGAGCGCCGCGAGGAGGTCCGGCTCGTTGATCAGGGCCCCGCGGGCGCAGTTGATGATGCATACCCCCTTCCTCATCTTCGCGATCGAGGCCGCGCACACCATGTTCTTCGTTTCGGGCGTGAGAGGGGTGTGGAACGTGATGAAGTCCGACCGCCCGTACAGCTCGTCCAGCGAGACGAGTTCGACACCCAGCTTGGCCGCGTCCTCCTTGCTCACGTAGGGGTCGTACCCGATCACCACCATCCTGAGCCCCAGCGCGCGCTCGGCGACCACCTTCCCGATGTTTCCCAGGCCCACCACCCCGAGAACCTTGTTCGTGAGCTCGGTTCCCATGAACTTGTTCTTCTCCCACTTCCCCTGCTTCATCGAGGCGTCGGCCTGCGGGAGCTGGCGCGCCAGGGCCATCAGCAGCGCGATGGCGTGCTCCCCCGTGGTGACCGTGTTCCCCCCGGGGGTGTTCATCACGACCACCCCCTTCTTGGTGGCCGCCACCTTGTCGATGTTGTCGGTACCGCTGCCCGCCCGCCCGATCACCTTGAGCCGGGACACCTTCTCGAAGGCCACGGCGGTCGCCTTCGTCGCGCCGCGGACGACCACTCCGTCGTAGTTGTCGATGACCGCGGACAGCTCCTCCGGCGTCATCTTTCCCTTCACGTCGACCTCGATCCCTTCCTTGGCGAATACGTCGAGACCCACCTTCTGCAAGTTGTCGAGGGCAAGAATCTTCATTTCCGTCTTCTCCTTTTCTCAATGGTCACGCTTCTTAGGATTTCCACGGCCGCGACGACGCCCTATCCGCACCTCCTCCATCATCGCTTCGCAGGCCGGTGCGCGGGGGTGAAGGATCGGTGCGGCCAATGCCAGCAGCACGCCGGGCGGAATCGGGGCAGGAGCGCGGCCCGGGGAACCCTTTTTCCATGGAAACACCTCCGGAAGTTGGGGGGGTAAAGCAAACAATCTCTATCAAAGGCGGGGGAAAAAGTCAATCGCCGGAATGGGCCGGATGGGAGAAAAAAATATGGGCAGGGGGATTGTGTCCCCCTGCCCGAGGAGCCCCTGCCCTTTTGGGGTGGGACCGTCCTTTACATGGAAATTGGGATGCTACCACACCTCCGTCGGTTTCAACAACTTTTCCCCGTGTTGCGTGCCGCCTTACTTCTTCCCTGGAACCGCGGGCGGAGCAGGAACCGCGGGCGGAGCAGGAACCGCGGGCGGAGCCATCTCTTTCTTCATCGGCTCTGCCGCCTTCGCGGGGGCCATCTCTTTCTTCATCGGCTCTGCCGCCTTTGCGGGGGCTTCCTTCGTTGCTCCCTTCTTGGCAGCCGCCTTCTTTGCGGTGACCTTCTTCACGCTCGACGCTTTGCCGTCCGAGTAGTTTACGAGCACCTTGTCGCCTACACCGACCCCATCGAGCTTCACCTTCTCCCCCGCCTTCAGATCGACCGTCTCCTTCTTTCCCTTCACGGTGATGGTCCCGGCGGCTGCGTCGACCGCCTCGACCGTGCCGGTGATCTGGGCCTTCTTGGCCTTCTTGGCGGGAACCGCCGCCTTTGCGGGAACGGCGGCTTTCGCAGGCTCCGCCGCCTTTGCGGGAACCGCCGCCTTGGCGGGCTCGGCGGCTTTCGCAGGCTCCGCCGCCTTGGCGGGAACCGCCGCCTTGGCGGGTTCGGCGGCTTTCGCAGGCTCCGCCGCCTTGGCGGGTTCGGCCGGCTTGGCGGGTTCGGCTTTCGTCTGGGCCAATGCCACTGCCGAAAGCGACAGGACGAACATCAGAGCAACGAACACGGAGAACAGCTTCTTCATTTCTTTTTCCTCCCGTACGGAGAGATGGAATGCATACCTATCTTTAAGGTTCAAGTTTAATGCCAAACCGGGAGGAAGGAAATTCCAATGGATATCAAATAGATAGAAAATCCTGCCGAAGGAGCGGCATGGCAAGTGCTCCCCTTTTGGGGAACGGGTTCCCCGGATGGGGAACCCCGCGCCGGGCGCAACCCCATAAAAACCGGGTTACGGGGGGATGATCCCGAATTTCTTCAGCCGGTATATATAGGTCTTGTAGCTCATTTTCAGCAATTCCGCCCCACGGGTATGGACTCCCCGGGACCGCTCCACGGATTGCCGCAGCAGTCTTTCCTCGAGCTTTTCGAAATCGACCCCTCCCGGAGGAAGGTCAGGAACCCCGGGCACACCCTCCTCCCCCTCCCCCGCGCCCGATCGGTTCCGCGACGGGCCGGACGGGTGGGCGAACCGGGTCCGGGACTGAACTTCCGTTTCCTCCCTCAGCTCGGAAGGGAGATCCGCGGGGCCGATTTCCCCCTCCTCGGCGAGGACCACCGCGCGCTCGATCGCCGAGGAGAGCTCCCGGATGTTCCCCGGCCAGGGATAGCGCATCATGAGGCGCATCGCTTCCTTCGTGATTTCCCGCACCGGGGGAAAGCCCTTCTCCCCGTGCCTCGCCAGGAAATGCCCGGCCAGGGCGGGGATGTCGGAGATCCGCTCCCGGAGGGGAGGGAGAAAAAGTTTCAGGATGTTCAGCCGGTAGAAGAGGTCGGCGCGGAACCTTCCGCCCTTGACCTCCTCCTCCAGGTCCCGGTTCGTCGCCGCGATGATGCGGACGTCCACGGTGATGTTCTCCTTGCCCCCCACGCGCCGTATCTCCCCGTCCTGCAGCGCCCGGAGAAGCTTCGCCTGGGTTTCGGGACGCACCTCGGCGATCTCGTCGAGGAGAAGCGTTCCTCCTTTCGCCGCCTCGAACAGGCCGATCTCCCGGCGGACGGCCCCCGTGAAGGCGCCCCGCTCGTGGCCGAACAGCTCGCTCTCGAACAGGCTGTCGGGAAGGGAGGCGCAGTTGACCGCGAGGAACGGGGCGCCGCTGCGCCCGGAAAGCGAGTGGATGTTCCGGGCGACCACCTCCTTGCCGGTCCCGCTCTCCCCCGTCAGGAGGACGATGGCGTCGCTCCTCGCGATCCGCGGCAGGATCCGCTTGATCTCCCGGATGGCGGGGTGGTCCCCGATGACGGGGAGTGCCCCCGGGAAGAGGCGCTCGGAGAGAGCGCGGTGCGACTCCTTCAGCCGCAGGTTCTCGATCGCCCGCTCGATGATGATCAGCAGGCGCGCCCTGTCGACCGGTTTCTCGAAGTAGTAGAACGCGCCCCTCTTGATCGCCTCGACGGCGGTCTGGATCGTCCCGTACGCGCTGTTCAGGATGATCGGAGTCCCGGGGGTTTTCGCCAGGATGGCATCGATCAGATCCTCCCCGGTCATCCCGGGCATCACGAGATCGGTCAGCACGAGATCGACATTCTCGTGCTCCAGGGCGTCCAGAGCCTCCTGCCCGCTCCCGGCGAGGAGGGTCCCGTATCCCTCGCTCGCAAGGATCGAGCCCAGGATCTCGCGCTGGTTCCTCTCGTCGTCGACGATGAGGATGGTCCCCTTCATCTACGGGCCGCTCCCCGGAAGGAAGACGCGGACGTGCGTTCCCCTCCCCGGCTCCGAATCTACCACGATTTCGCCGCCATGGGCCTCCACGATCTTCCGGGTGAGGACCAGCCCGAGGCCCAGCCCGGAGGATTTGGTCGTGAAGTACGGCTCGAAAATCCTCTGCCGGTCCCCTGCCGGTATCCCCACGCCGGTGTCGCCGATCACGATGGCGTACCTCCCATCGCCCGAGGGGCCGGCGGCGGCGAGCAGCTCCCCCCCCTCTGGCATCGCGTCGATCGCGTTCCCCACGAGGTTCAGGACGGCCCGCCGGATCATGTCGGGGTCCACCGCAATCGGAGAAGAATCGCCAAGCTCGCGCCTGACGGAAATCCGCTGGCTTCGCAACCGGTCGGAGGCCATCCGCAGCACGCTCTCCACGATCTCCGGGACGTGAACGGAGGCCCGCTGCGGCTGCGCGGTCCTCCCGTACATGACGAAGTTGGTCACCAGGTCGTTCAGCTTCTGGATCTCCTCCTTGGTCCGCGCGATGACCTGCGCCTTCTCCCATGCGGCCTCGGTCGTTCGCCCCTCGGTCAGGGCGTCGAGGCGGTCGACCGCCAGCCCGATGAAGTTCAACGGATTTCGGATCTCGTGGGCGACGCCGGAGGAGAGGCGCCCCAGCTGGGACAGGTACTGGGACTCCCTGACACTCTCCTCCAGCTCCCGGTTCCGGCGAAGCCTGGCGATCATCTCGTTGAACGAGCGCGTCAGGCGGCCCACCTCGTCCCTTCCGGTGACCGGAAGCTCCTGGGCCAGGTCCCCGGCGGCCACCTTTTCCACCGCGAGCGCGAGGTTCTCCAGGGGCCGGACGTAGTGCGAGGAGATGCTTACCGCCAGGGCCAGACCGACGGAGAAGATCAGCAGCGTGCTGACCAGGCGCAGGTAGAGGTTCTTGCGGATGGGCGCGGTGAAGTCGTCGATGTGCATGCGGACGTGGATGAACCCGAGCGTGTCCCCACCCACCCTCACCGGGATCACCAGGTCCTTCGACTTGAGCTTCTCTTCCCCCGGCTCGGGCTCTTCGCCGAAGGTGGCGTTGATGATCAATTTCTCGCGAGGCAGCCTGATTTTCGCCGCCTTCCCGATCGCCTTGGGGTTCGTGCTGTCGATGACCCCCATGTCCTCCCCGACGATCGAGACCTCCCGGATCCCCGACTTCTGGAGGGACTTGACGTAGTCCCGGAGCCGGTCCTCCTCGGAGGTGGCCGGCGCGGTGAGCTGGCCGACGCTCACCTGGATGGCGTTGGAAAGTTCGAGAAAGCTCTTCTCGAGGTCTGCCCTGAGGCTTTCCTGTCCCCAGTAGTACGGGATGAATACGATCCCCATCGAACAGGCCAGGAGGATCAGCATCACCATCATCAGCTTGAACCGCAGGCCGCGGTCCTGGATCCACGAACGGAGGAACTTCATCGGAATCTCCTCATGAAAACGGCCCCCGGGAGGATGTCCGCGGGGGCCGATGGTGCATCCGCGGGAGAGTCGCCCCGAGCCGGGACCCGCCCCGGCTTGGCCTCTCCCCTTCCTTCCTCGCTTGCCGGCCGGGTCACCCCTGAAGGGCGGGGACCCGGGCCGGGACTGTCAGAGGGGCCGCGCCGGCAAGCGCTTCCCTCACGTCGCGAGAGAGGCGCGCCACCCGGGCCCGGTACGTCTCCACCGCGCTCGCGGAATACCGCGTCGACTCCGTCCCGGACGCGGAAACCGCCGCCACGGAAACCGAGCCGTCCGGCGCCTGCAACGCCTCCGTCGTGCGGACCACGTTTCCGTCCTCGACCAGGTCCGCGGTAACGGAGCCGGCCCCGTCGTCGCGGATCCGAATCGTGGAAACAAGGGAGCCCGCACGATACCGCGCGACGGTGGCGACGGTTGCCCCGTTCTCCCGGTCGATCGTCATCACGGCCCGGTCGTCCCCCTTGGCGTACACCCGGGTCTGCGGGCCGCTGACGATGGGGTTCTCCCCGCTCCAGAACTCGATCACGTTGAAGAGGATGAAATCGAGGAAGCCCGCCAACCCGTATACGGGGATGATGACCAGCAGCCACGTCACGGCGCTGCGGAGGTACTTGTCCTCGACCGACTTGTTGATGTCGTACACCTTGCGGGTCAACTGGAACTTCCCGAAGCATCCCGCGGAAAAGACAACCCCCACCGACACCACGAGCACGAGCGCCACCACTTTGCCGAGACGGCTTTTCCCCATCTTCCCCTCCTTGTCGTCGGAATCGGACCTGGATCATTGTAAATCCCGCAGAGAACTCCTTCAATGCGAGAGATTTCTCCTGCGAGAGTTTTCTCCGGTGGCTGCGCTCACTCCCCGGGCACGGGCGGGCAGACGGCGCACTCGGCGGCGGAGGTCCCCCCGACCCCCAGGTCGATGATCGTCCCGTCTTTCGCCAGACGTCACTACCCTGGCCCGGCGCGCCCAGAACGAGAGCACGGTCCGGTTCCACGTGAAGAGCCTGGCGACCAGGTCGGCGAGAAAGGTCGGCATGTTCATGACCATGATCAGGATACGCCCGGGACGGCGCGAACGGCAACAGGCCCTCGCCCGTCATTCCCGCAGAGGGGGCGCAATATAGTACAATTTCCCGCTGGGGGGCGTCTTGAACGGAAAGAGAACGAAAATCATCAAGCTCGTCGTCTTCCTTGCCTTCGCCGGCACCGCGGCGTATCTCCTCTTTCTCACCCCCGAGGGGAACCGGTTTCTCACGACGGAGGGGAGGAAGGAACTGGTGGGGAGGATCGACCTGCTGGTAGGCTCCGCGGGGCCCTTCGGGCCGGCGCTTTTCGTCCTCATCTACGCGTTCGGGGTACTCGCCCTTCCGGCGACGCCTTTTACGGCTTCCGGCGCATTCATTTTCGGGAAATACGCGGGAGCCGCCTGCAGCATTCTCGGAGCCACGCTGGGGGCGTCCGTCTCGTTTGTCCTTGGCCGGTATTTCCTGCGTGACTTCGCTCACGGCTTCCTCACCGGCAAACTCGGGGAACTCGACCGCAAGGCGGAAAAGCACGGCTTCTCGATCATTTTCTACCTTCGCATCCTCTGGTTCCCCTTCATCGTCCTCAATTACGGCGCGGGGGCGACGCGCATCCGGTTCTCGGACTATTTGTGGGGAACGTTTTTCGGTCTCCTTCCCGCCATGGTGATCGTTTCCTTCTTCTTCGGGAGCCTGAGGGAGATCGTCGCCACGTACCGGAGCCCTGCCGATCTGCTCCAGTTCAACATCCTGTTCCCCGCGGGGCTCCTCGGCCTGTCCTTCTTCCTCCCCGGCATCGTCCGGCGGATCCGGGGGGAACCTCTGCCGGACGCCGCTCCCACGGAAGAGACCGAATGACGGGTCCCGGGTCCGCCCTGCCCGTCTCCGTCATCATCCCCGCGCTGAACGAGGCGGCGACCATCGCCGCGACCGTCCGGTCCGTTCGCGGGGCCGGGGCGGATGAGGTGATCGTGGTGGACGGCGGAAGCGAGGACGGGACATCCGACGCGGCGCGTCCGGTCGCCGACGTCGTGGTTTCCTCCCCGCCGGGGCGGGCGCGGCAGATGAACGCCGGTGCGCGCGCGGCAAAAGGAGCGATCCTCCTCTTTCTCCACGCGGACACGACGATGCTCAACGGGTCGATCCCGTCGATCCGGCAGGCGGTGGAACAGGAGGGATTCCTGGGGGGAGCGTTCCGGGTGCGACTCGCGGTTTCGCCTTCCGCCCCGCCTCTCCGGAAGGCGGCGCTTCGCCTCACGGCCCGGATGATCGGCGTCCGGGCGCGGCTTTTTCGCGCCTACACCGGCGACCAGGCGATCTTCCTCCGCAGGGACGTCTTCGAGAGGATCGGGGCCTACCCCGAGATCCCCCTGATGGAGGACGTGGAACTCTCCCGCCGCCTCACGAGGCAGGGAAGGACGGTCCTTTTACCGGTCCCGGTCACCACCTCCGCGAGGCGCTGGGAGACCCACGGCACGTTGCGCACGATCCTTTTGATGTGGGGGCTCCGCCTGGCCTACCTTCTCGGGATGCCGCCCGGGCGGTGCGCGGAACTCTACGGCAGGAGGAAACCAGGGTGAACCGCTGGTTCCGCGTGGCGGGCGGGGTCGCGATGAACCTCTGTTTCGGCTCCGCGTATTCGTTCAGCATCTTCCTCGCCCCCCTCCAGCGGGAGTTCGGGTGGACCCGGGCTCAAGTTTCGCTCGCCTTCACGCTGTCCATCACGTTCATCGCCGTCGGGGTGCTGGCCGGAGGCCGATGGCACGACCGGAAGGGGCCGGCTCCGGTGGCCCTTACGGGGGCGCTCCTCTTCTCCGCGGGGATCTTCCTCTCGCGGTACACGCACGCGCTCTGGTGGCTCTATTCCTGCTACGGCGTCCTCGTGGGCTTCGCAAGCGGCGTCGGGTACGTCTGCCCCCTCGGGGTGGGGATGAAGTGGTTCCCGGAGAAGCGCGGCCTCGTCACGGGCCTCATGGTGATGGGGTACGGGGCGGGAAGCGCGCTGATCGCCCCGCTGGCCGGCCTTCTGCTGCACCGGTACGGGTGGCGGGACACCTTCGCGCTGCTTGGCCTCGGGTTCCTGGTGGTCACCACGACGGGGTCGTTCTTCCTGCGGAACCCCCCGGAGGGGTGGCGGCCGAAGGGCTCTCTCCCCCCCTCGCCGGGGGAGGCATCGTTTCGCACCCTGCGGGATTACCCTCCCGGGGAAATGCTCCGGACGGGGACGTTCTACCGGATGTGGGTCGCCTACGCCTTCGGGACCGCCGCCGGGCTCATGGTCATCGGGCACCTGGCGGCGTTCGCGGAAGGCGCGGGGTTCTCCGCCCGCGAGGCGGCGCTTTCCGTGGGAGTCCTGTCCGCCGGGAACGGCTTCGGGAGGATCGGCTCCGGGTGGATGTCCGACCATATCGGCCGGACGCGGACGCTCGCCCTCGTCATGGGGGTGACCGCCCTGCTCCTGCTCTTCGAGCCCCGGGTGGGAACGGTCCCCCTGCTGTTCGGGTCGGTCTTCCTCATCGGGTACTGCTACGGTTCGCAGCTCGCGGTGTTCCCTTCCGCGACGGCGGACTTCTTCGGGATCCGGAACCTGGGGAACAATTACGGGCTGCTTCTCACCGCGTGGGGGACCGCAGGGGTAATCGGGCCGATGGCGGGGGGGAAGATCTTCGACGCGACGAAGAGCTACCAGGCGGCGTTCCTGATCGCCGCCGCGCTCGCCTTGTCCGCCGCGGTCGTCATCGCCACCGTCAGGCCTCCCGCCCCGAGGTGGACGGCCCCTTCGGACCCCCCCGCTACTCCCAGGTCAGCAGCAGGGGCGTGAGCGTGTTCACGAGGTCGGGGTGGCGCGGCACGATGCGCGCAGCGAAGCCGAAGCGGCCGCTCACCCGGCAGGGGATCTCGGCGCGGAAGACCTCCTCGTTTCCCTCCCGGCCTTCGTGCCTTGCCAGGATGGTCTCCCCGTTGCGGACCTGCCCCGCCGTATCCAGGATTCCGTAGTAGACCTCCACGGTGACGTCGTCCGGGGTAAGCGTTCCCAGGTTGGCCCGGATCGCCACCGGGACGCGGGAGCCGACGAGGAGATCGCCCGTCGGCTTCCCCCCGTCCACGCGCATCGACACGCGGGACCAAGCCGTCGCGACGCGGGACCTCCAGGCCGCGAGCTGCCTCGCGGAGGCGAACTCGTCCATCGCCAGACGGACGCCGGCCCGGTGGGCCGGAAGGTAGAACCGCTCCGTGTACTCCTGGACCATCCGGTGCGTGTTGAAGTAGGCCCCCAGCTTCCGCATCGAGGTCTTCATCATCCGGATCCATTCGCGCGGCACCCCCCCCTTGTCCCGCTCGTAGAACAGGGGGACGATCTCGTTCTCCAGCAGGCTGTAGAGCGCCTCGCACTCGACCTGGTCCTGCTCCTCGGGATCCTTGTAGACCTCCCCGCTGCCGATCGCCCAGCCGGTGTCCGGGGCGTACCCCTCGCACCACCACCCGTCCAGGATTGAGACGTTCAATCCGCCGTTCGCCGCGACCTTCATCCCGCTCGTTCCGGAGGCCTCCAGGGGGCGACGGGGGGTGTTGAGCCACACGTCGACTCCCTGCACCAGGTACCTCCCGACGTTGATGTCGTAGTTCTCCAGGAACACCAGGCGGTGCCGGATGCGGGGGTCGGAGGCGAAGTGGATGACTCCCTTGATGATCTCCTTGGCGGGGAGATCCTGGGGGTGGGCCTTCCCGGCGAAGACGATCTGTACGGGGCGCTCCGGGCGCGTGAGGAGGCTTACGAGCCTTTCCGGCTGCCGGAAGAGCAGCCCCGCCCTCTTGTAGGTGGCGAATCTCCGGGAGAACCCGATGGTGAGCACCTCGGGGTTTAACACTTCTTCCGCCGCCCGCACCGCCGAGGCCCCGGCCCCCTGCCGCATCAGCTGGCTTTTCAGCGACTTCCGCACGAAGAACACCAGCCTCTCCCTTCGCACCTCGTGCGTCCGCCAGAGCTCCACCGGCGGGATCGTCTCCACCCGCTCCCACACGGTTTGGTCCCCGGGCTTCTCCTGGAACCGGGGGCCCAGGTAGCGCGTGAACAGGTCGCTCATCTCGTGGCTCAGCCAGCTCCGGGTGTGGATGCCGTTCGTGATGCTGTGGATGGGGACCTCGGACTCGGGAAGGCCGGGCCACAGGTCGCTCCACATCTTCCGGGACGTTTCTCCGTGGAGGCGGGACACCCCGTTCGCGTGCGCGGCGCTGTGGAGGGCGAAGACCGTCATCCCGAAGTCGGGGGTCTTGCTCGACACCAGCTGACCCAGCCCGAGGAACTCCTGCCAGGGCAGCCCGAGCTCCTCGGCCATCGGGTGAAGGTATTTCCGGACGAGTTCCGTGACGAACAGCTCGTTCCCCGCGGGCACGGGGGTATGGGTCGTGAAGACGTTGGAGGCGAACACCTGCTCCCGCGCCTCGGCGAAGGATACGCCGTGCGCCGCCATGTGCCCCCGGATGCGCTCCAGCACGAGGAAGGCCGAGTGGCCCTCGTTCATGTGGTAGACGGTCGGGGTGATCCCGAGGGCGCGCAGCGCCCGGACTCCCCCGATGCCGAGGATGATCTCCTGCCGGATCCGCATCTCCCGGTCACCGCCGTAGAGCATTCCCGTAATCTCCCGCGCGCGGGGGGAGTTCTCCTTCACGTTGGTATCCAGGAGGTAGAGGGGGACGCGGCCGATCTGGACCCGCCAGATCCTCGCCTGGACCTTCTCCCCCGCCAGGTCCACCTCGATCCGGAGCGACTTCCCGGCGGCGTCCCGCTCCATCGTGACGGGCATGTTGTACCAGTCGTTGTCCAGGTAGAGCTCCTGCTGCCAGCCGTCGAGGGAGAGGATCTGGCGGAAATACCCCTTCTGGTACAGAAGCCCCACGCCGACCAGCGGCAGGCCGAGGTCGGAGGCCGACTTCAGGGTGTCTCCCGAAAGGACGCCTAAGCCTCCCGAATAGATCGGGAGACCCTCGTCGATCCCGAACTCGCAGGAAAAGTACGCGGCCCGGAACTCCTTCTCCTCCCCGTGCGCCTCCCGGAACCATCCCGGCGCCTTGAGGTAGTCGACCAGGGACTGGTGGACCCTCTTGACGTTGGCCACGAAGCTCTCGTCCCGGGCCGCCTCCTCCAGGTTCTCCTGGGAGAGGGAACCGAGCATGAGGACGGGGTTCTGGTACGATTTCTCCCAGAGGTCGGGGGAGAGACGGATGAACAGCTGGACGGCCTCCCAGTTCCACGAGAACCAGAGGTTCATCGCGATCTCCTGGAGGGGTTTCAGCTCCGGCGGAAGATTCGGGCGGACGTGGAATTCCCGGATTTTCATACGGCCATCCTTTTCTGCGGGTGTACACTATTTATGACACGGGACGGAAAGACCGCAAGGAGATTCCTTCATGGATGGACCGGTCGGGAGCGGAAGGGAGGCAAGAGGGTGAACCGGATGCTCTCCCTTCTGGCATCGGGGGCCTTCCTCCTGGCGGTGGCCGTGGTTCCGGCATCCGCGGAGGAAAGGACCGTTGTCGGGACGATCGTGCGACTGGACGCCGCGGATCGCACCTTGACCGTGCAGGACGGGAAGGGAGCGATGTGGAACTACAAGGTCGACGGGGACGCCGGGATTTCCCTTGCGAACCTCAAGGAAGGAGACCGGGTGTCGGTGACGATCGGCAGGGCCACGCCCCTTAACATGATCACGGCCGCGGACCGGTTACGGAAGGGGGACCGGGTCACCAAGATTCCTTTCTAAAATTTATTGTGCACCCCCGTTTGCGGGCTTCCACATGCTCCTATGTTTTTCCTCTCTGGTTACCCTTTCTCCGCCGGATCCCTTCCCCACCTCCCAGAAATTCCGTTTCGCGTAGGACGCGACCTGCCATGCGCACTCCTTCACCGCCTTGTCGACAGGGCCCGAGTTCCCGCTTTCCCCTTGCGCATGGATCGATGCGATTTCCTTTCCCGCGAAGTTTACGAACGCGACTTCCGCGGTGACGGATCCCGTCCCGGGTTCTTCCTTCCCCCCGGAAGGTTTTTCCCGCCCCGCGGGATGAACGCCGGTGATCCTGTAGACGATGCGCAGCTCAGGTCCGTGAACGAACGGACCTCTGTCGTACAGGTACGTCATGAGGGCCGTTCGAAAATCCCGGCTGACCTGGGCCGGAACGAACGTACCGGAATCCTCCTCCAGGACCAGAACCGACGAATACCGGACGTTCGCTTCGGGGGGCTGCAAAATCACGGTTCTCCCCGTCCCGGAACATCCGCACAACGACAGGAAAACCCAGATCGTCAACCCGATCAGGCCCAGAGAAAATGCGGGTTTCCCGGGCAAACTCGCAGTGATCGCCCGCCCCGCACGCCGCGGCGAACTGTCTTCCCACCTTTTCATTCTCACGTCATGCCTCATCCGTCCCGGCCCTCCGCTTCTTTCATCTCCCACCACCATGGGTATCGGCACCGCCCCGGAAGAAGTTTACCGGTGGGTGGGAAGGAAGGCATCCCGATCGGAACATAAAAGCGGCCGGCGAGCGGGATGAGGTCGAGGCGTTTACGGCAGGGACCAGTCCTGTCCCTTGGAATCCCTCATGGAGAGGATCGGCCCGTTCTCATCCGACAAATAGAGGACGGCGCTTGTCCCCGTCTCGCCGTCCCTGCCGAACAGGCCCAGCGCCGGTTCCCCGCCGCCGGCGAGCTTGAAGTTCACCCGCGGCCGGTAATCGTTGTCCCAGAAGGCGATCCCCGGATTCCCCTCGTCGGAAAGCCCGATGACCGAACGGTAGTGGCGTTCCTTGTCCAGAAAGGAAAGGATCGGTTGCCCCTTCCCCTGCAGTTCGAACACGGCGCGGAGATCCCCGTCGGAATCGTACAGGGAGAATCTCGGATTGTTCTCCCGGATCGCCAGCAGGATGCCCGCTTTTCCGTTTTCGCGTGCCACCGCGAACCGTTTCGCGCGTATTTCTTCCGGGACATCCCCGGACAGGATCCGGAAGAGGGAAAAAAGGCAAAGAACGACCACGCCGACCGCACCCGCCAGGCTGGTCATTCGTAATTCCCGAACCTGTTTTTCCAGCTGTTGGAGGCGATGTTCCCCCTTATCGACCGCTTCTTCCGCCATCGCGAGCCCCTTTCCGAAAAAAAATCATTCCCTGTTTCTTCCCTTGCGTTTCCCTTCGGTGACCTTCTCCGGTTCCCTGGATTTTGGCCATGCCCTTCTTTGAAACACCTTCTGAAAGAGCCGGATGACCTTCCCTCCCCGGTCCTCTCTCTCCATCTCATCCGCCATGAGGTCCAGTCTCTCCGCCATGCCCCGAAGCTCTTTTGACTGTTCCCGGAGTTTCTTCCCCCGGTCTTCGCTTTTGGGGAGGGAAACCCCGAGGATCGGCTCCCCGCTCTTATTGGAAAGGGGGACGCTCATCAACTTCCCGGACTCCTTCTGCTCTCCCTTCACCTCTTTTCCCTTCCTTCTCCATATCCTCATCGCCTTCCTCCTATTCCCCGGCGCAACACCCCGCGGCGAATTCGGGTGTCGGGGGGACGGCATTTCCCGTTTCCCCCCCTTTTTTCTCAATGATAGGTCCCCCATGGAAAGATGGCAAGGCAGTCCCCCGGCGGCGCATCGGTCTTTTTGCCTGCGCAACGTCCACGGGGTTTCTTGCCAACCCGACAGCAAAAAATTACACTTTACCTGCTCCGGGAAGCGAAGAACGCACAGGGAAAGGAAATCCGGCAGGTTGAGAATCAAGGTGCTCGGCGCATCCGGATCCGAAGTCCCGGGTCACAACTGCCCGGCATTCCTCGTCGACGGCACCTTCCTCCTGGACGCGGGGACGATCGGTCTCTCCCTGAACATCCGGGAGGAGACCAGCATCCGTCAGATCCTTCTCACCCATGCCCACTTCGATCACATCAAGGGGATCCCGTTCCTGCTCGACAACCTGGTGATCCGGGAGACGGGGAATACCGTCACCGTCATGAGCGGAAAGGACGTCATCGACGACCTGAAGAAAAACATCTTCAACGACAGGATCTGGCCGGATTTCACCAGAATCCCGTCTTCCGAACGACCCGTTCTTCAATACCGGCCCTTGAGCCCCTCGCACCCGGTGGACCTGAACGGGTACAAAGTGTTCCTGCAAAAGGTCCACCACACCGTGCCCGCCTACGGGTACGTCATCGAGAAGGGGGACGGAAAGGCGTTTGCCTATACGGGGGATACGGGGCCCACCGATCTCTTCTGGCGGGAGATGTCGGACCACGACGTTAAGTGCCTCATCGTGGAGGTTTCCTTCCCCAACCGGCTGGAGGACCTTTCCCTGAAATCGGGGCACCTCACGGCGGCCCTGCTGGAAAAAGAGATCGCGAAGATGTCCCCCTGCCCGCCACGGATTTTCGTGATGCACGTGAAGCCGCAATATCTGGGGGAAATCGAGAAGGAGGTCCGGGCGCTGCGGCACGACGGCGTGGAACTGATGAAAGAGGGAGAGATTATAACGATCTGAAGCTCAAACGATTTGCCTGTCCGACGTGATCCTCATCAACGCCTCGTCCAGTTCCCGTATCCGGCGGGACATCCTTTTCATGATCATGAACGCGAGAGACGGGTCATCGTGGATCTTTCGGAGGAACATCTTCTTGTCCACGGTGAGCACCCGCACCTCTCCCAGCGGACGGACGGTGGCGGAACGGACATCCTTCTCGAAGAGCGCCATCTCCCCGAAGAAGTCCCCCTCGCCCAGCTCCGCGAGGCGGATCTCCTTCCCCTCCTTTTCTTTCACGACCTCGACCTTCCCGGACTGGATGACATACATGCAGTCGCCCACGTCCCCCTGGCGCACGATGACCTCGCCGGGCCGGTACACCTTTCCGAGTCCTCCCAGTGTCACTTTGTCCTCCTTGAACCAGATGCGGTGTTTGCGGGGAAACAGCCCCGTCCCGGTCTCGTAGAGCAGGCGGCCCAGAAAAGAAGGGTGAAGCGTGCGCAAGAAAACGTCCCGGTACGGGGCGCTGCCGGTAAAGGTGTCCCACAGCACCCCGCTCATCCGCAGCTGGCCGCCACCTCTCCCCTGCTGCTCCGCCGTGGTCATGCGCAAAACGCCGGTGCGGGCGAACCGCGCCTTCTGGATCTGCCGCGTCACCGTGAAAATCACCTTCCCGATACGGTTATCCAGGGAGAGGGCCCGGTAGACGGGAAGGAAGTGGCGGCGGAAATCCTCCGCGGAAACCCCGTGAAAGATGGCGGTTTTGGCGGCGGCCTTCGCGGTGCGGTAGGACCCCCCGATCCCGTCCTTGTACAGCCGGCTCACCCCGCTGTCGCCGACGAATACCATCCTGTCGGCATACGGCTGCTCCGCTCCCTCGACATTGATCGAGGGGAAGCAGCGGCAGAATTCTTCGGGGACGCTCCAGCCCGGCGGGAAGCACCGCTTCACCTCCGGGGTGTTGAGAAAGGAATCGGCCAGATCCTTGTCGATCCCTTTCCCCAGGAGGCAAACCGTTACGTACTCCCCCTTGGGAATCAGCGCGGCGAACTCCAGCCGGGGCAGGTTGAGCAAGAAGACGTGCATGGAATTTCCCAGGTAGGAGCGGAGTCTTTCCCGCCCGAGATGGAATTCGGCGATGTATGTTTTGGCGGTTTTGGGGGGTCTGTACCCCAAACCGATCGAAGATATCGACGTGCAGGCGTATGCCGATGCGCTCGGCCATGGCGAGGAGGAAATAGCTGAAGAAGGAACCGGCCGAGCCGCTGCCGATCACGGCGACGCGGGATCCGTTTTCGAGTGTCAACTGCGG
>Ga0209521_10001371_pt1 | contig 19879 bp, 20 predicted proteins | sample Rifsed19ft4_FD_184016 | JGI IMG/M metagenome (GOLD analysis project Ga0209521, IMG submission 184016) | Soil microbial communities from Rifle, Colorado, USA - sediment 19ft 4 (version 2) | ecosystem: Environmental > Terrestrial > Deep subsurface > Rock core/Sediment | place: Rifle, Colorado...
CTTCATTAATTGTTTTTCCAAATAAATAGCCCGGTATTTTAACCGAGCTTAAAAATTTTCTATTCTTTTTTATAATCGACTATAGGTAGAATTATGTTAGTCCTATAATGAACTTAAGATGAAATAAACCTTATATCACCATTGAAATAGTTGCATTAGTGCACCCGTTGCTATTAATCCTAATCCTAACCAAAAAAACAGTTTATTTATAGAGGTTTGAGTTGGAGCAACACCACTAAAACGGATCCCCCTTATGACTTTTAATCTTTAAAGAAAAGGCCATCAGCGTTGCACCTATAACTGATAATATAATTCCTATATGTCTTATTTCCAAAGCTATCCTTCCAGTAATTGACAAATAGTTATCATATTTAAACTTTTAATATAATCGTTTTTGTATTTTCTACTTACCATACATCATATTGCAAGCATCTATATCGGATTGATATAAGTCTTTTGCCAACTCTATCAATGTTTTATATTGTTCCATTGGGTAGGTATCGCCTTCTATAGCTAAAAGCATTTCTAAATAGGTTGTTCGTGCTTCTTTTAAACACTTCTCTAAGTTCTCTTTTCTAAGTGCTTCATTTGTCGCTTCTTCTGTAGCCTTTTGTTCCTGTAGCCTTATACCAGCTCTTTCTATTCCAGGTCTAAAGAAACCAAAATAATAAATCAATGAACCAGATATTACTATTATTGCCACTATCCCTATTATCATTAAAGCTTTTTTCATTTTATCCAATTTAATTCCTTTTTAAAATTCTATTTTCTATATCAAATTATATTCTTTATTTTGTTTATTCACATTCACTAGATTAAAATTTTTAATTATTTAATCTACAGATATTGTACTAACTACACAAAAATATTTTTAAAAATTTAATTTTTATGTATAATGGAATTGTATAAATTGGCTTGAATTTAAGCCAAATATTAAGCTAAGAAGTTTTGATTCTTACTCTTCTAGAAGTCTTTAAATTTTGTGGAGTTAACCTTTAAGCTGAGTTCTGTAAGGTCTATAATTTTCACCATAAACATCAGTAGCCACCCAAAAGTAAATATTACTATTTGTTTTTGACCTCAATCCTTATAGTTATCATCAGGATCGCTTTATGCTTTTAATAATCAGAGAAACCAAATCACCGCCGGGTGTCTTTGTGAGATCAGCAGTGTCAAGTTCTTCGGACACACAGTGTTCACAGTGCACGGGTTTATTCTTGTCTTTCTCCTCACGAAAATAATTCAGGCAGACATTAAAGATCTTGAGGTTTTTATGTATAGGTTCAAGCTCAATACTTCTTAAGAATCCAGTCAGACCATAACGAGTGTTACAGAATATTTTTCCTTCTGAATCCGGCTTGTGACTGCCGTAGGCAAGGTTGATCCATATAATCTTTTTTTCTTTATCCAAACTATGCAGGATCTTTTCCATAATAGAAAACTTCTTGTTTTCTATGCGAGCATGGTCGATAGTCCAGATTTCCCCTTTTTGATCGATTTGCATAGTGAGCCAATCGGTACTCATAAAATAGAGCACAGCACGGGTTCGGGTTAAAAAATCTATAAAGCGATCCTTTTGTTCTTCCCAAAAAGCTTCAATACTGCTTTTTACTGCAACAATATTAACATTTTCCATGTTTTCAACCTTACTTTTAAAATATTCCTCATCATCTTTGGAAAACACAATTACTATAAGATTATAGTATTGTGAAAAGTTTTGTATGATTCTTACACCTGTACTGCGTTTGGGAAAAAGTATCAACATATTTTCAGTCTTCATGATTGACCTCACTTAATTTTTGCTTTTAAAAATTCTTCTACACTGTTTACCGCTGTAGCTGCTTCCCCAATAGCCGTGACGATTAGCCTGACTTTCCCAGGATAGCTCACTACATCACCACAGGCAAATATTCCCGGTAAAGTTGTCTTCATCTCTGAGTCTACAATGATCCCCTTTTTATTCTGTGCAAGAGGCAGAGCACGCAGGAATGAATAGCTTTTTTTGATACCGATATTGATGAGTATCCGATCTGCAAATATCTTATCTTGCTTTTGTCCATCAATATCCTTTAAGTACAATGCGATATGGTTATTCTCTTTTACAAACCTATCCACCTTCCGTCCCATAAGAAGTTCTATACTTGATTCTTTTACCTGGTTGATACTTGCTGCATCGGCCTGGAAATGAGTCAGTTGGTGCATAACCGTTACTTTGCGGGCATGACCGTATAGAAAAAGAGAGTTATCAAGTGCACTGTTTCCTCCCCCAATAACCACAAGCTGCTGATCCTGCCAGTCTTCTACATTTTTTATAGTATAAAATATACCATTTTCTGCCAATTTGCTTTCTCCCGGTACTTTAAGTTTTAAAGGCTCAAAAAGACCCATTCCGCAAGCCAAGATCACAGATTGCGATTGATAGCTCGAACCGGGAACTTCGAGTTTAAAATTTCCGTTTCTCCTATCTGATATTCCAAGTACGGGCGCATCCTCCAATAAAGAAATCCCCTCCTGCTCTGCTTGCTCTTTCATTTTTTTAGCTAAATCGGCTGCCTTGATATTGGCATAACCAGGGTAGTTATAAACCGGTTTGTGTGGATAAAGGTTCTTTAGCTGACCTCCGGCTTTGCCACCATCCAGTAGTAATACGGGAAGCTGTTTCCTATGGGCAAATATTGCTGCAGTCAAGCCAGCGGGGCCTGCGCCTACGATTATTACCTTGTACAGTTTTTCTTTCATCGATTTTTAAAAATTACTAAATAAAGAATAATCAAAGATGAAATTAATATATAAAATCTTGCATCAAACTCTGCTATTATCCTCCATTAAGAAACGCTTCAGGATATCATTGAACATATCAGGTTGATCGTAGAAGCAATTATGTCCTGCCCTTGGTATGAGACAGAGTTGCGTATCTTTCATCATCTTCATAGCTAATCGGGCAATGGCGGGAGGAAAATTAATATCTTCCTCACCCCACACAAGCAACGTTGGTTGCGTGATTTGACCGAGACGCTCCAATGGAATAGGATCAATTACTCTCCCGCGCCCCAGCCAGAACACACGTCTTCCTCCACTCATCCGTATTACCTCGCATCCATATTCCTCTATGTCTAACATAGTTTCGTTTATCATCCTAGCATTAAATAATCCGTAGTGTTCGAGAAACCAGCGACTTGCTGCACATGAAGGAAAGAGATTCTGCCATATCATACGAACCTTGATCCTGGCAGGAATCCGCTGTGTGCCCTCGCCAAGACCTGCTGCATTGACCAATACCAACTGCTCGATATATTCAGGATGATCCAGTGTAAACTGCGACGCAATGGCGCCACCGACTGAATGCCCCACCAAACTAACCTTCTTAAGACCGAGCGTATCTAAGTAATTTTTCAGCCAGGCTGAGAAGAAAGACCGATCATAAGAAGCAAACGGCTTATCAGACTCGCCGTAACCTAACATATCTGGAACAATCACACGGAAGCAAGTTGATAAAGGACCAATGACAGGATACCATCTGATACTGCCTGCTCCGGCATCGCCGCCATGAAGTAAGAGAATGGGCTTTCCTGCTCCGGCAGACAGGTAGCTTGTCTTAATACGCCTCCCCTTAATAGTTGCTCCCTGAACACTTAAGTGCTCTACCGGTACTCCGATTTGTTTCACGATCTTCTGTAATAAAGCTATTCTCTTCATTAATAACCAATCCTTGTAGCTACTGGTAAGCATTTCAAAATTAAATACATTTTATGATAAATCTTTTGGTATGCAAATATAAATAGAAAAACCAGCTTGAGAGCTGAAAATTTATAAACAAAAGATTTAAAAGTAGTTAGGGTTAGCCTTTCGGCCGAGTTCTGTAATGTCTATGATTTTCATCATAAACATCAGTGGTCATCCATCTGGGATATATGCTAGTAATTCAATGATAGACACATTGTTAAAATAAATACGGATAATAATAATTTTTTCATTTTAATATCTTTATTTTAACTATATAATAATCAATAAAATAATACTAAAAACTTATTAGTTAATTATAATATCATAATATTATTTATGTTTAAAAATGAAATTATTTAAATAAGAAGGGAAAAAATATGATTAAAAAGTATCAACATACACAAATCGGATACCTGGTTATAATTGTATTAGCCCTTGCGATACTTTTTATTGCATGCCTCATGGCTATTTATGGTTTTAATTGGATCGCCTTCACGGTTCTGATTATCCTTGGAATCTGCCTGGTGCTATTCGCCACACTAACCGTAGTAATTGAGAATGATGTTCTCGAAATTCGGTTTGGGATAGGAGTCATTCGAAAGAAATTTTTATTGAAGGATATTGAATCATGCGAGGTCGTGAAAAACCCCTGGTACTACGGCTGGGGAATTCGTCTAACTCCTCAAGGCTGGCTCTATAATGTTTCCGGATCTTATGCCGTTGAAATTAAGATGAAATCAGGTAAGAAATATCGAATTGGTAGCGATATTCCTAGTGATATTAAGAAAGTCATTCGACACTCTATTGGATTGGTTGAGTAGTAACAAGAAACTTCTATTAAATGGATAATGCAATATTTCAATGCGCTCCTGCTTATAAAAAACATACCCCTTCTATATACGCTGGGTAAGCCCTTGCTTATTGGAAAAAATTGTTGGAGTTAGCCTGTAAGCCGAGTTCTGTGATGCTTATGATTTTCATCATAAGCATTAGTAGTCATCCATCTGGGGTAAATATTACTATTTACCTCTAGCGGCCTAACCCGGAAGAAGACGGGCCGCCTTATACTTCCCTATTTGGCCTTTCTCCGGATGCGGTTTACCAGGCCAGCCTGTCACCAGACTGCCGGTGAGCTCTTACCTCGCCATTTCACCCTTACCAGAATAAATCCTGGCGGTATATTTTCTGTTGCACTGGCGCTTGGATCAGTCTTGGGACTGACCCCGCTGGGCATTACCCAGCATCCTGCCCTGCGGAGCTCGGACTTTCCTCGCAGGTAAAACCTGCGCGACTACTCGGCTAACTCCGGTTATATATTAGAAGGTATTTTATGGAAAATCAATAAGGGGTCTAATCATCCTTTATAACCGCTTTATGCTCTGGATAACCAGAGAAACAAAATCATTGCCGGTTGTTTTTAAAAGACCCGCAGTATCAAGCTCTTCGGATACGCAGTGCTCGTAGTGCACTGGTTTACTATTAAACCATAAAATAAATATGGGAAATCAATACCAATCGCTATACCAGGTACTTAGTTGATTGATTTCTTCGGTCTGCGTCCTGATAATATCCTGAGCCAGTTTCTTCATTTCCTCGCGTTCTGTTCCTCGTAGCATCATAGAGGCCATCATGATTGCCATTTGATGATGCGGTATCATTTGTTCAATGAATTCCTTGTCAAACAGCTTTGCGTTTTCAAGTGACTCAAGATCAGTCTCATCACCCATCATACCCCGGCCCATACCGCCCATTTCAAATACAGACTCTGGAACATCAGTGTCATACCATGATTTGTACCATGAACGCATCTCGCCGATCTCTCTGGATTGATCTCTCTTGATATTTTCTGCCAGCTTTTTTAGTTCCTCATGATCCGCTTTTGTGAGCGCTAGTTCTGCCATAAGCACTGCATCCTCGTGATGAGGAATCATTTGCTCAATAAAATGACGGTCAATGTCACCCATCATGCCGGGAGCGAATCCAAAAGCTGATCTTTGTGTAAAAACACCCGACAAAAGGTTTAAGGACACAATACCAATTAAACCTACAGCTATAAATATTATAGAAATAATTAAAATTCCTTTATTTTTTTTCATATCTTTTTTATTTTGTTTTTATAATAAACTTTAAATCTGCTAATCTAGAGATCTTTTTTCATGCTTTCATACTGATCTTTTGTTATCTCTCCTTTTGCATATCTTTCTTTTAAAACTTCTAAGGCTTTACTTCCAGTTTTGTCTTCAATTCCAGAATGGGTTACTCTTTTTGCTAACCAGACTATTAAGAGTATTATCCCAATTATTATCAGTATAAAACAAATAAAGCTTAAAATCATACCTATCCAGCCCATCCCGCCTCCAAAAAAACCGCCCATCATATTTGACCATCCCCACATCATAATTATTCCTCCTTATTTAAAGATTATAATATTTTTTATATTACATTTTTAATAACATAAGATTCATGCATAATATTTTTTTATGAACCTAAACTTATTTGAAATGATTGCATACATCTTTGATCATCTGTTGCACACACCATTTAGCATAAAACCCGCTAAATAGCTTTCCCAGCCAGATATTCACTGTTGGCAGATCATAGTCTATGGATACACCCAGCAGCGACCCTTCTTCTCGCGGCTCTATTTTAACTTGCATACGGTAATGGCCAACAACCAAAAGCTTTGGCTCACCAACTGTTTCCCATACCTTCATATATGGTGGCTCACGATAGATAACAACCTCATCAAGAAAGAGCGTTATCCCAAAAGCTTTACCGCTCATGCGAATATGGGAACCAATCTCCTGGCCGTGTCCGGTGTCGACCGAGGTGTGCATTCGGCCACCACCTGTCATCCATGATGACTTGCTCATATGCAACGAGAGACGGGTATGATCGTCTATAAAGGCAAATAACTCCACAGCGCCAACAGGAATCAATTTGCTGTCTTTATATTGCCGTTCAAAAATTTTGATTTTATCCGATTTCATAAGGCCCGTTCTATGTCATCTTTAAGGTCATTTATATGTTCTATGCCAACAGATAATCTTACCAGATTATCTTTAATTCCCCTTTGTTCTCTTTCTTCAGCGGAAAAAAACCCATGAGTCATTTTAGGAGGATAGCAAACGAGGGATTCTACTCCACCCAGACTCTCAGCAAGTAAAAATATCTTTAGCTTTGAAATAAACTTTTCCACTGCCGGGAAACCTCCCTTTAGCTCCAGGCTAATCATTCCACCAAAACCGCTCATCTGCTTCCTTGCGATATCATACCGTTTACTGCCAGGCAGCCCTGGATAATATACTTTTTCAACTTTAGGGTGCTTTTCCAGATATTTAGCTAAAAATAAAGCATTTTTTTCGTGTTCTCTCATTCTTATGGCAAGTGTTTTTATCCCTCTAATCACAAGCCAGCAATCCCACGGTCCGGGTACAGCGCCAGCTGCATTCTGGTAAAATTTTAAATCAGAATAAAGCTTTCCACTTGAGGTTATGACTGCACCTCCGATAATATCACTGTGGCCGGAGAGATATTTTGTTGTGCTGTGAACTACAATATCTGCTCCCAGAGTCAGGGGTTTTTGAAAATAAGGACTGGCAAAAGTGTTGTCAACAGCAAGAATTATATTTTTTCTTTTAGCAATTGTTGAAAGTCTTTTAATGTCTATGATTTTTAAAAGTGGATTAGTAGGTGTCTCAATCCAGATAAGTTTTGTTTCTTTTCCAATAGCTTTTTCAAAACTGTCTACATCATCAACGTCTGCATAAGTTATCTTAAGACCCGTATGCTTGTATACACTCTCGATAAGACGATATGTTCCGCCATAGATATCATCTCCGACTACTATATGGTTACCAGGTTTAAGCAGGTTAAATACCGCAGCCGTAGCAGCCACACCGGAAGCAAAAGCAAGTCCATATCTACCATCTTCTAAAGAAGCAAGGACATCTTCCAATGCTTTTCTTGTAGGATTGCCTGTACGCGAATATTCATAACCCTTGTTTTTGCCGATTGCCTCCTGCTGATAGGTAGATGTTTGGTAGACTGGCACTATAACTGCCCCTGTCTGAGTGTCAGGTTTTTGACCGGAATGTATTGCTTTAGTTTCGAATTTCATTTGCCAATTTGCCTTTTCTATAAAAATATTAATTCCATAACATTTAAATTATTAAACTTTATTTTGTGCAGCCCAATAATTGATCAGGTCTACCCGGGTTATTACTCCTATGGGAATTTCATCTTCGGTAACTATTATACCTGTTGTACCCGATAGCAGAACCCTATAGGCTTCCGCTATGTCTACATCTTTATCCAGAGTCGGTAACGGTTTACCCATAACCGCAAGAATCTGCTGCTTATTAAAATCTATACCATCATGAAAAAGCTTCATTAAAGATGTCTCATTCAAACTCCCGACCACTTTATTATTATCGATTACCGGAAGCTGTGAGATATTATATTTATGAATAAGATTTAGTGCATTACTTATTGTTTCCCCTGTAGAAACAGAAATTATTGATGGGAAGTCTTTCTTTTGTTTAAGTATCTCTTTGACTTTTATTACCCTAACATCTCCTTCTTCCCAAAAACCATTTTTCTGCATCCAGGAATCAGAAAATATCTTAGTTAAATAGTTTCTCCCTGTATCTGGTAAGAGTACAACTATATATTTAGTTTCTTTCAATCGTTGTGCAAATTTTAAAGCTGCTGCTACAGCTGTTCCTGAAGACCCGCCTACGAGCAATCCTTCCTCTCTAGCTAAACGACGGGCTGTATTGAAAGATTCTTTATCGCTGATACGAACCATTTCATCAACTATTTGACGATTGAATGTTTTAGGTATAAAATCCTCTCCTATTCCTTCTACTTTATATGACTTTGGACTATCTCCTGAAAGTATTGAACCTTCAGGATCTGCTCCAACAATTATTATGTCATTCTTTTTTTCTTTTAAATATTTTGCTACTCCTGAAATTGTTCCTCCAGTACCCATGCTTGCTACAAAAACATCGACTTTGCCGCCAGAGTCTTCAAAGATCTCTGGTCCTGTTGTCAGATAATGTGCAAAGGGATTGTTTGGATTCTCAAACTGATTTGGGTTATAGGCACCAGGAATTTCTTTTGTCAATCTATCTGCTACGCCATTATAACTTTCCGGTGAATCAGGTGGAACCGATGTAGGGACAATAACAACTTCTGCTCCATAAGCTTTAAGAAGACTGACCTTATCCTCACTCATTTTATCAGGCATAACAAATATAATTCGATATCCCTTTATCGCTGAAACAAGTGCCAGACCTACTCCAGTATTACCAGCCGTAGCCTCTATTATTGTTCCGCCAGGCTTTAAGAGTCCTTCTTTTTCCGCAGCTTCTATCATAGCAAGTCCTATTCTATCCTTAACGCTGCCTCCCGGATTTAAATATTCCAGCTTAACATAGATTTCTGATTTGATGTCTTTAGCTATTCTGTTTAATCTAATTAGTGGTGTTTTACCGATTACTTCAAGTATATTATTAAATTCCCGTTTCATTTTTCTCATTTGAAAATAGTTTTTTCATAACCTTTTGTATAATAAAAATATTTATCAATTAGTTTGTTTTCCAAATTTAAAAATAAGTGCTATTGCAAGATAGCATAATGTTCCTAAAATTAAAGAAGCTGTAAAACCTAATGTTGTGGAAATAGTTAAAGCAAAGACTGATCCAAGAACAGACATTGTCCCGTTTATGCCATATAGCCAGGGAACTGAATTCTCAAGTCCCATTTTTTTGGCTAAATTAATACCTGTTGGGAATGGAATACCTAAAATAAAACCCAGGGGAATTAAAAGTAGTGAAGTTATCAAAGCCTTATTAAAGGTATTTATTTGACTAAAACTATTCATTATAAATGGAATTGCAAAAAATAGTCCGGTGGCTATTATAAATATTAAAAAACCGGATAAAACCAGCTTTTTTATATTTTGTCCATTATATATTTTTCTACTTGCAAAACTGCCTATACCCATTCCTGCTAAAAGGGAAGTTAAAATTACTGCTAATGAAATCGTGGGCGAGCCTAGATAGAAAGTTAATTTTTGGAAAAACGATATTTCTATCATCATAAAGCCGGCACCTAAAAACAGGAATAGCGACATAAGTTTTGTAAAATTTTTTTGAGCTCTCCAGAATTTTATTGGAGGAAGGATAACACATAAATTAACAAGAAGAGCAAATAAGAGTAGAGAAATTAAATTATTTGGAATGCCGGGCTGATTATCAAAGAAAAATGGCCGGTCATCGGTAACAGGGCTAATATTAAAATATACCGATTTTACCAGATCTTTTGTATTTATTTTTCCTTTTGATAAATCGACCAAAGAATTATTAAACATGTAATGCGTCATTGTTGTACCGTCTTCATGTTGAATATTTTGGACTTGTTGCTCAATATGTGGTATGTAAGTTTGGGCTGTATTAAGTCCCAAACTATGCATAGAGTCATGTATTTTATTCGATTCCTCAATTGTGAAAGGATTTTTTTTAAGAATCACCAGAGGCATCATTTCTTCTCCGACAGTATAAACTCGTTCCATTACTGCTGTTTTATCCAAACCCAGTTTTTCAAGTGCTACAAGAGAAGTCGTAATGAAACGCATGGTTTCCGCTGAATTATGCAATACCACTATCATCCTTCCCTCTTCAGTTAAATGATTAAAATAGTCTTTAATAGATTCAACCGTTAAAAGATAATTTTCAGTTAAAGCGTATCCCTCAATACTTCTGGAGCTTTTGGTAACTGGAATAGTGAGCATAATAATGTCAAATTTATCCTCGGTATTTCTTATAAAATCCCTTCCTTCTTTAACTATGACATCGACGTTTTTAAAATCAGTGTATATGCCTCCATTATATTCTTTGTAATCTTTAACGATCTCAACAAAATCCTTATTTACTTCTACTGCTTTAATGTTGCCGACTTTATTAACCAGGCCCAGTAAAACTTCCCGGCCTCCACCCGGTCCGATTATAAGCATATTATTTTTCTCATTCTCTTTAAGAAAAAGAAAGGGAAATGCTCCTGTTAAGTGGCCTTTTAAAAATCCCATGTTATTGTATGTATTTTCGATATTACCATCAAACTTAAACATAGCCGTACCTGCAGCCCCATCAATAAATAGACTCATACTTCTATCATCATCTAAGAATTTAACTAAATCTACCCTGCCAAAAGTACTCCACCTGCTATCAATTATTTCAGAATTATAATTATTTAATGCTGTGCTTAAATCTTTAAGAGGATCATTTCTGGTAGGAATTTCACCAAGAAATCCAAAGGATATATTCGTGGCTATTAAAACAATAGAAAATAAAGCAACAACGACAACTGTAACTGATATTTTTAATGACCTTTTTATATTGTCCCATTTTAAAAATAGAAAAGATGCAATCAATCCTAATATGCTTATAAATAGAACAATATCTACTCCCCCAAATTTATTTAGAGCAAGGATAACAAAGATAACACCAGTAGAGGCTCCCAACAGATCAAAGGCATAAATCTTAAAACTTTCTTGCGGCATTGCCCTAAAAATGATTGCCAGTAAAAATCCTGCAAAGAAAAAAGGTATGAAAGAGATTACGAAAAATGGGATACTGTAAATGAAAAAAGACAGAGAAGTTACTAAAATAATAAAGAAAGCAACAGATAAGGCGAATAAACTAGCATAAAGAGCAAGGATATTATAAATATTGTTTAAAATTCTGGTCTCTTGAGCTCTCAATTTATAGAAGGCAAAGATTCCTCCGCAACCTAACCCTAAAATAGCAAGAGATACTAATATAAAAGCATAATTAAAAGTAAAAATAACTGACGAAATTCTGGTAATAATAATCTCAAATGATAGCGATGCTGCTGAAATCATAAAAATTGCTAAAAATAATCTATGGGTTGGTATTAAATTTATATATAAGTTTTGTGCAACATCTAAAGTTTTATTCAATAAATTTTTTGATTTTTTATTTTTATTTTTTTTCATTTATTTTTTACATATATCAACTATTTATTATTAATAAAAGAATAAGATTCCATTCTTAGTGTTATAAAAAACTTTAAGAATTTTTTATAAATTTATGTAAGACATCTTGTGAGAGTAGACTACTTTTCAGCCTAAAACGAGTCGGACTTACTTACAATACATAAATCTATCAAAAACTTCCAAAAGCTCCTTTATTTTTTTATTTTTATCCCCTTCAGTTGAATAAGCTAAAGCCTCAGCCACACAAGTTTCAATGTGATTTTTTAAAATAGCCTGACCAACTTTATTTAGCGCGCCAGTAACAGCAGAGAATTGAAAAAGAATATCTATGCAATATTTTTTCTCTTCTACCATTCGCTGTATCCCTCTAACCTGTCCTTCAATTTTTTTTAGCCTTGATATAGCGTCATGCTGAATTTTTTCTGTTAACACTTTTTACCTCCCGCCGACTTATTTTTTTAATTCGTTTACGCTTAATTGTTTAAGCTGATGAATGATAAGTAGACCTGAGCTTTAATCTTCTTAAAAGCATAGAATTAGAAACGACACTTAACGAACTCAGAGCCATGGCAGCAGCAGCAATGATAGGATTTAATAAACCAAAGGCGGCAATAGGTAGCCCAACTGTATTATAAATAAAAGCCCAGAAAAGATTTTGCTTAATTTTTTTCATCGTGGCCTGACTCAGTTTTATTCCAGTCACCACATCTCTTAAATCGTCTCTTATCAAAATAATTCCTCCGGTCTCCTTGGCAATATCACTTCCTGAACCAATAGCAATTCCAACATCGGCTTGGGCCAAAGCTGGTGAATCGTTAATGCCGTCACCAACAAAGGCAACAACTTTCCCTTCTGCCTGAAGTTTCTTTACTTCATTAGCCTTTTCTTTTGGTAAAACTTGAGCCAAAATTTTATCAATTCCTACTTTTTTAGCTATAGCCATTGCTGTTCTTTCATTGTCACCAGTAACCATAATTATTTCTCGCCCCATTTTTTTCAGCTCTTGAATTGCTTCTGTGGCAAATTCTTTTAGTGTATCTGCGACGGCAATTATACCAACTAATTTTTTATCGTAAGATACGATAACTGTTGTTTTACCTTCATATTCTAATTTCTGAATTTCTTCTTCTATATTTTTTATATCTATCCCATCCTCTTTTATAAAACGTCGATTACCAACTGAAACTAATTTCTCATTATAAATTGCCTTGATTCCTAATCCGGTAACAGCTTCATAATTTTTTGCTTCGGGAATATTAATTCCTTCTTCCTTCGCCTTATTAATTATTGCCGCACCTAAAGGATGTTCAGAGCCTTTTTCAGCAATCGCCGCCAATTTCAAAATCTCCATTTTGTCTTTACCAAAACCAATAATATCAGTGACCACGGCTTCTCCTTTTGTTAAGGTACCGGTTTTATCAAAAACAATGGTTTGCAATTTTTCCGCTCTTTCCAAAACATCGCCATTCCTTATTAAAATGCCATATTCAGCTCCTTTGCCCACTCCACCTAAAAGAGCAGCTGGTGTAGCTAATCCCAGAGCACAAGGGCAGGCGATGATTAAAACAGCAATAAAAGAAAGTAAAGCGAGACTGAAATTTCCAGCAATTATATTCCAACCAGCAAATGATAAAACTGCAATCAAGAGAACCATAGGAACAAAATAGGATGCCACTTTATCAACTAATCTTTGAATTTTTACAGTTGATAATTGGGCTTCTTCAACCATTTTAATAATTTGCATCAGGGTCGAATCTTGACCAACATTGGTAGCTCGAATTTTGAACATACCTTGTTTATTAATAGTGCCTCCGATAACTTTATCTCCTTTTTCTTTCAAGACTGGCATACTTTCCCCAGTGATCATTTTTTCATCCACGGCTGAACTTCCGTCAATGACAATACCATCAACTGGTATTTTATCTCCTGGTCTAACAATTAAAATGTCATCTTTCTTGACATTTTCAACTGGAACTTCTATCTCTTCACCATTCTTTAATACCTTTGCCATAGTCGGTTTCAGGTCCAGAAGTTTTCTTATGGCAGCAGAACTCCTTTTTTTAATTATCTCTTCCATATATTTCCCAAAAAGAACGAAGGCAATAATGATTGCTGCCACTTCAAAGTAGACTTCTTTTTCTTTGACTGGTAATACATTCGGGAAGAAAATGACAAAAACACTGTAAAGATAGGCTGTCCAAGTACCTATGGCAATCAAAAGATCCATGTTGGCAGTCCTGTTTTTAATAGCATTATAAGCACCAACTAAAAAACCTTTGCTGCCAAATATCATGACCGGAGTTGTAATGATAAAAAGCCAGATGCCCCAGGTAAACCAGGGCAATTGGGGTATCGGCGCCCAAGTGAGAATACTTACACCCGTAGCCAATCCCAAAAAAAAGGCTGCTCTCAGTATAGCCAGAACTAAAACTCCAGAAATCGCTATCGTTACTTTTCTTTTCATATCTCTGAGTTCTTTTTCTGGCGTTTCAAAAGTTCTTAAACAACTTTCGCTGCAAAAGTAATAAGTCCTTTCACCAAATTTTCTTTTGAGGCCCGTTTTCTTTGGTACGACCATACCGCAGACAGGGTCTTTAGCCATATTTTCACTGGTATAAATTTTTTCTTTTACATTTTCCATATTCAAAACTACCCCCCAAAAATAATTAATTAAAACTCCCCAAGTTTTTTATTTAACAATCTCATAATTCTTTAGTGGCAGGTTTTACGCTTTCCGTCACCTGCTTCAGAAAGTTTTTGTATCAATCCTACCTTTCTCTTGTCGCCCAGAAAACTCTCTGAGTCATCTATAAAGGTCTGTCTGCAAGCTGCTGAATCAAAATAGAAAGTCTTGCCATTTAATTCATAACTGTAAGGGGTTGTCTTTTTAACTCTTACCCCGCATATAGGATCTTTCGCTTTGCCCCACATAATCTGCTCCCTTAAGCTTAATTTTTCGATAATAGTTTGTTAAAGTAGTCTCTTTTACTTTCCTTAATATTATTAACATTCTTTCCTCTTTTTGAAGAGAGGGTAACAATTTCCATACCCTCTCTTTTTTAAAATTAAAAAAAATCCTCTTAGCAACAGCCCTTGCCATCCTTTTCTTCTGAATACTTCTCGGGTTTCTTATCAAATTGTTCCTTACAACTTTCTGAACAGAAATAATAAGTCTTGCCTTTATGTACTGCGGTTGCTTTTGCTTCACTCTCGTCAATTTTCATTCCACAAACAGTGTCTATTACTTTTTCTGTCATCTTATTCACCTCCTATCGTAGCCTTCTTTTCAGAATTAAAGGAAAATATCCAGTAAATTTATACCCTTACTGGGTATATGTATTCATTATAAACTATATTTTATGTGTGTCAAGTATTAATCTACGGCCCTATTATTGATTCAACGTTGTGTTTAAATAATACGTCTCTCATGATAAGTATTTTAAATATTTCAAACTTTGCTATTAAAATCAGATTTCTAGATAGTTTAATTCTTTTTAAAAACAGGATGCATTTTCAAAAGCTTATTGATAATTTTTAAGGAGACAAAGAAGGTCAATCAATACTAGTTTATTTAATTTTACTACTTTCAGCTCTTAACTTATGGTAGTCATCCATCTGGAGTCCTTAGACTACCTGGCATCTTGGGGTCCTTACCTTCAAACCCTGCGCGACTACTCGGCTAACTCTGTTTATATATTAGAAGGTATTTTATGGAAAATCAATAAGGGGCCTAATCATCTATATTTCCGAAACTTATCTTTGATTCCCCTTCATAGGTTAAGTCTTTTTTGTCCAGTGCTTTGTTTACGAGCCTGTCGGCTTCTTTATTTTGCTCACGCGGAATAAGTCTAAGGTCCACGAGATCATATCTTGCGAGTTTCTCGGAGACCTTAAGATATACTTTTAAAATATTTTCGTCTTTTATCTTCCATATTTTCTTTATCTGTTTGCTTAGAAGTTCGCTGTCGGTAAATAGCATTATTTTTTTTATATTATATTTCTCCGCCAGATCAAGGACCTTATCAAGTGCCATATACTCTGCAATGTTATTGGTATACTTACCAATATAGGCGCTCATTTCTTCGAGTTTATTACCCCTGTCATCAAAGATTACGGCACCTACTGCAGACGGGCCGGGATTTCCTCTCGAACCTCCATCAAAATATATCTTTAAATATTTTATAGTTTCTCCTGCCATTTAAGATTCCAGTTCCTTCTTTATAGTATCGATTTCACTCCTGTAGATAACAGCAATCCTTCCGCATAACGGACAACTATATATTTCATCAATGTCCTCGATCTTTTCGGCAGCAATCGTTGGTATCTGCATATTGCACACATTACAGAAATTATCCTTCAGGACCACAACGGCAATACCGCCTTTTTTATTCTTTACTTCGTTGTATTTTTTCAAATGATCTTTGGGTATCCTTGAGATGACATCATCTTTTCTCTTTCGCAGTCCCTCTATTATATGTTTCAAGACCTCTATTTTTTCATTCATCTCGTTATTTATTCGGTTGACATTCGCTTCTGCCTTATCTTTCTCTGCCTCAGCCAGTTTTACTTTATCCGACATTTCTTCCAGTTCGATCATAAGCTCCAGTGTCTTATCTTCCATTTCCGAATTCTTTTGTTTTAATATCTTTACTTCTTCCTGGTAATTTTCCAGTTCCTTCGCGCTCATAATCGTCCCGCTGAATAATTTTTTCTCATCATTTTTGATCTTTTCATTCTGAGTCTCTACAGTATCCTCTAACTTTTTACGCTTACTCTCAAGGTCGGAGTATGCACCGTTTACCTCATCGAACTTTTTTGTTATCTGCTCTAATTCTTTAAGAGCAGAGACCTGTTCCTTATTATTTTTGATATTTTCTATCTCTGAGGACCTTGCAGAAATTGCATTCTCTGTAAACTGAAGTTCCACAAGATCCGTGACATCGAATTTAGATTCAGTCAATCTGATACCTCCAGGATCTATATCCATATTTGCTTTTTATTATATTGATTTTGATTTTTTCTTTCTTGAAGAATTCTTCAAGTTTATCAGACATGCCGGTTATAGCAAGGGCTTCGCTGCTGCCGTGCCCCACTGCAACCAGTATTTTACGGCTTTCTATGATCCGTAAAGCATTGTGATAAGAAATCTCACCCACAATTACCAGATCACAATCTATTTCTGCCAGGCGCCCGGTGAGAGAATTGGCACTGCCGCATACAAGCGCTGCTTTTTCGATTTTTTTATCGTCTACTTTTACATCTTTTTCATACATCCATCTAAAAACTTCGATTCCCAGAACCTGTTTGATTTTTTCCGAAAAACTTTTAAAAGTCTGGGGGTTTTTGAACTCTCCCAGCCTCCCCAGCCCGGATGCCTTAAATTTATTCTCGATTTTATATACATCATATGCCACTTCTTCGTATGGATGAGCCTTCACAACCGCATCGACGAGTTTCCCGAGATCCATTTCATTTACGATACATTCTATCCTTACCTCATCGACAAAATTCATTTTACCGGCCTTACCGGTGTAAGGTTTTGATCCCTGGTGAGGGATGAAGGTTCCCTTCCCTTCTATATTAAAGGTGCAGCAAGAATAATTTTGCCATTTCCCTCCGCCGTACCGGCAAATGACATCTCTTATATTTCCTGCTGCTTCTTCCGGCACGAATACGACAAATTTATACCACTGTTCATACTCTTCCTCTATTGGCTCTATTTTGATAAGCCCCAGACTTGCGGCAACAAAATCATTAAGTCCCCCTGCCATCTTGTCGTAATTCGTATGAGCAGCATAAACCGCTATTTCGTTTTTTATAAGTTTAAGTATTTCTTTTTCGGTGTTTTTTGAACTTAAGATTGTATCAAGTGGATTAAAAATCAGCGGATGATGGGATATTATCAAATCAGAGTTTGTAGTAACTGCTTCATCCGCCTCATCGCCGGTTATATCCAGGGTCACAAGAATTTTTTTTATATCCTTTTGCCCATCTCCGATCTGCAGACCTGTCTTATCCCAGTCCAGAGCAATGTGCCTGTTAAAAATCCTGTCAAGACATAAAGCAAGATCCTTTAGAATCATTTTTACCCGGTAAAATTGTATTATTGAAATAAATATTATAATATTTATCTTGAAATAAAAAGTAATTCTTTAGTGCATTTCTACTACTTTTATAAGGAGGCCAATGGACCTGCTGGATAATGAAAAAAGAATTCTCGAAAGCATACCGGAAAAAATGATAAAAAGCCTTTATGATTTCCCCAAACAGTTTAAAGCAGCAGAAGATATCATGCGGAAACAAAAATTATCCTTAAATAAAAAGTATAAAAATGCACTTATCCTTGGAGTTGGAAATTCGGCTAGTACCGCATACAAATCAATAGATTCAATACAGATAAACAAATCTAACATTCCGATTATCTTCAACCCAAAACCCGATTTACCTTCATGGGTAGATAAAGATACACTGATAATTGCTGTTTCTCACAGCGGTGAGTCCATTGAAGTGCTGGAAGCGGTTAACAGGGTACTAAGTCTGGGTATTGAAATTTTTGCCATTACTGCTGACGGTAAATTAAAAGAGAAGGCAGCCGGTAATAAAAATATAACGATTATCGATTACGATATAGATATCATATCCAGAATGGCAGTAGGTTATATTTATGTATTTATCGTCAATATCTTAAATCAAGCAGGTGCCATCGATATCTGCAGTGATAGGAAAGATTGCCTTGTGGGAATAGATTGGGACGAGGTCGAAACCGCAATATCTGACTATTCAAAAGAACTTGTCCCGGATGTAAAAACAAATAAAAACATTGCAAAAAGAACTGCTATAAACCTTTTAAATAATGTCCCTATTATATATGGAAGCAATAGATTGACTGAAACGGTATGTTTCAGGTTAAAAAACCAGATATGTTTGAATAGTAAAAACTTTGCTCATTACAATACTATGCCGGAAATGGACCATGGTGAAATATCCGCATGGGAAATGAGACATGAACTGAGAAATAAATTTTTTGTACTTTTTATTTCCGATAAGGATTCAAGAATAGCGACTAAAAGCAGGATCGAGATTTTAAAAGGTATTCTTATGGAAAAAAGAATTATTTTTGAAGAAATCATGCTGGAAGGTCCAAGTGACGCCGTTAAAGTATTCAATGGTATCTTACTTGCAGACTGGATCAGTGTCTATCTTGCAGTATTAAACGCAGTCGATCCCACTACTACCAGACTTCTCGATTTGATGAAAACGAGATTCGCACGAGTCAGTTCTTCAAAGAGCAGTACAGATATACTGGATTTGTAGAAAATTCACTCTTAAAATCAAAGTATCGACAATCAATATTCATATTTATAAAACTCTTTCTATTTTAAGAAAGTCTTGATTACCAGGAGGGGAGATATGAAAAAAATAATAACTCTGACAGTAGTGATAAGTCTTGTGATTTTTGTACTGTTTTCTGCCGGATGTGACCTGGCTGAAGAGAAAGTTACCGAAAAAACCACAGATAAGGAAACAGAAGAAGCAACAGAGGAGAAAGAAACAGTATCAGAGGATGAAACTGCTGAAGAAGAATCCACAGAAGAAGATGATATGGCCGAAGAAGAAGAAACTGCCACTTATTCAGGCGGACTGGATGATGCCAGGATCGCTTTTATATGTGCTTCCGTAGGTGAGAATTGGAATATAAATGGACATTTTCCCGATCTTGATATCACTGTTTATGCTGAGTATCAATTCGACAAAGGAAATGTCATAAGAGATATTTTACAGAATAATAAACCGGATATCATGATCATCAAGGAATGTGCGGCTTATTTCCCTCCCGAGACATCTATGGACGCTTATAAAAATTTGATAATAGATTGGGTAAATCTTTGCAGAGATAGTGGAGTAATACCTGTCCTAACGACAGTCGTTCCTATTGACCCCAATAATCCTGGTAACCAGGAAGGTCAACTTGAATCCATACTTGAATTCAATGATTGGATCCGCAGTTATTGTATAAACGAAAATATATCATTACTTGATCTGGAAGCAGCTTTAAGGGTAAGTGAAAACGACAGGATCCTGAACCCCGCATATGACTCGGGTGACGGACTTCATCCTAATGATCTGGCATAC
>Ga0209521_10001372_pt1 | contig 19876 bp, 17 predicted proteins | sample Rifsed19ft4_FD_184016 | JGI IMG/M metagenome (GOLD analysis project Ga0209521, IMG submission 184016) | Soil microbial communities from Rifle, Colorado, USA - sediment 19ft 4 (version 2) | ecosystem: Environmental > Terrestrial > Deep subsurface > Rock core/Sediment | place: Rifle, Colorado...
GGGCCAACAGACGATCCGTTATCTTTCGAAGGATGCGATTTAGACGAACGAACCGGATGGTGTGGCGTGGCTCAGCGTATGGGAGGAGATGATTCCGACTCTAGAAAAGATTCGCATGAGACCTCGCCGCTCCCAGCCGGAGTCGGCCGACGCACCCTCTGTGTCCTTGAGCAGCGCGTGGTTGGGAGACGCGCCAGGACGTTTCGCGCGTGAAAACTATCAAACCGCCGGCACGGCGTCAAGGAGAGGGGGGCCGGCTCTCGGGTAAGCGGTGCCCCGAGACGCGAACGCCTATAATCGACCGATGTCCGACCCCCATCAGCCGCTGCGCGACGATGTCAGGTGCTCACCGCCGCCATTCGACTCCGAGGCTGACGGCGGCGGAGAGCCCTCGACCCCCGAGCGCCTGCGCGCGGCCCGGGAGGCCTATCTCTTGGAACATGCCGGCATCCACCTCGACCGTAATGTCGCCGCATGCCGTCACGATCCACGGTGGATCCATCCACTCGTTCAGGAGGTTCGCGGGTCTCTGGATTCTATGGTTCACCTCTAATGTAATGTTCGAGCTGCCGGATGAGGAAATCTTTGTCTCTGATGATAGCTTTCACCACATCCCCGATTGAAATCATTCCGACTAATTTTTCTCCTTCGACGACAGGAAGGTGGCGGATGCGCTTTTCCGTCATCAGCACCATGCACTCTTCCATGGATTGTGGGGGACGAACGACAACCACCTCAGTAGTCATAATTTCTCTTAGTGTAGTTTCCTTGGCAGATTTCCCGTACAGGATCACCTTCCTTGCGTAATCCCGTTCTGAAAAAATCCCGACGATTTTTTCTCCTTCGAGTACAATCAGAACCCCGATATTTTTTTCAGCCATCAATTTCAAGGCGTCAAATACGGTGGTCTCCGGAAAGGCCGACCAGATTTGATTTCCTTTTGCCCGCAAGACGTCACGCACAGTGATCATGGCCGTATCCTCTCATTGTTACTCTTAGACCCTCGCTATTTCCCACGTCATGACCTACGACTTCAGGGCCGCGAAGAGTTGGTTCAGACTCTCCTTGGCATCACCGAAAAGCAGCATGCACTTGGGGTCATAGTAAAGCTCGTTGTCCACCCCGGCAAAACCGGGGGAGCTACCATCAAAAGGTGTGGAAATAAAGTAAAGGCGGGGTAACCTTCCGTGTCGCAAAAACACGGCCTGAAAGGGCCAACGGAAGGAGACACCGCCATGAAGGAAAAGACCACAGAAGGTAGGAGTTCGTCAAGGGTGGCCTGGGAGTCGCTAGAGGGCGGGGCGCTTGAGATCCAAGACACCGCCATTGTGGCGGTTCCCCGACAGGGAGCCTCGTTTCACCCCCGACTCCAGCTTCTAACGCCGGCAAATCAGAGACTTCCCTGGCGCGAACCTGCTCCCTAGCGGCAGGGGACTTGCTCACTCAGCCTCAATGCATCTTCGTCTCTACGGCGCGGTCGCGATCGCCTTCGGCCTGAGGCCTCGGCCTCCGAGGCGGCGCAACTCAGGGCGGTCTAGTCGGGAACCGTCACCATCACCGGCGGAAGCGCGCTCAATACCGGCAGCATGCCCGCGGACCGGAGCTGATGCCGCAGGCATCGGCGCTGCTCGACACGCATCTTGCTCAGGCTGGCTGACCGGCGGGATCAGAACCTCGCTTCTTTCCCAGAGCGTAGCCGATGGACGCTATCAGGCTGAGAAGAGCAATGCCGAAGGCCATCGCGACACGCAGGTGACGGGCGGCGTGCTCCCCGATTCCCGTTCGCAGGAGAGCCTCGCCGCGCCGCACCGGAGGCGGCCGACGCACCCTTCCCTTGAGCAGCGCGTGGTTGGGAGGCGCGCCAGGACGTTTCGCGGGTGAAAACTATCAAACCGCCGGCCCGAGATGGGTCCGGCTCTCGGGGAAGCGGTGTCCCGGGACGCGAACGCCTATAATCGACCCATGTCCGACCCCCATCAGCCGCTGCGCGACGATGTCAGGCTGCTCGGCAGTCTGCTGGGAGAGGTCCTGAAGTCCCAGGAAGGTGAACCGCTCTTCGAGACGGTGGAACGGGTACGTGCCCTGGCGAAGGAGCTGCGGGCCTCCCAGAAAGCCGATCTGGCGGAGCTCGGCGACGTCCTCTCCCACCTTCCCATGGAAGACGCGGTGCCGGTCGCCCGAGCCTTTGCTCACTTCCTGACCTTGGCCAACATCGCCGAGCAACACCATCGCGTTCGGCGCCGGCGCCAATACCAGCAGGACTCCGAAGCGAAACCCCAACCCGGCTCCTGCCGGGATGTCTTCCCCCGGCTGGTCGCTTCCGGTGTCACGCCCGATCTCCTATGGAAGACAATCGCCTCTCTATCCGTGGAGCTGGTGCTCACGTCACACCCCACCGAAGTGGTGCGGCGAACGCTTCGCAAGAAGCACTCCGCCATCGACCGCTGTCTGGAGCAGTTGGACCACCAGGACCTCACCACTCCGGAACGAAGGGCGGTTCTGGAGAATCTGCGGCGCGAGATCACCGCCGCCTGGATGACCGACGAGGTCTATCGCCACCGGCCGACGCCACTGGACGAAGTGCGGTGGGGACTGGGGGTGTTCGAGCAGACGCTCTGGGACGTCGTCCCCGCCTACCTGCGAGAAGTGGACGCCGCACTCGTCGAGGTGACCGACAAGGCCCTTCCCCTCTCTTCGGTTCCCATCCGCTTCGGTTCCTGGATCGGGGGAGACCGCGACGGCAATCCCAGCGTCACTCCCGAGGTGACGAAGCAGGCCTGTCTCCTCGCACGCTGGATGGCGGTCAATCTGTACCAGAAGGAGATCGCCGCGCTACGCGACGAGCTTTCCATGCGCTCCGGTAGCGCTGAGCTTCGCGCCCGGGTCGGTAAATCGGGGGAGCCCTATCGGGTGCTCTTGAAGGAGGCCCTTCGCAAACTCAAAGCGACACGGCGACACATCGAGGCCGCGCTGGAAGGTCGCGAGTCCCACCAGGACGAGATCTACCAAGACTCGTCGGAGCTTGCCGAGGTATTGGCGCTGTGCCGCCGATCTCTGAAGGCGACGAACCTGACGCTTCTGGCCACCGGCCGTCTTCTGGATCTGGAGCGCCGCCTGGCGTGTTTCGGACTCACCTTGGTGAGGCTCGACATCCGCCAAGAGGCGGCACGCCACACCCAGGCGCTGGATGTGGTCACCAAGGACCTGGGGCTCGGATCCTACTCGCAATGGGAGGAAGACGAACGACAAGCTTTCCTCATTCGGGAGATCGCCAACCGGCGGTCTCTGATCCCTCCTGAGTTGTTGAGAGACCCGAAGCTCCCGCCGGAAGTGCGAGACACCTTCGAGACGTTCCGGATGATCGCCACGCTGCCTCGCGACTCGCTGGGCGCCTACGTCATCTCCATGACGCAAGGACCGTCGGACGTCCTTGCCGTCGAGCTCCTGCAGAGAATAGCGGGTGTCCGCAGACCCCTACGGGTCGTCCCCTTGTTCGAAACGGTCGCCGATCTGCGCTCCGCCGGTGAGACGATCCGAACGCTTCTGCTCATCCCCAACTATCAGGAGCAGATCTTCGAGCTGCACGGCCGGCAGGAAGTCATGATCGGCTACTCCGACTCCGCCAAGGAAGGCGGGCCTTTGGCCACCGCCTGGGAGCTCTACCAGGCCCAGGAAGCCATCGTCCAACAGGCGAAGACGCACGGGGTTCCTCTCACCATCTTTCACGGGCGAGGCGGCACGGTGGGGAGAGGGGGAGGGCCCACCGTCCTGGCCATACAGTCCCAGCCGCCCGGCTCCGTCGATGGCACGCTGCGGGTGACCGAACAGGGAGAGATGATCGAGGCCAAGTTCGCGCTGCCGGGCATCGCCCTGCGAACCTTGGAGATCTATACGACGGCCACGCTGGAAGCGACCCTGGCACCGGTGTCTGCCACGAAGCCAGAGTGGCGTAGGCTGATGGACGAGATCTCCGAGTCGGCGCGGCAGTGGTACTGGAGCGTCGTCTACGAAGAGGCGCGATTTCCCGAGTACTTTAGGGCCGCGACTCCCATCGGGGAGCTCGAAGCCTTGTTGAAGATAGGCAGTCGTCCGGCGCGGCGGCGCAAGGACGCGGATATCCGATCCCTCAGGGCCATTCCGTGGGTGTTCGCCTGGACCCAGACCCGACTTCTATTGCCGACCTGGCTGGGAGTGGGAGAGGCTCTCGCTCAAGCGATTGAGGCCGGCCGCCAAGAGGACCTAAGGGCCATGTACCGGGAGTGGCCTTTCTTCCGCTCCACTCTCGATCTCATCGAAATGGTGTTGGCAAAGGCGGACGATCGCATCGCCGCCCAGTACGATCGCGCTCTCGTTCCCGAGGAGCTGCGGGGCCTAGGCGAGGAGCTACGAGCCCGCCTGACCCGAACGGCCGAGGCGGTCCTTCGGTCTACCGACCATCGTGAGCTACTGGAGCAGAACCCGGTTCTGCGCCGCTCGATCAGTGTGCGCAATCCCTACGTCGATCCCATCAACCTAGTGCAGGTGGAGGTTCTCCGACGCCTGCGCGGGCGCGAGAAAGATGAGCGACTGCACGATGCGCTGCTTTTGACCATCAACGGGATCGCCGCCGGCATGCGCAACACCGGCTGATAGTGCCAGACCCACCGCAACGCGTACCACAGAGGCTTCGTGCGGCTGGCCGGCCATCTTAAGCCCACTAGGAAAAACCCCACAGTGTCGCTGGGCAAAAGAAAAATGACCACCAAGATCACTATACGCATCAGCTTTGCCTCACTCGCTACTGCCGAAGCATCTTTGCGCCGGCCACCAAGAGAATCAAGACAGGAAATCTCCTCACCATGTGATCATTTGCCGCGTCGGAATTCAGCTTGACGCGTGGCGGAACCGGGTGTAAACTAAATACATCCGAAAAACATAGGTTCCCCAACCTACCGCGTTGCCGGCTGGCTTTCCCCCGACGACCAGTCCTTCGGCTAGAACTGAAGGAGTTGGCCATGAGCACGAGCAAGAAGCTCCTCTTGATCGGGGTTGTCTTGCCACTCATCCTGGCACTCGTGCCCGCTACCGCAGCGGCCGCACCCAAACACAAGAAGACGGACCACGGCGGCGACCACCGCAGTCGCGACGACAGCGGCGGCGGCGAACAGGTCTCCGGGCAGTGCGCGGTTCCCGCGCCTGGCCTGCTGAGCTGGTGGCCGGCGGAGGGAACCGCCGAGGATATTTGGGACGGAAACCACGGCACGCTGGTGGACGCCACCTTCACCGCGGGCAAGGTGGGCCAGGCCTTCGATTTCAGCGGCAGCCTGGATCACGTAAGAGTCCCCCACAGTCCCAGCCTGGATTTCACGGCGAACGACCCCTACACCATCGAGTTCTGGATAAGGACCGATGGCGTTACCGAAGGGCATCCGGCACTGGTTGAAAAGTGGGCGAGCCCCATCGTCCCCGCCTATCCTTTCGCGGTGCGACTCAACACCGGTGACCCGCGGTTCAGCTCGGTCGGCCCCAAGGGCACGATCTTCTGCGGCGTCTTCGACGGTACGGAATTTCCCTTCGTTTGGAGCGGCATGGCCGTCGATGACGATCAGTTCCATCACGTCGCTTGCGTCTACGACAACGTCGCGAAGTCCATCGACGTCTACATCGATGGTCATCTCGACGGCACGCACAACTACACGGCGCTGGCCGACATCACCAACGAACAGGACCTCTTCTTCGGCATTCGAGGGAATCTCAATCCCCTAACCGAGTTCAATCGGTACCTGGATGAGATCTCGATCTACACCAGCGTACTCTCCCCGGAGGAGATCCAAGCGATCTATGAGGCGGGAAGCGCCGGCAAGTGCCGTGACCTGTCGGTGGACATCGACGTGAAACCGGGAAGCGATGCCAATTCCATCAACCTGAACGGCCATGGCGTGATTCCGGTGGCGATCAACGGCAGCCAGGAGTTCTCCGTTCTGGACGTCGACTTCGGCTCTCTGCTCTTCGAAGGTCTGGCGGTCGGGGTCAAGTGCAACCAGGGACCGCATTGCGGCATCGAGGACTGGAACCAGGATGGATTCCTGGACGCGGTCTGTCATTTCGAGGACGACCCGGCGCAATGGACGGGAGGCGAGTCCGTTGCCACACTCACCGGCCAACTCTTCAATGGCACGCCGTTCTCGGGAGCCGACAGCATCCGCTTGGTGCCCGATGACCACGACAAAAAAGCGAAGAAGGCCAGCAAGAAGAACCAGGACAAGAAGGGCAACAAGAAGAAGAGCAACAAGAAGTAACCCAAGCGACAACAACGGTAGAGAGGGGCTCGCTCTGGTGAGCCCCTCTCTTTTTGTCTGGTCGTCTACCTCCCGGTTGGCGCCGCGCCAGCTCCTTCCAGGGTCACCGGCAAGGAGATCGTCGCTATGGTGCCTTCGCCCTCCCGGCTATCGATCTCGAGATGTCCCCCGTGCTGGGCGATGATGCCCCGCGAGACGAAGAGCCCCCAGTTGGTGGTAGCGATCCGACTTCCCTCTACTTGGAATTCCGGCTCGAAGAGACGCGATAGCCTCTGAGCCGGGATGCCTCGCCCGTTGTCTGAAACGCGGAACACGAGCTCTCCGCCGCGCTGATTGCTGGTGATCTCGATCCGTCCTTGTTCGGTGATGGCGGCGGCGGCGTTCCTCAAGAGATTGGAAAAAACGGCGCTCAACTGTTGGGGCCGGCACCTCACGAGCGGAAGGGGAGTCAAATCCAGACGCACGTCCGCCTTCGCGTCCAGCTCGGTTCCCAGGAAGCTGACGGTGTCCGACCACAACTCGTTGAGATCCACGACCTGCTCTTCGGATCGGTCGAGAGCGGTGAGGCGCCTCATTCTCTCTACCGCCGCTTTCAAGCGCTCGCTGGACTGACGCCCGGATCGGGTGGCCTCTTCGAATACGCCGTCCAGACGCTCGCCCGGATCGGGCTCTTTGCCTTTCCGCCGGTAGAGTTGCGCGACCGTATCGAAAGCGCTGGTCAGTGCACCCAAGGGCGTGTTGAGGTCATGGCTCAGTGCGGCGGCCAGGCGCCTTTGAGAGGCGGCGTTCTCGGAGACCAGCAGTCTGACTTGCGCTTGGCGAAGCTCCTCGAACGACTCTTCCGCCATGCGCCGGGCCCGATAGGCCTCTGCCCTCCGGTGATAGACAACGGCGGTGAGCCCGGTGCAGATCAAAATGATCACGACCATGTTCGCGACATGAAGGCCGGAATAGCCCGACAGCACGTCCCACCTGTCCATCGCATGGGTCAGGAAGAGAAAAGCCGTGCCTATCAGAAGTCCTGTCGCCAACATTTGAAGAGGTCTTAGGGGCAGGCTTGCCATTCCCACCAATAGGACGATGGCGATGGTGGTCGGTACATGCGCCATCGCTTGGCCGGGGAAGAAGGTTTCGTGCGCCGGGTGCAGCACGGTGGCGATCCCCGTCGTGGCGACCGCGACCCCGACAGAGCAACCCAGAAGGAGGGCCCACCGCCCCACTCCCTTCCAATAAGACAAGGCCAGGCCGGCGACGCCGATACCCACCACCATGACGTCGGCCAGCACGAAAATCCCCGCCTCGACGTCGTGCACGGTCGCCAGCCCGACGAGGGCCATCAATCCCGTAGCGCCGATGCAAACCCAGGCAATGGCCCGCAGACCCGTGACCGATAGGCGCCGGAGCTCCGCCTTGAAGGCAGGGTCCTCTTCCGTCGGAACCAGATATCGAAGCCACCTGAGCCATTTCATCTTGGTCACCCTGCTAACCGCCAAGTCCGGCGTAGCAACGATACAAGTTCGTCGGCTAACCCGCTCAGCCGGCTTAGATATCACGGGCAGTTCCCGGCTGGCGCGCGATGAACTCGCCCTGCCCCACTTTGCCGATGAACTTCCGATCCTTGACCACCACTTTGCCCCGGAGCAAGACCTGCTCCGGCAGCCCAGTGACTTCTCGACCCTCGTAAGGGTTGTAGTCCACGTTCATGTGGTGAGTCTTGGCGCTGATGGTCCATTTCGCCTGGGGATTCCAGATCAGCAGGTCGGCGTCCGCCCCCACGGTGATGGAGCCCTTGCGCGGGTAGAGCCCGAAGATCTTCGCCGGTCGAGTGCTGACCAGCTCCACGAAACGGTTCAGCGTAATGCGGCCGCGACCGACTCCGCCGTCGTAAAGAAGCATGAGTCGCGTCTCGATCCCGGGAGCGCCGTTCGGAATCTTCGAGAAGTCGTCCTTCCCGAGCTCCTTCTGCTCCTTCATACAGAAGCTGCAATGGTCGGTGGAGACCGCCTGCAGTGCGTCGGTCTTGAGCCCGTTCCACAAACGCTCCTCGTTCCCCTTGGGACGCAAGGGAGGGGACATGACGAACTTGGCTCCCTCGAATCCGGGTCTCTCGTACTCCTCATCGGAAAGGAACAAGTACTGAGGACAGGTCTCGGCAAAGGCAGGAAAACCGCGCTCGCGGGCGCGGCGGACCTCTTCCATGGCTTCGCCCGCCGAAAGGTGCACGATGTAGATGGGAACCCCGGCCATCTCCGCCAGAGCAATGGCTCGGCGGGTGGCCTCCGCCTCGGCACCCATGGGGCGCGTCAAGGCGTGCCACTTGGGCTCCCGGTGACCCTCGGCCAGGGCACGCTGGACGAGCGTGTCGATCACGCCCCCGTTCTCTGCGTGCATGCAGACCAGCCCGCCGTTCTCCTTGGTGCGCAGCAGGGCTCGGAAGATGGTGGCATCGTCCACCATGAAGACCCCCGGGTAGGCCATGAAGAGCTTGAAGCTGGTGATGCCTTCACGAACCAGGGCGTCCATTTCCTGGAGATGCGATTCCTTGAGCTCGCGTATGATGGTGTGAAAGGCGTAGTCCATGGCCGCCTTCCCCTCCGCCCGCCCGAACCAGGCGTCCACACCCGCACGCAGGGACTTACCGAAATCCTGGATGGCAAAGTCGATGAGTGTGGTGGTGCCTCCGCACACCGCGGCGGTCGTCCCGCTTTGCCAGTCGTCGGCGGTGACCGTGCCGCCGAAAGGCATCTCCAAGTGCGTGTGGACATCGACCCCGCCTGGCATGACGTACTTGCCGGCTGCGTCTATCGTCTCCGGAGCTTCCAGTGCGAGTCCGATGGCTGCGATCTTCTCGCCGGCGATTCCCACGTCGGCCCGGTACGTGTCGTCCGACGTCACCACCGTCCCGCCTTGGATCACCTTGTCCAATCTGTCGAGCTTCATGGAAGTCCCCTCCTCAGCGGTTCGAGAAAAGGAGAATACTGAGCCGGTTGGAGGAAAGCAAACCAGCCGAGTAGTATGACGACCGATGGGCAAGACCAAGAAGACCAAGACTGCGCTCGTTACCGGAGCTTCTTCCGGGATCGGCCGCGAGCTCGCCGAACTCTGCGCCCGGGACGGATACGACCTGGTCTTGGTGGCGCGCAGAGAAGACCGCCTGCGGTTGCTCCAGGAAGCTTGGAGCAAGCGCTATGCGGTCCAGGTGCGCGTTCTGCCCATGGACTTGAGCGACCCCTCGGCGCCTCAGCGGCTCTTCAACGAGCTGACCGGAACCTCCGTCGATATTCTCATCAACAGTGCCGGCTTCGGCTCTTACGGACCTTTCGTCGAAAGTGACCCCGCCCAACAAATAGAGATGATTCAAGTCAACGTCGCCGCTCTGACTCATCTGACCCGATTGTTCTTACCGCCGATGTTGAGGCGCGGCGAAGGGAGGATTCTGAACCTCGCCTCCACCGCGGCGTTCCAACCCGGGCCCCTCATGGCCGTCTACTACGCCACCAAGGCCTTTGTGTTGTCTTTCTCCGAGGCCCTTTTTGAAGAGCTCCGAGGAAGCGGTGTGACGGTCACCGCACTCTGTCCGGGCACCACCGCCACCGAGTTTCAGGCGAGGGCGGCCCTCGAGCGCTCCGGTCTGCTCCGCTTCGGGCTGATGGACGTCCGGCTGGTCGGGGAAGCCGGCTACCGCGCCATGCTGCAAGGCAAGGCCATCGTCGTGCCGGGTACCCTCAACAAGGTGGTGGCCTATCTGGTAGGCGTAGTGCCTCGCTCTCTGGTACGAAGGACCGTCAAGAGGCTCCAGTCCCAGGTGACCGCTCGTCCACCGTCTAGCGTTCCGCCCACAAGAGGATCCGTTTGAAGGTGAAAAGGCGCTCCTTTCGATAGCGATCGTACTGCTCGGGGCTCCACGGATCCTTGGGCATTCCCCTTTATACAATAAGGGGTTCTCTCAGAAGGGTGGTTATGATAAGGAGTGACCCATCGATCATTGGGGGCATCTCTCTCCGAGCTGGGGGGAAATGCACCCACCAGATAGCCCTGTGGCCACCATCAGGGGGAAGATGACGGGCCAAAAGCCGTCTTTCTGCTGGGCCCAAACGATTTAGATTTGGAGGGGTGGCGCGCTTATTGCATTATGGGTAAGTACCTTACAAGCGCCTAGAAAAATGGGTCCCCAACACAAAGAAAGCACGGACGGCAACATCCCCACGTCGGCCTTCGCCCTGAAGCGTCCGGCCATGGATATCCGTGCCAAAGTGCTTTCGGTGGTGGTCCTCTCGGCGCTCGCTCCCGCACTGCTGGTGGGCGTCGCTTCCTATCTGACGGCGCGGGAGATCCTGATCGAGAAAGTCAACAACCAGCTCACCGGGCGTGCGGCTTCCTCCGCCGAGCAGGTGAATCAGTGGTTCAAGGAGCGCGCCCTCGACACCGAGGTCTTCGCCAATTCCTTCATCGTCTCGGAGAACCTGAGGCGTTGGGAAGCTGCCAAGGTTGCCCCGGACACGATGACGGCGGCGGACTCTCAAGAGAAACTTCAGGAATATCTCGGTCAGGTCCAGAACCGTTATCCTCTCTATCGCGAGCTCTTCATAGTCGATCGCCGCGGAACGCTGGTCGCTAAAACCAAACCCTTCATCGAGGACCTAGAAAAGGAGATCGCCCCGGAGCTGCTCTTGTCCGAGCACGACACTTCCCTGCAGCGCTTCGGCGACGAGCTGGTCTTCCATGTTCGACGAGAAGTGCGCGACAGCCGAGACGAGCCAGTGGGAACCCTGGTCACGGTGAGCGGCTTGTCCGAGCTCTGGCGCCGCCTGGGGGGCGAACTGCAGTCCGATTTCGGCGAGGTGCGCATCATCGATGCCTCCGGCAAGCCACTCTTCGACGGCCGGACCCATCCTCCCGATCTCACCAGTGACCAGGCGACGGTGGGAGTCGAGCGTTGTCTCCGCGGCGAGAACGGAATCGCAGAGTATCTAGACGGTCACGGACGCGAAGTCTTGGGGGCGTACCGATTCCTCACGCCGCACCGGCTGGGATTGATCGTGGAAATGCAAAGCGAAGACGCCTTCGCGGCGGTCCTCCGCCTTCGCGACTTCAACCTGCTCATCAGCGTCCTGGCGGTCGGTCTGGTGACCGGCATCGGCTACGGTTTGGTGGTGAGCCTCACCAGACCGATCGAGGCCCTCATCGAAGGCGCCAAAGCGGTGGCCACCGGAGATCTCTCGGGAGAGATCCCCATCAGCTCCACCGACGAGATCGGATACCTGACCAAGGTCTTCAACCGCATGACGCGGGCTCTCAAGGAAACGCACACCGATCTGCAACAAAAGTCCAGCACCGACGAGCTCACCGGCCTGTTCAATCGTCGCTTCCTGGCCAAGGCCTTCGGCATGGAGCTGAGCCGCGCGGAGCGCAGCGACAAGCCGCTGTCGGTGCTGATGATCGACATCGATCACTTCAAGGCCTTCAACGATCGTTTCGGCCATCCGGAGGGAGATGCGGTCCTGCGAAATACCGGGGCCTTCTTGGCGAAACACCTGCGCTCCACCGACGTGGCGGCGCGTTATGGCGGCGAGGAGTTCATCGTGCTCCTGCCAGCCACCGGCAAGACGGAAGCGGGTAAGAAGGCCGATACCCTGAGGAAAGCCTTTGCCAACGCCACCCTCAGCAACGTCGGCGACGCGAAGGTCACGGTTAGCATCGGGGTAGCCTCCATGCCGGAAGACGGGCTGACCGAGCATGAGTTGGTGGGAGCGGCGGACGCCGCGCTCTATGTAGCCAAGCGGAAGGGTCGGAACCGCGTCGCCATCTTCGAAGTCGCCCAGCCGGCCGTCGGCTAGTCCCGTTCCCCTAACGAACCACGCTGCCGTGGATCCAGGCTCTGACCCCGGAGCCGGTCTCCACTTGAAACCACTCCCCCCAGCGCGCCACCGCCAAGAGAAGCTCGCCTTGGGTCACCTGTCCTACCAGGGGCTTATCGATGCCGGGCGCCTGGCGGAGATTGGCCGTCACCCGCGCCTCTAGACTGCGGGGAGGAACGACAGGAATCAGTTCTTCGGAAGGATTCGGGGAGGCAGTCCGGACTTCGGCGACCGTCCTGGCTTGACGTACCAGATCTCCGGCCCGTTCGGCGAGGTAAGAGGCGCCCCCGAAGTTACCTTCCGTGAGGGCGGTGTCCGCCCGGCTAAGAAACTCGTTGGCACGATCCAGCCGCGCCGCGACTTCCGCATCCTTGGCCTGGGGGACGGACTGGATTTCCACCCGAACCTCGGCGATCCGAGAGATGGCCAGGGCGCGGTTCTGTACACTTCTGAGACTGGCCTTGGACCGGAGCACCTCTTCCACCGAGCTCGCCAGCTCGATCTCGAGCGCGGCGTAACGTTCCTCGAGCGAAGCCCGGGCGGCCTGCGCGGCTTCGAGCCGCTGGTGTAGCTTCTGGTTTTCCTGGTTGGCCTGGGTCAGTTCTGCCTCGAGGCGCTCCGTTCGGGCGAGTTCCTCGGTTGACTGGACTTCCCCCGGTTGCTCGCTCGTAACGCCCGCCGGCTTGCCCTGACTCGGATCGTCGGTCGGGGCCTCCGCCTTCTTGCCACCGCATCCGGCAGCCAACAGACCGCCCATCGCCAGAGCCAGCGCAGTCATCTTGGTCGCCACGACATCTTCCTTTCCGAGGCGCTTACGGACTTGTGGTAAGGGATTTAGAAGAACGGATAAACTATTGTAACTCACCCATGCCGCCAAGACAAACGGTGTGATTTGAGCTCGGGTCCGTGCATACGATAACGTAAGGACTGATAAGGCTTTAGAGATGCGGGAAGGCCGGAAGGAATTGGAGGGACTGCGCGTCGTTTCGTTCGAGAGCCGTCGCTCGGAGGAGCTGGCGCAACTCGTTCGGAACTATGGTGGCGAGCCCATTCGGGCGCCTGCCCTTCAGGAGGTTCCGCTCACCCACCAGACCGAAGCGCTCGCCTTTGGGGAAAGCCTTATGGTCGGCGAGTGCGACGTCTTGATTCTCTTGACCGGAGTGGGTACGAACATGCTGGTGGACGTCCTGGCCACAAGGTGGCCCCGCCACGAGATCACGGGAGCGATGAGGGCAACGAAGCTCGTGTGTCGCGGCCCCAAACCGATCGCTGCGCTCAAGAAGCTGGGCCTCGAGCCGACGCTCGCCGTTCCCGAGCCCAACACCTGGCGCGACCTTCTGGCGGCGCTCGAGAAGGAGCTGCCCGTTTCAGGCCAGCGCGTCGCCGTCCAGGAGTACGGCGCCCGGAACCCGGAGCTTCTCGACGCACTCGCCGAGCGCGGAGCCCGTGTCACGCCCATCCCGGTCTATGCATGGGCACTTCCCGACGATACCGGACCCTTGAAGAAGGCCATCCAGCAGGCAGTCGCCGGCGAGATCGACGCCGCCGTCTTCACCACCGCTACCCAGGCCGATCATCTCTTCCAGGTGGCGGATACGGAGAGCCTGGGAGATGCGCTTCGCGAGGCATTGCGCCACGTTATCCTGGTGGCCTCCATCGGCCCAATGACGAGTGAAGCTCTCACCCGCTTCGGCATCGAGACCGATCTCACACCCGAGCATCCCAAGATGGGACACCTAGTCATGACGCTGGCCAAAGAGGCTCGAGCAAAACTGGAGAGGAAGCGGGCCGGACGGAATCCGTCCTAGGCAGCCAGTGCTTCCGCCCGGGAGACGAGGGCTTCCGCCGCCGGAGCGGGAGAGACTTCGATCCGCAGGGCAAACGGCTCTTTCGGGCCTCCTTCGGGCTCGACCAGGATGCGATCCGCGCCCTGGTAGAGCTCGGAGAGAAAACCCACCATTTCCGTTTTCACCGCGGCGAAGGCCTCCGGTGTGCGGGGAGCCCAGAGCCGGTCGCGGATCTGAAAGGATGCTTCGTCGAAACGGAAGCGAAGCTTTCCGGCCAGCGCCGGCTCTTCCTGTAAGAGACGGCAGGCTCTCAGCGCGGAGCGGAACGCCATTCGCAGCCGCGCCTGGACGTCTCCCTGGCCTTTCCGCCGGCGGCTATAGAGAAGTCCGAGCCGTCCGCCTGCCTGATCGAGGCTGTACTGGGCTTCATGGCTGATCAATAAGACGCCCGGCCCGTGGTGCACGTGCGAATAATCGGCCACGTCGATGAGGAGCTCGTCTTCCAGCCGATGGGTCTGGATCCATTCGTGAAAGACAGGAACCACCGCGCGCGGCCCCGGCGGGAAGGGCTCTGCCGCGAAGAACTTGATGCCGAACCGCGGCGCCTCCAGGGGACTTTCCGGTCGACCGGCAGACTGAGTATTAGACAACGGCGACACCCAATCTCTCCAAGAGGCGACCGTGGCAGGCATAGACGCCTTCCACGAAGAGCTGCGCCTCCTCGATGCGGTGATGTGCGGCGTCGACGGTCGCGCCGGTGCCACCGTTGGACCGCTCTTCGTGCGCCCGGAAGAAATACTGGGCGAACTTCCCGCCGGCATAGGGATCGAAAAAGAGCTTGGTGTCATAGAAGCGGGTCCTGAACTCCCGCACCACGCCTTCCGTGTCGTCGGAGCTCAATTTGATCTCGGCATCCTGGAAGCGTATCAAGGCCTCGGCGGCCTGCAGCATGGCTCGGAAAGCTGTTTGGTACGCCCGCTCCGGATCTCCGTCGTCCAATTGCACCTGAGCCTCGAAGACTTGTCGTTCGCTGGCGGCCAGACTGAAATCGAACCGCGACACCACCTCTCCCGCGCACTCGCCCTGACCCATGTCTCCCAGAGTGAACTCTCGCGGATCTCCCCAATCGGAGTAGAGAGACCGGTTCTCCTCATAACTCGGAACCACCGTCAGGTCCTCGAGGAGAGAACGGATCTTGACCTTCCCGGTTCTCTTGACGAAATCCTGAAAGCTCTCTCCTGGCCGCGCGGCCTCCCGGAAGGAGTCGGTCATGCGGCTCACCACCTCGGGGATGTGCTTGGAAGGGACCGCTCCCATCGCCAGGCCGAAAGCCTTTGCGTTCTCGGTCAACTGCCCGCCCAGAACGACCTGGAAGTGCGGCACGGTACGTCCCCCGATCTTACGACTGACGCCATAGAAGCCGAGATCGGCCACGTGATGTTGACCGCAGGAGTTGAAGCAGCCGCTCACCTTGATGTGGAGATCCTTGACCGCCTCGTCGAACATCAAGTTCTTCTGCAACAGCCTGGTCCGCAGCTCCTCGGCCAGACCGCGCGAGGAGGCGATCCCTAGCTTGCAGGTATCGGTTCCCGGGCAAGCGGTGACGTCCACGATCGTGCCGGCGCCCGGCTGTGCCAACCCGATGTCCCGGAGCGCGGAGTAAAGAGCGGGTAAGTCCGCCTCGGGCACCCAGCGGAGGACGATGTTCTGGTCGACGGTGGTGCGGACGGAGTCGCCACTGAACCGCCGCGCTCGATCGGCTAGCTCTCGCATCTGATGCGAAGAAATGTCTCCCAGGGGCAGCGTGACCACCGCCACCCCGTAGCCCGACTGACGCTGTGGATAAACGTTGGTGGCCCTCCAAGCCTCGAATCCCTCCGGACGAGAATCCTCGCCGAGACTCGCCGCTCCACGAGCCGGCCGTTCCGAGGACGCGATCAACAATCCGTCCGGCGCCGGCGGACGCCCCTCCTTGAGAGCGGAGGGGAGCTCGGTCCATCGGGCATCGGCGGAGAGCTTGGCTCGTTCCTCCAACACCAGCCGCCGAAACTCCTCAAGGCCCAGGCCGGCAACCAGGAACTTCAGCCGGGCGCGGGCCCGGTTCTTCTTCTCTCCCAGGCGCGCGAAGACACGGCAAACGGCCTGGGCCATGGGGAGGAGCTCTTCTTCCGGCAAGAAAGGATCGAAAAGCTTCGCCTGGTGCGGCACCGCGCCCAGTCCACCCCCCACGTAGAACTCGAACCCGCGACGCGTTTCACTCTTCTCGGTTCGGGTGCGAGCGATGTAGCCCAGGTCATGAAACGCAGTGAGACCGCAGGACTGATCCTTGCAACCGGAGAAGGCGATCTTGAACTTCCGGCCAAAGTCCTGAGCATCGGGATGACCTAGCAAGAAATAGCTGCACGCCTTGGCGTAGGGCGTGACGTCGAAGGTCTCGTCGCGGCATACGCCGGCCAGAGGACAGGCGGTAACGTTTCGCACCGAGTTACCGCAGGCCTCGCGAGTCGTGATACCGACCGACGCCAGGCGCCTCATGAGGTCCGGGGTATCGTCGATCTGAACGAAGTGCAGCTGAAAATCCTGTCGGGTGGTGACGTGAACGATGCCATCGGAATAATCCTCGGCGAGCTCGGCCAGGACGTCCATCTGATCGGGAGTGACGCTTCCGAAGGGAATCTTGATCCGCTGCATGCCCGGCGCATCCCAGAAAGTCCCCGGACCCTTCATCACCGAAGGGGAGGGATAGTCGAGCTTCTGGGTCCGCTTTCCATCGTGTCGCTGACCGTTGTCGTACCGCTGCCCGTAAATGCCGCGCCGCAGCCGAGTCTCGTTGAAGAGCTTCTCGTCGAGCTTGCCTTGCCGGCGAAGCTCGAGCTCGGTCGCGAAGATGTCGATCTCTCGACCGAGCTCCGGCGGCATCCGTTCCGAGAGCGCCTGCTTCCAGGTGGGGTTGCTCATGCCGGCACTCCTTTCTGCAAGGCCGGGTGAAGGTGATACGCGATGGCGATGCGGTCCGCCAAAGAAACCACCTCGCCAATGACCAGCGTGCCGGGGAGGTCGGTGGGATCGAGTGGCATCTCGCTCATCTCCTTTAGGCTACCCAGCCAGGTGGTCGACCGCGGAGTCGATGCGGCGAGCACCAGAGCGGCGGGTGTCTCGGGTTGCCAGCCTCGAGCGATGAGAAACTGGACGATCGAGCGCCGCTGGGCGAGTCCCATGAGCACCACCAGGGTCACTGAGTTGGGGACAGTGCCCGTGAGCAACGGACGATAGGATTCCGGGGCGTGTCCCGAAACCACCAGGAAGCCGGACGCCAGGCCGCGGTGCGTCACCGGAATGCCGGCGAGAGCGGGCGCGGCGATCGCGGAGCTCACTCCGGGAATGACCTCGAACGGAATTCCCGCCGCGGCGAGGGCGAGTGCCTCTTCCCCGCCCCGTCCCAGAACGAAGGGATCGCCACCCTTGAGGCGGGCGACACGCTCCCCCCGCAATGCGGCATGGATCATGATGCGGTGGATGGTCTCCTGCGGCGTGGACTTGCGTGGGGCACGCTTGCCGACGTCGAAGGCCCGCGCTCGCGGAGCGAGAGCGAGCACTTCCGGCGAGACCAGGGCGTCGTGCAGAATGAGATCCGCTTCGCTGAGACGTCGCGCCGCCTTGACGGTGAGAAGCTCGGGATCTCCCGGTCCAGCTCCAATCAGTGAAACCAGTCCCTTCATCATCCGGAACGGTCTTGATAAAGGTCGTTCAAGGCACGCAGCAACAAAGGACGGCGCTCGGCCATCGGGACATGTTGTTCGCGCCAGATGCGGCGCGAGCGCTGGGCCAGGTCCGTCCACTCCTCGAGCTCGTCGGGAAGCAAGCTCTCCAACGCTTCCCGCAGCAATCCGGAGAGCGCCGGTGCCGCACCGTCGGTTGAGATCCCGACGGTGACCCCGGCACGACGCACCACCGCCACGCCGTAAGCCGTCGCGCTGGCGACATCGTCCACCGCGATGACGAAGATGCGACGCTCGGTGGCCGAGGCGGACACTTCGCGGTTGACCTCGGGAGGTGCCGCGGCGATGGCAAACCAACAAGCGTCGAGATCGGTGGGCCGGAACGCGCGGCGAATCACCGTCAAATTCGGATGGTCGATCTGGAAATGGATTTCCGGGGCGACGAGGTCGACCAGAGCCCCGGCTTCCAGGAGACTCCCGGTCTTGGACGCGGCCACCGCGCCCGCGCCCACCACCAGCACACGGCGACCCTCCACCTTCAGGGAGATGGGAAAGAGAGGGGGCAAGGTTAGGACCCCGTTGGCTGCAGTACCGGTAACAACACGATCTGGGAAGAACGGTTGTGAATCCCACACTCCGTCTTCCCCTTGCCCCGCCACCGACCGGCCCGCGGGCTCTCGCCCGCTTGGACCGGGCTGGTGCAGGGAGCGCAACCGATGCTCGGATAGCCCTGCTCGTGAAGCGGATTGAAGGGGACGTCGTGCTCGCGCACATAGTCGCGAACGTCCTGGGCGGTCCATTCCACCAGGGGATTGATCTTCACCAGACCAAACTTTTGATCGTGCTCCAGCATGGAAGCGTTGGCTCGGTCGGGCGTCTGATCGCGCCGCAGAGCGGTGATCCAGGCGTCGGCGCCGGCCAAAGCGGCACGGAGCGGCTGGACCTTCCTCATCTCGCAGCATCGATCCGGATCTCGTTCCCACAAGGCGTCACCGAACCGCTCCGCCTGCTCCCCGACCGTGAGCTCCGGCCGAACCGCCCGAATGGTCAGGTCGTATCGCCGCTCGAGGGTCTTCCACAAGGTGTACGTCTCTTCGAAGAATAGGCCGGTGTCGAGCGTGAAGATGTCCACCGGCAGTTTGTTTCGGCCAATGAGGTCGGTGAGCACGCACCCTTCCATACCAAAGCCGGTGGCCATGACCAGCCGCGGCGCAAAACGCTCGGCCGCCAGCCGTAGTGTTTCGGTGGTTTCTCGTACCTTGACCTGTCGGTCCGTGTCTCGCGTCGTCTGCAGCAGTTCCATCTCTTACCTCGACCCCAAAGTCTCCAAGATCCCGACCCAATAAAACAAAAAGCCCAGGTCCTTGGGACCTGGGCCACAAGCCGCTTGGCTATGTTATCTACTTATAGAGGGCGTAGCCTCCGAAGATCCTGAGCAGGCTGCCCGACATGCATCTCTCGTCCAAGTGGCACGTGGCCCGGTCCCCCGGGCCTGCTACACGCGCAGGACATCCGAATCTGCATGTCGCTCCGACTCATCTTGAACCTATTTTGACCGAGTCCAGGCCGGCTGTCAAATGAAAATATGACCTTCGCGGTCAATAATATAAGTCATTTACAATGAGCCAGTTATGGCTGTGACCGCAAACTTTGAATGTATACAGTGGCCGTCGGCGGAGCATCTCTTTGCTTCTTCTCGCTGGTCGTCTATGATGGGTCACCCATGGGGCTCTCGGACCTAACGGATCGCTCGCGGTGGATCCAGCGCTTCGCTTCTCGCCTGAAATTCCCCTACCTCTTCCTTCTCATCGCCGCCGTGTTTCTCATCGACCTTCTGATCCCCGATGTCATACCCTTCGTCGACGAGATTCTTTTCGGGCTATTGGCCGTCCTCTTCGGAACGTGGAAAGAGCGCAAGTCCGTCGGGACCAAACCACCCATGAAGAACGTCACGCCTCGATGACCAGCACAAAGTGCAAGGCCCTCCCTCTCATTGCCCTTGCGACTCTCACCGTGCTCGTCGGCTGTGGCGCGCCAGAAGAGCAGCGTTACGAACTCAAGGGCCAGGTAGTGAGCGTGGACAGCGAAAACGGCACGGTCACCGTCGATCACCAAGAGATCGTCGGCTTCATGGGGGCCATGAGCATGCCCTTTCCTTTGAAGGATACCTGGGCCTTCGACCAATTGCAGCCCGGAGACGGTCTGAACGCCATCCTGGTTGTCCGCGGCCAAGA
>Ga0209521_10001378_pt1 | contig 19825 bp, 29 predicted proteins | sample Rifsed19ft4_FD_184016 | JGI IMG/M metagenome (GOLD analysis project Ga0209521, IMG submission 184016) | Soil microbial communities from Rifle, Colorado, USA - sediment 19ft 4 (version 2) | ecosystem: Environmental > Terrestrial > Deep subsurface > Rock core/Sediment | place: Rifle, Colorado...
CCCGCAAACTCGTTTCCCTTTTTCCAATCTTCGAACGACATATCAATCCCAGTAATGTAACGCCTTTCCCTGTTCGTATGCCGCTATTGTATTTTGTCGCCGTAATTCGTCTTCCGTAGGATTAGTTTCCTTTGGAATAAATTGAGCACCCTTGCCCTGTGATTTTGCTTTCGATGCCGCCAGATAAGTATCTTTCAATTCCTGCGCCTTAATATACAAATCTTTCTTTGATACCTTTGGATTTTCAGCGAGAAAATCGCTCATTTCCTTATTGTATGAAGATACAAAAGACATCTTACGCTCAAACTCCGCTTCGGGGCTTATCAGGGCGGCCATATTAAACGTCATATTGCCTTGTGCGTCGAATTGCATTACACCAGCATCCTTGCCAAGTATGAGCCGTGTCGCTTCATTGGAATATGCCTTCATATCCGCCGCCTGAAAACTCCTTACTTCTCTGTCGAGGACTGCCCAAATTGAACCGAACTCTTCCGTATTTATACCAAGAGGGTCAGCTAATGATTCTCTTGTTTCTTTTTCCGCATCATCTCTTGATATAGTGCCTCGCCATACATCCATTGCCCTGCTTTTCAGTTCTGCTGCTTTGATTCTATTGCCCTTTTTGTCCGGCGGATTAAGTCCTATCTTCGCCCAACTTTGATAGTTGGTATCGGATAACAATTCCCGTCTCGATTCTATCGCAGGAATAGTCAACTGACCTTTTAACATAAGGTCGGTCAGTTGCTTATTTGATTCAGAATCAGAAACTTCCATCTGCTTGTTTATAAGGCCGCTAATGCGTTGTTGTTCTTTCAGTTGATTTCCCGTCAAATCTTTTAGGTTACTTATTTTTGCGGCAGCTTGTTTTGGCAAACCATTGCCAAGCAAAGATAATGCCTGCACTAACGCCGATTGATTCGGTAGTTCTTTTATCTGTTGCTCGGCCTCGGCGGGAGAAATCTGGTTTGTCGTTGCCTGATAATTCCGAATCTGATTTTCCGCTTCATCAATTTCGTCGGTTTCCATCAAGTGTTGCAGATTGACTTCGTGAGCAGCTTTGGTCTCTCTCGCCACAAATGCCAGTTCTTGATTAGCGAAGGTCTGTCCAATGTCGGGCATCTTGCCGTTCTTCCATTTAGTAATTTCGGCGGCAACATCAGGGTCGTCGGACGTGAACGCATCGGCAAATTCAACCCATTGTTCCCTTTGCTTTTGTCGTTCCTTTGGGTCGCCTGTGGTCTGGTGGAGATTAAGGGCGGCATTTGTCGTTTCTTCAAACTGGCGTTTCTTCGTGGAAAAATCCACTGCTCTCTTGGCGTTGGCTTGCTTTTCAAACGCCTGCCCAAGATTAGCCAAGCCCTGACCGATTGCTTCAAGACCGTCCATTGCGGGCATCTGCGCTTCGACGGCGGATATTCTGCCGGAAGGTGTTATATCTGCATATTCAATCGCTGTGCTTGGGAAATTAGCCATTTAGAATCCGGATAATAAAGTTCCGCCTGCTTTCAAATACGATTGACGTTTTGCCTGCCTGCCCTGCCATTTCGCCATCGCGCCTTCCGCGCGCGCCTGTGCTGCGCCAATCGCCCCCTCACGGCCAATCATTAAGTTCTGCAACTCCAGTTCGGACGCCTGTTTTGCTCTGGCAAGCAAATTCATTCCACCGCCTGCCGCCGCCTGTCCCGCTTCCATAGAGGATATTACCCTTGAACCTTCTTCGGCCTGTCGCATCTGGTCAAAAGCGGTTTTGGCCTCAATTTCCTTCGCCTGCATACTGGAAACCTGTTGATTGTATTTGCCGATTGATTCGGCGGTAGCCCCTTCTTGTAAAGCACCAGCAACCTCCAAACCAATACCTGCCGCTTTTAATAAACCCCCTCCAACAACATCTTCTTCTTTAGTCGCACCAGCTTTTCCAAATAACGGGGCCATTATATGAATCTCCTATACAAGTCCGCCGGTTTATCGCCGAAAAAGTTTTCCAATTTATGTTCAAACTCAAATCCAAGATGCTCAAGTATTCGTATTCCCTGCTTGAATGAACAGTCCACATACGCCTGCAAGCGCTTAATACCTTTTTCTTTGGCAATCTTATCGAGCCAAACCCTGATTGTTCTATAAACTTCGATTATATGCGCCTGTGCATCTTTTGATAAACATAACCAACAGGATGCGGTAGTTGTATTTTCCATCTTTATACCACCGGTCGCAAGGGGGATACCATCCTCCTCGATTGTAACGAGGAAATATATCTCCGCTGGTTCTTTGTCAAATACGGTCTCGTTCAGAGGATGCTCACGAATGTAATCGCAGTCATCGACATTTTGCTCTCGCAGTATCATATCTATCAACCCAAAACCGTTTTCTTATTGGTTTTCGGCACAAGATTGCCAGTTAAGAACGTGCTTTCAAAGCCCGCTTTGCGCCTTTGTCTTCGCATTTCCGCCTCGCCCGCTTGGTCTATCTGCTCCGGCGCAGGCAAAGGTTGCGGCTTTTGCGCTTCCGGCGGTTTTTGCTTACCGAATAACGGAGACATAATTTATTCCTTTCAAGAACCGGAAACCTCTAATCTTGGCATTATACTACGCACAACACAAGGAAGTGGACTATCAGTAGAGATAATGATAGGATTGGAAACACTGAATCCGCCATTCACTGATACCGTTACCTCGCCTGTAAAAAGTCCCGTTATTGAATCTTCGCTGTTTTCCCAATGCGGGTCGTCCCAGTTAATATCATATAATTCCGCATCTTTTGCACCATATTGCACGCCCATACTGTTCAGAAATGAAATCGACATTATCGGCACGCGCGTAATAAGTCCCTGCGAAGAACCTTGTGGCGTATTTATCACGATACGCATCGGCATCAATTTGCTTCTGTAAGCCAAACCGACTTGCGCCTTTGTAACAGTAATCCCCGTCGGAAAGGTTATGATTCCGTTCGTAACGACCAAATCCTCATAAACCACGCCGTTGCCCAAATCGGTTACAACGTCGCCTTCCGTAAGAACCACCCCGCTTGCAAGGGCAACGACCGTTTCGCCTTCAAGGATACAAACATCATCGCCGTCAACGGGCAACGTAATCGTGTTTGTTGCAACGTCGTCGTATGTATAACCGCAATCGACAAAAAACGCATCTTCAATCAACGTTCCGAAATTCCTTAATGCAAATTTCTCGATGTAGATTTTATCCACGTCATTGATTGTTCTCTGGATTGCCAGTGTAACATTGTCCTCGGTCGCGCCCGGGGTTACGCAGCCGGATTGAGCGTAACCCTCTATCGGGCACGGAAACCACGCTATTACGTTTTGTTTCCTGTTATAGACCAAGCCCTTTAATGTGCCGTCATTCAGGCCGCACCATAGAATCGAATCTGGATTCTTTTGATACGCCGTCCAGACAATACCCGACAACGTTATATGTTCGGCAAGAGAAGTCAAATCCTCGGCAACGTATTTATCGCCGTCGTAAGTCAATTCCTGAACTTTGCGGCCTACGAAATCGACGAATAGTATCTTGTCGTTGGCCTTTGTCGCCTGAATGTTCCGGCTGCCGTAAGTGGTCTGCTGTCTGGCGGTGAAATTGGTCGGCGAAAGCAACTGCTCCATCCTGTTAGTCCCAATTCGCCATTCGTCGCCGGACGTTCCGGCAACAAGGGCTTCCAACGCTTTGAGCCACATAATTTCGTTGGCCGTAGAAACCGGCACTTCAAAAGAATCTGCGGCCTTCAAACCCAACTCAAAATTCTGGAAATCGTCCGAATAGCTCGGCCAGACCTTCAATCTTTTCGGCGTGTAATTTTCTGCGTCAATATCGTAGTCGGACGTTATCTGAATCGGAATCCTTGACATTCCGCCGTAAACGCATCGCCCCTCGAAGAACGTAACCGAAGCCGGATAATTCTGAATCTCCGACCACGCGCCTTCAGCCCATCGACGAGTCGGTTCGGTCGAGGCAAGTTTGATTATAACTACCATCGCCGCTTCCGACGGACTGTTGAGCGCCGTTATCTGGACAATGCCCGTTCCGATATTTTCGCTCGACGTAAGGTCTGCGTGGATAGTCCCTTTGACGTGGACAACCATATTGAGTCGGAATTGGACGTTAGCGGCAATTTCGACGCCTGCATATTGGAGATTTCCTCCCGCACCGCTTACGATTATTGAAATACAAGTCCTGTATGGCTCCCATCCTGCGCCATTTTCGTTACGTTCAAGGACAAACGTTCCTTCCCAATTACCTTTGGTGTTACAAACATAAGTCCCTTTGAGATAAATCGGGTATCCGATAACGCCTGTATTTGAGCCAGTCATTTTACCCGATACCGTATTCGTATTGGCGGTCAGGCGGGCGGTAACTTTCCCGCCCGTATGCGATGTTATATTTATTCGATAATACCAATCTTCTTCAAGTTCCGTTCCTTTGAATGTCCCGTATTTATTGGTATAAGTTTTAACATCAGTCGAAGTAATGAATCCATTATTGCTTTTTTGCAGTTTGACTGTGCCGAGGAACAAAACAAAAGGCCCTATTTTTGCGCCGCTTACCTTGAACGTATAATTCCCTATAAGTTCCGTGCCTAATTCTTCGCCAATATAGCCGGTATCCGTTCCTGTTTTTGAGCCACTTATATTTAACGTTCCCTTCGGGTGCGTCAGTTGGAACAATGCCCCGACGTGGCCTGCCTGAAAGAAATCAATCGGGTTAAGTTCGACAACAGGATAGTCATCGGCGCAATCGACAGAATTTGTCCCGTCTGATATTGTCTCGCTATCGGTAAAATCCCCGCTCGGTTCGGTTACAACGTAAGAGGTGGGCGATTTTACAGATACAACCGTGCAGGTTGTCCCGCTTGACGCGCCGGTAAGGGTTGCCCCGATAGACCACGCAGCGGGAGAAGGCGAGACATTAACGGTCAACTGATAATTTACGCCTTCCTGACAGGTAAGCGTCCCTACATCGCCGACTTCGTTATCGCTGGCAACCATAAAGGCGGTATCGGTTACATCAGGGTCAATCAGGTCGTTGCGAAGAAGGAACGGGCCGTTCTTGAACGGGATAACATCAAGCGAGAAAGTGGTTGCGCTTGTTCTTGTTAGCTTCCTCGACGCGTATGATGGGTGCGTAATCCACATCACGTCTCCAATTTGGGTGTCTGGCCCAAGCTGAAGTTGCGGCAAATCTGCCGTCAGATACGGCGTCTCAATCCAATAATCGGTCGAATGGTTGGATAAAGGCGCATTGCCGTCGGTCGTTAAAACAGTGTTGTCATATAGAAACCGCATATATTTATTACCAAGCTCGACGACGTAAGCGACAGAAGCCGAGTAGATAAACGGAACCAGGCGAATCTTCCTGCCCCCCGTTAATGTTGTGGTTCCGCCGGTAGCCGTTCCTGCCGCACCGGATTTACTTTCGCTCGTTCCGCTCGCTGTAATCGTAGTCGTTGCCGAATAAACGGCGAATTGACTGTCGGCATATTGGCCGTAAGTTCCCGTCCACGTTACACCGGCATCTGTTGACTCGCCATTTCTGCCGTCGGCATAGGGATTACTGGTAGCACTGTTTCTCGTAGTGCGCATATAGGCGGCAACGGCAGACCTGTAAATCATCGCATAAATTTCTCCGCTTTCAATCACAACAGGCGTCGGGAAAGTAATCAATAAAGCAGTCGTAAGAGTTACATCGACGGTTGTGGACGGGAAAGTAGTTCCGACAACAACTGCGGAACATAAATCTTCGCCTATTGGTAATTGCGTTACAGGGTCGGCCTTTCTTATGCTGACAGTAACATTTCCGGGGTCAACTACTCCAATTCTCCATACTCTGTTTTTGATACTTCCGGCAAGATAGTTGGAGGTTGCGGTAAAAGACATCGAGTGCCAGGTATCGCCGCCAAAATCAATCGTAACTGAACTAACAGACGAAGTATAAGAATCTTTTACAGGCATATTTAATCCAGGGTAATTGTTATAGAACCTATTGCAAACGTCAAAATATCGCCTTCCTCAATCAGTTTGGGCGCATCAAGTTCGCCGATTGCCAGAACATTTCCGGCAGATGAAGCGTCCATCAAAACGTAATGAGTTATAACACCCCACGTTCCGGTAGATGGGTCGTAAGTAACAACCGCCGAATTTGTTATTACGCCTCCCGCCGCCGCACCCCAGCTTGCCGCCGTCATTGCCTTTCTCGTATAACCCATTGAGACCGGCTCGGTTTTGTCCGCCCCGTCATCGCCAGGCGCAGTAGTTGAAAGGGCTAAATACATTGTAGTCGGTGCGGTATATGCCGAAGTTGGACTTTTGAAGATGTGGTCTAATATCTTGTTTTCGAGATAATCGGAAAAGCTCATATTTGTGCCTCCTATTGCAGCGGTTGAATCATAAACAAATTTCAATCCAGGCCGGCGAACCGCCGCGCCATAAATGACGGGAATATAATTATCGAGATGGCGACATCCCCCCTGATAGAAATCCACGTCCGTCCGTGCATCGGCTAACGGCGTAATCTCGCCCTTGTTAAATGTAACCAGAGGGATATTAACCATATTTCTCCCTGCGTTTGCGGCGAAAATAACCAATATCAATCTCTTCCAATTCACGCGCAAGTTGTGCCTGTGCCGCCGCACCGCCGCCCGATTCGTCAATAACAGTATTAACCATACCGCCCTGCGCAACCGCCTGACCTATTTGAGTTCCTAAATCAGCAAGGGTATCGAGTATGCCGGATAAATCGCCTGCGCCTATTGAGTATTCCTGCGCGCCGACGACTGCGCCGACAGAAACTACGTTCTGCATTGATTGTGAATCTTTAGTAATTACCCAATTTCCATTGCTTGAAACCCTTATGCCGTTGGATACGATAGAATCGTAATACAGAACACCTACTCGGCTTCCGTCAGAAACAACATTATTGAGAATACTGGCGATAATCTCGTCGCCCGCGATTAAATCAACAAGAGGAGAACCGGCATAGTAACCTTTCGCCAGTTCATCCAACGGTTGATTCTGGATTCCCCTGCCAGTCCCATCAGGTTGATAACAAGAAAAGGCAAGTTTCTGGCCAGAAATATAACCCATCTTTACTTCGTAGGCCATTATCTTTTCCTAAACAGGGTATATTCTGCCCCAAAACTCAACTGTTGCCGTGCAAGCGCCGGTAGTCGCAGTGCCGACATCGAGAATTAACGCATCATCGGCGATATACTGAATATGCTTCAGGGTTGTAGCGTTGGGAACTGGCCTCAAAATAGCGACCGATTCCGTTGAATTGCAGGCCGTCAATGTCTGCGAAGGAAGGAAATCAGTCAATGCGCCTGTTTGGCCAACGGTAACAATGCCACCTGCCGCCGTCGCACTGAAATTCCTGATTATAACGTGGTCAAGTATGCACGTATAACCAGTCGGCACTGTATAAATTGTCTCCGATGTAGCGGTATCACCGAGATTCACGCTATCAACCGCGTCAAGCAATGATATTGCCTGTGTTTTAATATCTACATCTGCCACTGTATTTCTCCTTAAAAATTAGTAAACTATTATTGACATATTCCAACAAATACATTTGGATATGAACCCGAACACTGGCTTGACGTTCAACCTGTTTGCAATAGTTGTCATACGATTATACACCCATCAAACCTTCCCAGAACCCCATCTCGCCGAATTCCAACTTGAATAACCTGATTGACTTTTTTCTACCGTGCATACAAGCCCCGCCTTTGACATTGCCTGTCTCAAATCCTGTTTCAATTCCTGTCGGAAGGTTGTGTTTTGTGTCCCTTGCAAGGGGCTTAATAATTTAAGGGCGAGCGATAATATCAGGACTTCCGTAAACAACGGGTCGAACTCGGCGGGGTCTGTAACTTTTCTGACGTATTCGATATTTACTTCGTCACGGTCGCTTAACAAGCGATGTCCCTGAACCGCCCATTCGTAATCGCTTTCAGTTTCTTCCCAGTTCTTTGTCAATCGCTGATAATCGTCCGGCAATTCGTATTGATAGTCGTATCTGAATAACGGCGTTATCGCTGTCGTAGTAATCGCGCAGGTTGTTTCGTCGCTGGTAGAACTGTCATACCAGACGACCTGTTCATCTTCCCACGTTACCGGCAATCCTTCCCAAAGAACATCATAGACAGTAGCGTTAGTCAGCGTTTCGGTATCCTCAAAATCGCCGGTCAGGTAAATGATTTCGTATTCGGTCGGCGAAACTACCGTAAGAATCTCCGCCGTATTGCCGGACGTAATGCCTGTAATTGTATCGCCGACAGCCCACGCATCGGGCAACGGCTGATGGTCAAGCGTTAAAGTGCTTATCAGGGCAAGTTCGGACTGGGCAACAGCGAAAGTCCATTCGTAGCGGCGAAGCAAGGAATCGCGGGTCTGGGCATAATGAAGATTCGCCTTGACATAAGTATCGCAAGTTGTTGACCCGTTCTCTGCCGCAGATATGGTCGTCGAGCTGATTCTGCCCAAGCTCTGATTCACCAGATTCAATTCAGCCGCAGTAAAAGCCATAAACAATTACCTTTTATTTCCAAAAACAAAATCGTTCAAGATAAATCTTTACTGTTTGCCAATTCAATTTCTGTTTACCTAAGCCCTTAAATCCGCAATCTCGGCACTTGCGAAAATGTATCCCGTTCTTTTCTCTGGGAAAATACATAAAACTGCCGCATTTCGGGCACGGCGGGTTCGGGCTTGTCAAAGTGCCATTCACAAAATCCTTCATAATCCCTTTCATACCGGCAAGGGCAGGGACAAAATATCCCCGCCCTTCCGGCGAAATTCAACTAAGCGCCTTGCAAGACAAACAAGGGGCCGTTGCCTGCTTGCGTGCCTTCAATAGTGAATCCGGCGTATTGAGACGAATCATTGGTTGCGGTAGTTACCGCCAAAGCGGTATCTGCACTCTCAAGAGTGCCATCGTGTCGCCAGAAACAACCTATGCCGCCATTTTCACCAACAACACTCTGTGGCGCAACCCAGGTAACGCCTTTTGTCTGCACCCAAAAATACTGCGCGGCGGCACTTACATAAGCGGCTGCAACACCGGCCTTTGGCATTGCAGCAGTAGCGCCCACAGTCAAGGATGTCCACGGATTTTGGTATGTCTCGCATTTTGACGTGCTGGCTGTGATTGCATACGACAAGGGGGCGTCAAGATACACCTTGAAAAGTGCATTGGCCGCAGCCGCATCGTTGCCTAAAATGCCCCTTACGGTGGTATAGTAATCGCTTGCGCCGTCAAAAATAATAATATACCCACCGGCAAGCTCGTCTTCGGTCAATGCCGCGTGTGTAGCGGCGGGAACGGTTACTGATGTATCGCCAATAGAAGCTGCAACGGCAAAAGTGGTAATTGCCGTGTAACCGGTAGCTGTAAATTCGCAACCGTGAGAAGCGTATAATGCAGCAGCGCCCGTTGTTTTGGCATAGCGAAATTCACGCCCATCCCAGGTTTCATATCTTGTGCCGCAAACAAAACGTTGTTTAGTTTCCACTGTGTAAACACCAAGTTTGTAGTTATCGGCAAAATCAATCGGCCACGAATTATGGTCAAGTGGGTCGTAACTGTATTTGAATTCCTTACTCATTTTAATCTCCTTTCTGGCCAATTAGCCGATAAGTGTCAGGCACTCGTGGACTTTCGCGCCTTCCATACGAACCGCGCCTAAATCCATCTTTGAATAAATTCGTGTGTTGAAACACTTGGTGGTGTCAGGGGCCATCTGGGTTGACAAATCACCAATATAGGCAAGGATTACGCCATCCTCCGCCCACACGAGGTTTCGGTAACAGGTAGTGCCGCCGTTGATAGTAGTATCGGAGATGGGAACTTCCGTTGACCAGAAGATGTTGAAGCCGCCGTAGTAACTGACCTTGCCTTCGTGTGCGGCCTTTACGCTGTTGTAGTCGATGCTCTTGATTTCGGTCAGCCCCAGAAGATACTTAATATCAGACGGTCTTCCAGCCCAATACTTCGGGATATTTTCATCGACATTTGCATCGTTGAAAACCTGCATCATCCGGTGCATCTTCGCCAGTTCGAGGCCAACAGCCGATGTTACCGATGCGCCTGTGCCAAGCGTTGTTATCGAGCCGCCGGTAATAGCGTTCATGCTGATTGATTCATTGATGAACGTAACTGTCGATGTCCCATCTTTTCCGATATAGGCAGTTCCAAGCATCGAGTCAATGATGATTTTGTCTTTCTTTCTGCCGAAAGACATAGCAAAGGACTTTGTGGTAGAACCGTTAAGGTCGGCAAGCGTTCTCGCCAAATCCTTATCGTCAAGGACTCTGCCTTTGTGCCATTTTGTCGGTTTTACTTTACGCCGGCCATAATTCCCTTCGGAATCCGGCGTATCGCCTTTGTGCGTGGCATCCTCGGTGGGGTCATCGTCAGGGCCTACCGTATCGAAATATGCCTCCTCGGCATTTGCGACACTTTCCCTGCGAACCTTCGACGCGAATTTGGACTCAGTTGCCTGGGCCAACTGGTAAAGGTTCGGACTGAACTTCTTTACATAAATATCAAAAACTGTTGGAGTAGGCATAAGTTGCCTCCTTTCGTAAAACAAAATCAAGTTGTTAATCGGCTTGAGTTTCTCTTACGCAGAGGTCTTGCCTAATGCTTAACGTCCATTCGACGGCGATTTATACTTTCGCCAAGTTGTCGGCCTTTTCAGGGTATCGACTATCTTCCGCCTGATGCGGCTATTTTTGCCAAATTGTCTATTTCCTTTTCCTCACGGGCATACCCAGCAGGATTATCGTATTTCCATTTTGCGTGCGCCTGATGTTCGGCGATTTTTTCTTTCATTTGCGATTCCGCCTCGGCGGGCGTTATCGCGTTTGTCATTTCCACATCTCGTAACGCCCCTGATTCTACGAATTTCTTGGCGATAGTTGCAATGAAATCTCCCATAACGGGGTCTTTCTCTAATTTTTCGACTATTTCTTCTCTTTGTTTGCCTATCTCAGTGTTGTGGTGAACCATATAACGGGCAAGATGGGCGCGGGTATCGTAGGCCGAACCCCACTTGGCACGAAGCGCATCTTCGGTTTCCTGCAATTCCCTTTCCTCGTCCTGCTGCATAAAAGCGATGTCGGCATTGTCCATTTCCATTTTCAGGTTCATAATGGCCTGCGCTTGGGAAGGATTAAGACCTATTTTGTGGGCAACGCCTTTGTATGTCTCGATTGTCTTGGGGTCGTAATAATCCTTCAACTCCTCGGTGAACTCAATTTTGTAATCTTCCGGTTTATCCGGCCTGCCTAAAGCGCGGTGAAAAGCATCAATCTCCGAAGGTAGCGCATCTTTGCCTGGCACAACAACGCCTTTTTTGCCCACTGCGCGGTCGAGAACGCCAATTTGCTTGAAAACGCCTTCCATATTGACAAGTTTATCGTAAACCTTTTCGTGCCGCATATCTTCCGGCACATACTTGTTCTTCCAATCGCCCTGCAATAGCCCCGTATCCTTGTCGATGAATTGCTGATAATTCGTTTGTGGTAATTGCTGTTGCTGTGTCTCTGTAGAGGTCGCAACCCCTGTCGTCTGTGTCTGCGTTGTCGCAGGAGAGCCAGTCGTTCCGAGTGTCTCCATTTCAGGCATTTTATTTCTCCTTTGTGTTTATAGTGTCTAAAGGTTCTGGCGGCGGTTCGTCCGCCCTTCTTATTCGCTCGTCGATTTCAATAATAACGTCTCTGTGTCCTTCATTAAAAGCGCTAATATCCGGTCTGTCTGCCACAAGCGCACATTTTCTTTTGAAGCAAATTTGTTCGAGCCATTTATAAACGCGCCTGCCCGCCTCAAATTCAACGAAGGTCGCTTTCACATCGCCATTTAATTGCTTCAATTCTTCGGTCGTCATTTATGAACCTGCCTCATTTTTGAATGTCCGGTCTTTATTTTCCGGCATAATTTTAACGCTTTCTTTAAGCCGTCGCTATAATTGGCTTCCCATTTTTTGCGACGTATCTTGCCTATATCCATTTCAAGAAGACGCCTCTTCTTCGGGTGTCCACTTGCCGCCCTTCCGCGCCATCTTCATTTTCTTTCGCAGCCAACGAAGATATTCTCCGCGACTTAATTTTGGACTCGGCCTCATTTTGTGCTGCCAGGTAGTTGGTGTTCCAGGGATAATCTTCGGATTTCCCGCTTCCGGCGTTTTTAATTGAGCGCCGATTCCTTCTTTGGCAGTAACTACATAAGGTTTGGCCATTTTATTTCTCTCTTTCTGGTTTCCAACCCATTTTACGCATTGTTCCGTAAACATAAGCGCCTGTCCTCGTTTTGGAAAAGCGTCTTTTTTTGGCCCGCATTAACAAACGTCTTTCAAGTTCTTTAGGCATCTTATTTTACTCCCATAAGTTGACCGGCTGACGATAGGATAATACTTGAATCTAAATTCTTTTATATCCCTTTCTATGCCACATCTTTTACAAATTTTCATCGAGCCATTCCCGTCAATGCCGCTGCGGGACTACCTTTTTCCGGCGCTTTGGTGGTTTTGCCGTATGCTTCCGAAGCGACTTGTGCCGCCATTGCCATTTTCTGTTCCTGCAATTCCTGCGCCCTTTGCTGGCGGATTGCCGCCTTTTCCTCGTCTGTATTCAAATCTTCCGGTCTCATACCCCAAGTCAAGGCAAGTTTCGGCAAACCCCTGTCCATATTGATATTATCCTTTGCGCCCGGAAATACGGGGTCTAATTGTGAGATAACCGCAGCAAACCTCTCGAACGCTCTTGCCTGTTGGTCTCTCATTGCCATAGCCAACTCGCTGACATATTCGATTCCAAAACTCTGCCCGGCCAATTCGGGAATACCAACTTTTTCAGGGCTTGGTATTCTGCCGTGTTCAATAAGAAGCAAAACGGCTCGCTCAATTACCGGCGTAAACAATTCCGATTGAAGTCGATAAACCGGCATAGCGAGTTTCTTCATCGCCTGTGCCACGCGCTGGTAAATCTCAACGGTCGTTCTTCGGTCGCCCGGCAGATTAGCAAGCGGGGCAAATACATCGACGAAAAACGCCCTGTGAATGACATCGGCCTGCATTTGGTGGGCTTTTTCAGCGAACTGGATGTTTTGTGCGCCCAAATCGAGGATTCTCGACGAAGGCAGTGTCATAACGATATTTTGCGCGCCCGGAGTTACCCGCAACTGGCCTTCAAATTCCTGCAAAACTTCTCTCGCCGGATTAACGCTTTTGTCGCCGAACTCAATAAAATCGTGCCACATTTTTTGTAAAGTCTTGACTCCGGCCAAAGCGACCGTTCCCTGGCCTCGGCCATATTTCTCGCTTGGGGATTTCTTCCAACGAGGAACGGCATAACATTGCTGTCGGTATCCACCTTCCTCGATGATTTTCTTATCTTTGATATTTATGTAAACCGACTCAAACGGCATATTCATAACGTCCTGCATCGCAGGATTTCTTTTCTGGCGTGGCCGGACAACGTGGATAAACCAGTGGCGATTACTTTCAGTTTTGAGGTCTTTTGTATCCTTGATAACGTCCTCTCCGGCATTATCACTCCATTTTTGAATCGCCTGACGAGCAGTGAACGGGAATTTTAATATGACAGTATCCACCATTCCTGTATGACTTTGTTTGATTGTATAAATTGGAATGTCCCACGCCTTGAAGTTTAATCCGAGAGGCAGGTAATCGTCAACGACATATTCCGAGAACAGATTGCCAGTTCCAAAACCCACAAGCGAGGTAAGCGTTTCGTTTAGCTGAAGCATAAAATTAGATGCGAACAATTCATCGTGTGTTATCTGCGCAGCCAGGGCAAGGTATCGGAGCACATTATCACGATTTACTAATTCCCTGTTCCTGATTGTTAAAGCGAATGATTGTTGACCAGGCGGGAAAAAGGCATTAGACAGGCCGGACACCATATCGTCCAAGTCCATCATCGCAGTTGGGTCGTAAATATCTACGGACTTGTCCTCGCCCGCCGCGCGTTCCGATATAATCTGATTTTCGCGCGGAAGCATAAAATTGGCGACATCCTGATACAGATTGCGGAAATTGCTCGCTTTCTGTTCTTCGTCCTGCTGCATCAAGATATACTGGTCTGCACTAAAATCAGCCACAGATTATTCCTTTATGAACGCCAAAGAATCTGGACTACATCGGCGGCAGTGCCGATAAAATGCAATAACGACAAATCCGTAACAGGCACTTCAATAGGAGGTGTAGTTCCTGCTTTTGGTATTAAAAAATGAGAGGTCGTTGCAGCGGCCCCGATGTTCATATAACAACCAGTTCCGCTTTTAAGCTGCACAAGACAACTTACGCAGACCTGCGCAGAAGGACTTATATCAACCGGACTGCCTGCTATTGTAACCAGAACAACACCAGCGGTCTCGCTGTTCTTTGTAAGGTCTCTGTTTCCTATTAAAGTCATTTTTGCTCCTTTCGATTATTTCTTTGGAAGAATACCGTTTTTTCTCATTCTTGCAATCATTTCTTCGGCAGAGGTTAAAAGCCCTACATTCTGATTAGCGATATAATGACTCCCTTTGCCGACCCTGCCGCGCTTTTCAAGCGGAATATCACAGCCGTCGTGAGTGCAGACCCCGCGACGGCAACCGTCAACGATTAAACGTTTAATATCGTTTTCGTTTTTATGTGTGCCTTCACTATGGCAAGGTTGATATGGCATATTTATATTCTCCGATAGTTATTATCGCAAGTCAGGACACGATTGCTCGATTTGAAGCGATTAACTCTCTGCACTCGGTTTGCCGCAATCACAAAATAGTTAAGGGCATTGCGGTAGTGGTCGTGCTGGTCGCCGGTTTTTACGTATCTGTAAATCACTGTGTCCTTGCGCCTTTCGTCCTTGCTCTTAACGCAATTACAACACTGGCGGGCGAACTCATCGACCGTCGAACTTTGCCTCGGCAGGACAATCTGCTGGTTACTGATTATCCTGTGCGTCGTGTCGAAGATGCCCGTCCTATAAACTTTGACTACGCCGGTATTATCATTAAAGTTTGCGTCCTGCAATGGGGAATCCGTATATTCGCACAAAAAGATTTTGCAACCGACAGAAGCGCACGCCTTTTGGAATTGCACGGCGCTATCTTTATTCGGGCGAATATCGACGACGCCGAATTTGATATTGTATCGGCGAACAAGGTCGTAAACCTCGTTGAAATCAATAGTAGTTGTGCGAAGGAATTTCAATGCTTCGTATCGGTCATTGCCCGTTCTTATGCCGACGACGACGTGCTTGTTATCGTCATTATCCACGCCTATTGCGCACGGCCCTGAATGGTTTTCCGGCATACCTTCTCGCCCGCAACAGGCCAGAACCATACTCCTTTGAAGTTTATCCGCGGTTGAAGAATACGGGTAGCCGAGGTCAAGACGGATAATATCTCCGAGGTTGTCCTGCGGAGGGTTACGATAGTCCTCTAAGATTTTCGCCGGATTCTGATAGTGGCTCGTCAGATGCGACCAGTGATAGCCGAGCATTTTGGCGCGTTCCGGTTTTTGCGGAATCCATTTACCTGGAGCAATATCGACCGGCTTTTCGCACTTTATGCAGCGTATGTAACCCTTTTTCCTGCCGTCGGGCAAAAGGTCAGGATAAAACCCGACGCATTTTTCAGGATTATCCTTAAATTGCAGTTCGGCGCAAGTCCACTCGCCGCAGGATTGGCACTGCCTGAACCATTCACGTTGGTCTGATGACTGCCAGAATAAATCAATGCCTCGGTCGTTATCAGAAGGATTGGCAATCCAGCGAATTTCGTATTTCCCCTTAATCCCGTCAACACAGGCATTGGCCATTCTCTTGACTAATTTGACGAAGATTTCGCTGTCCATCTGGTCGGTTTCGTCGGGAACGAGACGGTCAAACTGTATGCTTGTTGCCGAAATTGATTTTGCAGCTTCCTGACCATCTTCGCCAGGAGTGAGTGTAGCCCCACGAAAGAACATATTGCTATTGCCTATTCTTTTAAGAGAAGCGGTATCCGTTCCCTTGCCGCCCGCTTTGACGTATTTGCCTATGGTATGCGGATTACCTTGCACAAGTGGATTAAACACCGCCTTGACATAATCCTGCATAGCGTCGCGGGTGGGAAAATAATTGCCTACGCCTTGTGGATACCTGCTATAACAACAACCGTGTATCGACGGTATAGCCCCAACGCTAACGCTGAACCCGCCGCCAGAACCTTTCATACAGCATATTTCCGGCGCAAGCGACGACATCGGTTCAATCAGGTATGGCCGGTCGTCGAATGAAAATATAACGCCGTTAGGCAATTTAATTTTACTGCGTTTCGCCCAAATAGCAGGATTGACGGCCATTTTGGTTTTAAGAACCTCGTCTTTTGCGGCCTGTGAAATTTGCGCCATACAGCGCAATAAACCATACAGGCGATACAGATGTCAAGAAAATAACAGAAAACAGGGAATTTGCCTCCTATTTGCCTACCAGTTTGCCTCCAAATAAGGGTTTCTTAGAAACCTGTAAACAAGAGAATCTGATTTTCATATTTGGCGCAACAAAAACCGATTTCCCTTTGACTTTCTACAATCAGGTTGTTATAATAAATATGCTGGCCTGTATTCGGGCTAAGGACATAGCAGGATGCGATTGACCCGTGCCATAAAAGGCAAAACTTATGGAGTTCACACGAGAAAGCGCGAAAGCGTCGCGAAAGCGTGCGGTCAAAGGCGTTATCCGACAGGCCAGCGCCTTTTTAAGGAGAAGTAAATGACTACGGTTTATTGTAACATCGTTTGCAATAATGCGAAAAAAGGCAAGTGTTCCCTCAAGGTTATATTATTGCAGTTTCAACCGAGCAAATCGTGCGGAGAAACTATTTGCCAAAACTGGAGACCTAAAACTACTCCTGCCGACGCGAAGGAGAAGAAATGAGCAAGGCGAAAATGAGTAAAGTGAAATTGTATTACACGCGAGACAAAGGCAAGCAAACTTTGTATTCTTTATGGACTACCGAACCTGCCTGGAGCGAGCAATTCAAACAATGGCTCGGAAAAGATAAGAATTTTAACTCTCCAACCATAAGTGTTTTTGCTCCGCCCGAAGGATTCCCTAAAATCAAAAAAGGTCAGAAAATAGTTTTTGAGTAAGGAGAGGTAAATGAGCGACATCTACGATAAAATAAAATCTCGTATAAAACCGACAAAGGCAATAATTATGACAATGCCTTTTGGCGAAGGCGTAATATACCAAAAGTGGAAAGAATCACATCGAAACAAAGGCGTTTCTGCTCGTCCTGCCGAATCAAAGGAGAGGTAAATGGCAATAGACCAAAAAGTTCATTACTTATCACAAGACAACAAATTCGTAATTACAACGGAATACGACCGACTCGATTTGTGCAATGACCCTAAAAAGTTTACAAAAGAGGTCGAATACCAGATTGCCTGCCGTGTGGCCGACAAGGTTATGGAAATGCTGTCGCCCGCAATAACAGACGCAATCAAACAAGCATTTCCCGACGCGAAGGAGTAAGAATGAACACCTGCAATCAGTGTAATAAAGAAACAAAACTTAGGTATGTTAATAGATATGCCTATTCGATTAGCAAGGAAACCGGAAGGGAAAATTATCAAGAATACGGCGAATCTCTCGCTATCTGCGATAATCCCGCCTGTCCCAATTTCGGTCTGTTGCAGGTACCGGCGGAGAAGATGGCGGAGAAGATGAAAGAGAAACCAAAAGAGGAAACGCCTTAATCGCCCATCATCTTCCTTTTCAGTTCTCCTATATCGACCTTTTCAAAATACAGCAGTTTCTTTTGCGCCTGCACTATTGCCCTGCGCTTTCTGTTGTCGTCTGCAAATTCGCAAAGCGACCGAATCAGGACGGATACGCTTCGGCATTGTTGCCCGATGTCATCGAAGCGGTCAAGAAGATACTCATTGTTCATTTACGTCCTGCCCACATATCCATATATTTTCTTTTTAATTCGCACCCGACGCAACCTTTGACAAATTTCTTCATTGGAACTCCGATGGGATGAACGTGCATATAACAAGATTGCGGTTCGCCATCCAGCGTAACGACCGGTGTTTCATCGTAGCGAGAAGAAACAATGGGAAGTTCTATTTCTTCGATATAGTGTCTAAATTTAATTTTACTCATACTAAAGTAATTCCTTTTGAGTTTCTTTCGGGCGCGGAAATTATTTCTACCTTACGAATAGAAAACATCGGCGGTTTGCATCTTAAACATTTTTTCTGAATAAGGCAAAATGTATAATTATCGTCATATTTTATAATATCATCGCCCCATTTATGCCCAAATAATCTACATATCAATCTTGTAATTTTTGGCCACATTTTATGTATCCCTAATTGAAATACCAGAAGAACTGCTGTTCAAACACAATCCTGTATTCCTTCTGGATATACTGATACTGGAACAATCTCAAGTGCGTCAGGTAACCGGCCATATTATTTCGCCGCCGTATTAACTTTAGGTTTCCACGTTTTCTTTTTTGCAAGATACGGATATTTCAAAAGAAATTCCCGGCTCATATAAAATAATCGCATTGGCTCGCTGCTGTAAACAATTTCCGCCACTTCGTCGTAGATTATCTTGTATTGCTCAAAAGAATCGAATAATTCTACGCCGGCACTCATTTTGTTTCTCCATTTATTTTCTCAAACACAGGGTCGATTTGCCGCCCGCCACACTCCGGGCATATCGTAGATGGCTGGCCATTTATTATTACATAACCATTAAGACTTGCGCCGCAATCCTGGCAATTCCAATTAACTATTTCGTATTGTTGTCTATACTTTTGTTCCATTTATTTCTTTATTCTTTCATCCGTTCGCCAATTAAGTCGGACTGCTGTTTCGCCTATTATGGCAGGTAAACATCTAAAACAATATTCTTTGCCATCACAGGAATATGGAATAGCAATAAGCAGACCACTTTTTTCGTCATCTTCACAACTATACATTTGCCTTCCGCAACCGTCGCAAAAATAAGTATTATTTTGTATTGCCATTTATTTTCTTTCTTATTCCCGCGACGATAGACTTTGTGGCGGGCAATTGTTTTTGTAATGCAATTTGCACCACATTCTCATTATAAACCGGACCCATCTTTTTTATTTCTTCCACGTTTCCCACAACCTCTTTCAATGCTCTTACTCTAATCCATATCTGCCAACTGACGAATCCGGCGATACATATAGCGCCTGCGAAAACCAGTATTGCGCCATATGCCTTCAAGACAAGCGATATGCCCAATACTGCGCCAGCGGCGGCAATCAAAGAGACCCCTTGTTTCCAGCCGTTAAAAAAGCCAAATACGCCCACGCCCATAATCAGGATAGAGCCGGTAACTAACCAGTCGTTGACTTTAACGGTTTTGATAATTGCGTTTGTCATAGCTGACGGTTCGGCGGGGATTATATGTTTCGACCAGCAGCCGAAAAGCAGGACGAGGCATACGAAAATCATCAACACAAAAACCACGCCATATAGAAATCCGCGCCTGAAATCATCTTTTGGCCATTTCATAAGTTACTCCTTTCAAGGACTTGTAAAGATGCCACTGGCGATGGTGCCAGTAAACGGTAACGGTGGTGGATAGATAGTCGGCTCATCGTGGACTTCCACCCATCCCTTGCCGGAACAACCGTTGCAAGGGAACTGTTTATTGATAAATTCCTGAGCAATACCGGCATCCTGAATTTTTTTAATTACTTCTGCCGTTGGTTCTTTTGTAACTGTTCCGCTTCCTTTGCAAACGGGACATAATTCTGCGTGCATTTTATTTTCCTTTCACGTT
>Ga0209521_10001381_pt1 | contig 19807 bp, 15 predicted proteins | sample Rifsed19ft4_FD_184016 | JGI IMG/M metagenome (GOLD analysis project Ga0209521, IMG submission 184016) | Soil microbial communities from Rifle, Colorado, USA - sediment 19ft 4 (version 2) | ecosystem: Environmental > Terrestrial > Deep subsurface > Rock core/Sediment | place: Rifle, Colorado...
GCAAGTTCGAATTTGCAGCCAGGACAGTCAATAAGTATCGCCGCCACTCCGGCGCCAGCTACCTTCCTGCCTCCCACCCGCGAACCTGGCGAGCCTATTCTTACGCCCACCCCCGATGCGCAGCGTTTTTTGCCAACCTTGCGAGTCAATGAGGAGCAATACATCCTGCAGCCGGGGGATACCCTCGGAAAAGTCGCCAATAATTTTCAGGTCAGTCTGGAACTGCTGATTCAGGCCAATAATATTGTCAACCCGGATATCGTTTCGGTTGGCCAACTTCTGGTCATTCCGGCGCCGACGCCGCAGCCGCCAGGCTCGGGCTTTAAAATCATCCCTGACTCCGAGCTGATTTATGGACCAGCCAGCATCACGCTGGATGTTTTTCAATTCATCAAATCATCCGGCGGGTATTTGTCCAATTACACCGAAACCCTGGATGATGGCATTTACACCGGAGCCGAGGTCGTCCTCAAGGTGGCACGTGAGTATTCGGTCAACCCGCGTATTTTGCTGGCGGTAATGGAATACTTGAGCGGATGGATTTCTAAAAGCCAGCCTGCTGAAGAAACCCTTGAGTATCCGATCTTGTATTACGACCCGGACCGGGCTGGACTTTACCGGCAGTTGTCATGGGCAGCCAATCAGCTCAATCGAGGCTATTATCTGTGGAAAGTGAATGCGCTCTCGCATTATGCTTTGGCGGATAATGGCATGACGCCGGCAGATGGCAGCATCAATGCCGGGACGGCAGGGGTACAGCAATTGATGGCGGCATTGTTTGACCGCGCTAATTGGGATGTGGCGGTCAGCGAGCAAGGCGTTTTCGCGGCATATTCGCGCATGTTCGGCTACCCCTTTGACCTGGCGATCGAGCCCATTCTGCCGGCTGATTTGACCCAACCAACCATGCAGCTGCCATTGGAAAGTGGTGTGGTGTGGTCGTTTACGGGCGGACCGCATGCGGGCTGGGGAGATGGCTCAGCTTGGGCTGCCATCGATTTTGCCCCGCCGCCAGGAGCTTACAATTGCTCCGTCAGCGAGGAATGGGTGACCGCGGTCTCGGGTGGATTGGTAGCGCGAACTGAAACCGGCGTGGTGGTGGTGGATCTCGACGGTGATGGTTTGGAACAAACCGGCTGGACGGTGCTTTATCTGCACGTCTCCAGCCAGGATAAGGTTGCCGCGGGCACTACTCTGGCGGCGGGCGACCGAGTCGGTCACCCGTCCTGTGAGGGCGGCGTTTCCAACGGCACGCACCTGCACCTCGCCAGGCGGTATAATGGAGAGTGGATACCTGCTGATGGATCCCTGCCTTTTGTATTGGACGGCTGGGTCTCCCGGGGGGCGGGAGCCGAATATAACGGAACATTGGAACTGAATGGAGCAACGGTTGAGGCGTGGGATCGGCTGGTACCCCAAAACCAAATATCACGGTAGAAAAGCCGGCATCACTGTCGTCTTTTTAACCTGGATGATGACGACGCTTGCCTGCGCGCAGGGGTACGTTTCGACCTACGATTTAACCGCCACGGCGCTTTTCTCCGGTGGAGCCGGCGGCGGCGATACACTGCCGCTGGACGAGACCCCAGGCGTCCCCACACCGGTGACCACACCGGAACCGGCGGTTTTGGCCACTACCCTGGCGGCACAGGACAATCCGCCTACCCTGGTGGTTGAAACGCCCGATCCAACGCCGTCAGATGCCACACCTTTGCCGCCCATCCTTTACTATACTCAGGCTGGCGATACACTGCCGGCGGTAGCGGTTCGTTTTGGCGTCACCCAGGAAGAGATCACCAGCAACGAAGTTTTCGATACTTCCGGATTTCTGCCGGCGGGAAAATTACTGATCATACCCAATCGACTCGAAGCTACCGGTCCAGCGGATGCTGTCCTGCCGGACAGTGAAGTGGTGTACTCACCTTCCGCACTGGATTTTGATATTGAAGCTTACGTGCAGGCTGCCGGCGGTTACATGGCTGGCTACCGCGAATATCTGGCAGACGGCTGGAATACCGGCGCTCGGGTAATCCAGAAAGTTGCCATCGAAAATTCGATCAATCCGCGGCTCTTGTTAGCCCTGGTGGAGTTCCAGGCGGGATGGGTTTACGGCCAACCGCAAAGTTTAGCTGTGACCGATTACCCGATGGGATTTATCAACAAAGATAAAAAAGGCTTGTATAAGCAGATGAGTTGGGCGGTACAGCAGCTTTCCATCGGCTATTACGGCTGGCGGCAAGGGCTGTACACCAATATCGCTTTCAATAATGACACCTCGCTGCGTCTGGCTCCTACGATCAACGCGGGCACTGCTGCTATCGAATTCCTGTTCTCGCGCCAATATCACCCGGATGTATGGAACGGGGTGATTTTTGGCAACGAGAGTTTCGCGGTATTATACGATCGAATGTATGGAAATCCCTGGCTGCGTGCCCAAACGGTTGAGCCGCTGCTGCCCGTCAATTTGACTCAACCGGATTTACACCTGCCATTCCTGCCGGCGCGGGTGTGGAGTTACACGGGTGGTCCGCACGGCGCCTGGGGTGCTGATGGCGCCTGGGCTGCCCTCGATTTTGCTCCATCTGCCACTGAATCCGGCTGCGTCAAGTCTGATGACTGGGTCACGGCTTCCGCCACTGGCCTGGTTGTGCGCTCTGCCAACGGTGTGGTGGTAATCGATCTGGATGGCGACGGCTACGAACAGACCGGATGGGCTTTGCTTTATCTGCATATTCGCAGCGAGGGTCGCATTCCTTTGGGGGCCTGGGTCGAGCAGGGTCAAATGATCGGTCACCCGTCCTGCGAAGGCGGAGTGGCTACCGGTACACATGTGCATTTTGCGCGCAAATATAATGGTGAATGGGTGCTGGCTGGCGGTCCGATGCCGTTTAATTTGGACGGTTGGATTGCCCAGGCCGGCGAAAAACCTTATGCAGGGAAATTGGTAAAAGACGGTGATGTGGTCGAGGCTTGCACTTGCGGCTCCGCTGAGACTCGCATTTTCCGACCGAGAGACGGCAATTAACGAATGAATAAACCCAAACTCTTCAGATTGGCGCGAACCGCGGGGTTGGTGCTGATTTTGCTTTCAACCGCCTGTCAGCCCTTCCTCATTACTCCGGTCCCTGAACCGGTCGTTGAGGAGGTTCCGGCACTGCCTACGCCAGAAGGTCCAGTTCCCACTCCTTTGCCGGCGCGCGAACCATTTGAACCGGGCACCCTGGTGGAGTACATTGCCCAAACTGGCGACTCGCTCACGGCTCTTGCCTTTCGTTTCAACACCACTGAAAGCGAAATTCGCAAAGCCAACCCGGTTATACCCGACGACGCCACCACCATGCCGCCGGGCTTTCCCATGCAAATTCCCATCTATTACCGGCCGTTGTGGGGCACGCCATACCAGATCTTGCCGGACAGCCTGTTCGTCAATGGCCCGGCGCAGCGTGATTTTGATGCCGTGGCTTTCGTGGACGCCCAGCCTGGCTGGTTGAAGAATTACAGCGTCTCTCTGGCCACCGGAAATCTGCGCGGCGGCGAAATTGTCGACCATGTGACCGCTAATTACAGCATTAGCCCGCGCTTATTCCTCGCCATGCTGGAATACCAACTGGGAGCTTTGACCAACCCCGAGGTACCCGAGAGTATCGAACGTTATTCGCTGGGGTACCGTCACCCGCAGTATCCTGGTCTGCTGCGTCAGCTTACCTGGGCAGCCAATACCTTGAATAACGCCTACTACAGTTGGCGGACCGGTCATCTGGATACCTTCGACCACCTCGACGGGCGCACCGAGCGTCCGGATCCCTGGCAAAACGCAGCCACGGTAGCCTTGCAGTATTACTATTCCAAACTGTTCCCCGATGACGCCTACAACTATGCTGTCAGCGGCAGCGGGTTGAAGCAAACCTACCAGAATTTGTTCGGGGACCCCTGGGTGAACGTGACCGCTCACATCGAAGGCAGCTTGCGCCAACCTGTGCTCACCCTGCCTTTTGCTGCCGGCCGCTCGTGGGCATTTACCGGCGGTCCGCACACCGGCTGGGGCGAGGGCGAGCCTTACTCGGCATTGGATTTTGCCCCGCCTTCCGTGGTCGGCGGCTGTTCCAAAGCGGAAGACCCGGCGACCGCGGTTGCCAATGGCGTGATCTCCAGCATTGGAGATGCCCAGGCTATGCTCGATCTGGATGGCGACGGCGATGAGCGCACCGGTTGGGTGATGTTGTATCTCCATTTAGCCAATGATTCGCTGCCTGCCGTGGGTGCTGTGATGCAGTTGGGAGACCCGATCGGCATGCCCTCCTGCGAAGGCGGGCGCGCAACCGGATCGCATGTCCACATCGCCCGAAAATACAACGGCGAATGGATCCCGGCTGAAGGTGTGCTAGCTTTCAACCTGGATGGCTGGATAGCCAAAAATGGTGAATCCGCTTACGAAGGCACCCTGACAAAATTAGGCCGCTCGATTCGGGCTTGCGTGTGTTCGGATGCCAACAGCCAACTGCGGGCTAACGCACCACAGTAATAAGAAAACGAGTCTGCTGCTGGCAGACTCGTAGGTAAAAATTAAAATAAAGAGATCAGGCTGTTTCCGGCTCTTTGATCACGATTTTGCGTTTGAATTCAACATTGCCTTTGAGTGTGTTGATGACCGAGCAATATTTCTCTTCGGAGAGTTCCACAGCCCGTTCCACCGCCTGAGGATCGATATTTCGGCCGGTGACGATATACTCGATGGTCATCGCTAAGAATTTTCGCGGGTGATCCATCGCCCTGTCAGCGGAAATAACGACCTCGAGCCCAGTCACATCCTGGCGTTTTTTCTGCAGTATGGAAATGACATCCATAGCAGTGCAGCCGCCAACCGACATGGCGAACAGTTCCGTCGGGCGGACCGCCGAGTTATCCCCGCCGGATTCCTTCTTGGTATCCATTTTTACAGCGAAACCAGAATCAGCGACTCCGGTGAATTTTAGATTTTCATTCCAGGTTACAGATGCTTTCAATTTTCCTCCTCAAAATGGTCATTGTTGAATGGTGTGATGGGCGGCGTTTTCTGACATTCTTAAGTTTTTTTCACCAGGTAATCGTCCAGGTGCAGCCGGTGATACAACCGCGACTTGATATCATCGGGCAGAGGGTGGTTAAGCTCCGGCTTCCGGTATAAGTCAATGGTCTTGTGCATGGTGTTGAAAACTATTGAGCAGTTTTCACACTCGCTCATGTGTTGTTCGAGCTCGGCACACAGCTCGGGCGGTAGTTCCCCATCCAGATATTCCGATATGGAGGATGCCAATCCCTGGCATTTACATTTTTCTGTCATTCGGATGATTTCTCCACAAACCGTTCCCCATAATAGACCGATAATTCGTTCCGCAACCGCAATCGAGCGCGCAACAGTCGGGTTTTTACCGCTGTTTCCGACAATTTCAAAAGTTCCGCGGTTTCTTTAATCGAAAGACCTTCCATATCACGCAACATAAACACAATCCTGAGCGTATCCGGCAGCGTATCGACCGCAGCCTCCAACCTCTGCCGCGACTCGGCTGAGAGCAACTCATCCTCTGGCAGGCCGACCCAATCGGTCAACACCATGCCAGGCTGCTCATCGTCCTCATCGGCTTCTTCTTCCACCGGCACCAGATTGACCCGGCGTTTCCGCAGCAGCATCAAAGCTTCATTGACCGCGATGCGGTACAACCAGGTGGAAAGACTGGAACGGCCTTCGAATTCCGGCAGGGCGCGCATGGCTTTGATGTAGCTTTCCTGCAGCACATCTTCCGCATCCTGCGGGTCGCGAAGAATTTTCAACGCAAGATGGTAAATGTGATTGGAGGTCGCATCCACCAGGCGAGCAAATTCTGTCCGGTCGCCAGCTTTTAACGCAGCCAGTGAAATAGCCGAATTATTAAGGGTCTCTTCACTCATTTAGATGACCTGGATGTAAAAAAGATACCCGATTATTGTTATGAAAGCGCCCAGGTAGGCAGGACATCCAGGTTGAGTGGATCCCGCTGGCCGTATGCATAGTGATAATATCCAGCTGCCGCGATCATAGCGGCATTATCGGTGCAGAGGAAGATGGATGGGATTTGCACCGGAAATTCCTTTTGAGCCATGAAGGCGTCGCGTAGTGCCGTGTTGGCAGAGACGCCGCCTGCTACCAGTACTTCTTTGGCGCGGTAAACCTTGGCGGCGTGCAGAGTCTTGCTGACCAGCACATCCACCACCGCTGCTTGGAAACTGGCAGCCAGATCTGCGACGGGCAGTGGTTGAGAGCGGCTTTCCAGGTCCCTCACCGTACGCAACACCGCGGTTTTCAACCCGCTGAATGAGAAATTCCAGGTACCTTCCAAACGCGAACGCGGGAAGTTGAACGCCTCCGGATTGCCATCGCGGGCGGCTTTTTGGATGGATGGCCCGCCCGGATAAGGCAGCCCGATCAGCCGCGCGACTTTGTCGAAGGCTTCGCCTGAGGCATCATCGAGCGTGCCGCCCAGACGTTTATATTCAAGGTGCGAGGTCATCAAATTCAACTCGGTATGCCCGCCGGAAACGAGCAGCGCCAATAGCGGGAATTCCGGTTCTGACGGCGGATTAGGCGTATCATGCTGGTAAACCCAGGCCGAGTAGATATGCCCTTCAAGATGGTTGACGCCGATCAGCGGCAAATTGGCAGATAATGCCAACCCTTTGGCCATATTCATGCCTATTACCAGCGATCCCGGCAGTCCAGGTCCGCGGGTGACGGCGATGGCGTCGATATCGCTCAGTCCGACGTGTGCCCGTTGGAGTGCCTCATCCACAATGGCATAAATGGTGCGGATGTGCTGGCGCGAGGCGACTTCCGGAAATACTCCGCCGTACTGGGTGTGAATGTCAATTTGCGAGGCGACCACATTGGAGAGCAGTGCGCGGCCATTTTCGATCACCGCCGCGGCGGTCTCGTCACAGGAAGATTCGATACCCAGAATCCGAGCAGGGGGAAGGTCAATGATGGGGCGTTCCATGCGAATAATTGTATCCTACATATCGCAAGAAGACGAATAACGACCTATGCTAATCATTGTACATTTGGAAATAGGAAACACAAGATTAATCCGCGAAGGACGCGAAGATCGTGAAGAAAATGAGGTTGGTGCCTACCTTTACTTGACTTTCTTTGTGTCGTTACTTTTCTTCGCGTTCTTTGCGGATAATGGTTTAACCATAATTTTTATCGCCGTTAATTCTTGCGACACAAAGCACCTGGTAAATCATTTCTTGACTGGGAGCACTAAATCATACGGGTATTCAGCCAACACCTCGAAGCTGCCATCGGGGCGGGTGGCGTAGGTATCTTCGATGCGTACGCCCATGTTGCGCGAGGGGTAATACAACCCCGGTTCAAGCGTGAATACCGATCCCGGCACCAGTTTATCCTCGGGACCTGCTGCCAGGCCGGAGAATGGCATCTCGTGCACCTTCAGACCCACTCCGTGCCCGATGCTGTGAATATAGCCTTCCGTGGCATCGGACTGCTGGCGCATTGTCTTGTGCCCCATGGCCTCGAACAGGTCATTGGTGCGCTGCTGCACCTCGATAAACGGCTGACCGGCCTTCAGACCAGCTGCCAGGACTTTGTACACAGTGTGAACCTGCTCGTACAGGCTCAACACCTCGTCAGTGGCATAGCCCAGGCTCCAGGTGCGTGTGAAATCGTAGTAATATCCGCCGCCAGCCTCGCAGGGGAAGATATCGAAGACGATTGATCGCCCCAGACGCATTAAATCTGTCGGCGTGCCAGCGCTGTGCGGCACACCGGCATCGCGTCCGATGGCGAAAATGGTTGCTTCCGGATTGGCTGCACCCAGTTCTGCCAGCCATAAGTCAATCTGGCTCTTGACCATTCCAACCGTCACCGGCTGCCCGTCCGGCTTAACCAGTACCTCGTTCTTGACGCGCTGACCGGTCAAATAATCCGCCACCCGGTCCACCACCTCGGTGGTGATCTTGCCGACCTTGCGAATCCGCTCGATCTCGGCGGGTTCTTTGGTCATCATCGCCCCGTCGAAGATTGGGTCATAAACGAAGCCGGTAAACTCCAACTCTGGCAGCATCTTTGCCACCCGGGTCAGGTTGGCGAACAGCGGACCCGCTTCAACCACGCCGTAAATCGCCACCCGTCCTTGGGTAACGCCCAGGTCGACCAGTTGCTGTTTGAGCCGCAGGGCATCAGCCAGAGCTGCGTCGCCGTTGGCTTCTTTCAGGCGTGCAGCCAGCGGATAATCCGAATACAGACGCACCGACAACCCGGTTTTAGCCGCTTCCTCGCGCTCCATGGGACCGCAGAATAAGACCGGTTGTTCGCCTCGTTTCTTGATCAACTCGGCATGTGTGATATGCCCGCCGCCGGTAAGATACATCATCGCCGGGTTGGAATATGCCGGTCCGTTGACCAGCAGAACATCAACGTTGTGGGCGTGCATCAAGGCATCGAGGTCGGATTTCATGGTGAACTCCTGGGTTGGGATGTTTCCGGGGATTTACCCCTGGAATAGATTTTTTAATTGTGCGAGCAGCACTTCTTCCTGGTTCGGTAAAACGGTGCGCGGATCAAAGGCGGCTCGATTGTTTTCGATACGTGCGATTACGGGCGGATTGCCGCAGCGCAGCCGTGCCAGCAGCTCGTTTGGTTTGGGTAGATCCAGCACAAAGATGGTAGTCGGCAGCGTCTCTTCAGGTAAACTCCCGCCGCCTACGGTAGACAATCCATCCACCAGTTGGCCTCGTCCGATGGCTTTCTGCCAGCGCTCTGCCCGCTGCCGAATCGAATCCACCGGCTCGCTGATCATTTGCCAAACCGGGATTTTTTCCAGCGCTTCATCTTTTAGGTAGTGCAGCAGGGTGGCGCTCAGGGCTGCCAGACACAGTTTATCGGCGCGCACCGCCCGCGCCAGCGGGTGTTTCTTGAGTTTTTGGACCAGCGCTTTTTTCCCCACGATAATGCCAGCTTGTGGACCGCCAAGCAGCTTGTCGCCGGAGAAACATACCAGGTCGGCACCCGCCGCCAGTGATTCCTGGACAGTCGGCTCGTGGGACAGCCCAAAAGCCGCGGTATCCAGCAGCGCGCCGGATCCCAAATCATCCAGGAACGGTACCGCTTTTTGGTGTGCCGCATCGATGACTTCCGCCAGCGTCGGCTCGCTGGTGAACCCGATCAATTTGAAATTGGAGGAATGGGCATGCAAAACCAGCGCCGGGGACGTTTCTTCGATAGCATTGCAGTAGTCGGATAAATGCACCCGGTTGGTGGCGCCAACTTCAACCAGCCGCGCCCCGGATTGCTTCATTACATCCGGCACGCGGAATCCGCCGCCGATTTCAACCAGCTGCGTGCGCGAAATAATCACCGCTCGGCGTTTTGCCAGCGCACTGAGCGCCAACAGCACCGCCGCGGCATTGTTGTTGACCACCAGGGCGGCTTCCGCGCCAGTCAGGCGGGTGAGCAGGGCTTCGGCGTGCACTTCGCGCGAGCCGCGCAGACCGCTTTCCAGGTTGTATTCCAGCGAAGCATAGTTGACCGCTGCCTGCTGCATTGCCAGCGCCGCTTCCGTGCTCAGGGGAGCGCGGCCTAAATTCGTATGCAATATGACGCCGGTGGCATTAATCACCGGCTGCAGGCTGGGGTTAACTATTGCGTATAGCCAATTATGAATGCGAGTGAGAATTTCTTTGTCACCCGGAATGGTTTCACCGTTTTGAGCCGCAGCCCGGATCTCCGCCAGCACCGTGCGGGCTGCTTCGAGTGTCAGCGGACGGCCAAACTCCACCAATAGGGGCTCTGCCTGAGCGTTTTGCAGCAGGCGCTCAATAGAAGGCAGCCGGCGCAGGTCACTCATTGCCGGGGGTGCCGGGCGCAAAACGGCTGCGCTCTGCCAGACGCAGGGCAAATTCGATCACCGCGATGCCTGCAGCCAATCCTACTGCCAGCGGCAGGCTGAGCACCCGACCCAGCTGGAACCAGGCCAAAAGGTCGAAGTACACCCCGCCCCACATGGCCTGACGCACCAGCATTCCGGGTGTCACCGGGTTGGGAGAGGGGAAGCGCCAGTGCAGCAGGTAAACGATAGGCAGCGCCACGCCGCTGACGCCCGCGGCGCCGAAGAAAAAGAACAACCAGCGCGGTCCCAGGGTTGGCACGGTAAAACCGAATAGCAGCGCCAGGCCAAGAAAGCCAGTGATGCTGAGAATAAGTGCAACGATCAGAAACGGTTTAAAAGGGGGGAGTTTGGGGTCTTCCACGCGTACCTCGATTGAGAAATTATATCGCAAAAGGATTTTATTACAGGTTCGATGCCAACCGAATGATGACAGGTTGTGTATGGCAACCCATTTGACCCTTGACCAATTGTGGTAGAATATTTGTCAACAATTGAACCGGGCGTACGCCCGGCGCTCATCCAGAGAGGTGGAGGGACCGGCCCGTTGAAACCTCGGCAACCGCTGCGCGTCAGCAGGTGCCAATTCCGGCAGATCACCCGCCCAGGCGGGGATTCTGGAAGATGAGAGCAGCCATACAGACCCTTGGCCTCTCGTATCCAGAGAGGTTTTTGTTTATCGGGAGCGCATTATGGAACGCAAGTACACCAACCGAAGATACCTGGATGCTCTGAATCAGCGCGTTTTGATATTTGACGGCGCCATGGGCACCAGCTTGCAAAAAATGAATCTGACTGCCGAGCATTTTGGCGGAGAACGCACCAATGGCTGCAACGACTACCTGGTGATCACTCACCCGCAGGCAGTAGAAGCTGTGCACCGCTCCTTCCTCGAGGTCGGCGTAGACGCCATTGAAACCGACACTTTCCGTTCAAATCGCCTTACGCTTGGCGAATATGGATTGCAAGAACAAGTCAATGAAATCAACCGGGCAGCAGCGTCGCTGGCACGGCGGCTGGCAGATGAATTTTCCACCCCGCAACAGCCGCGTTTTGTGGCAGGATCCATCGGCCCTTCCGGCAAGCTGCCTTCAATGGATGATCCCGAGCTTTCCAACGTTGCTTTTGATGAACTGGCGGATATTTTCCGCGAGCAAGCCGTCGGGTTGATCCAGGGCGGAGTTGACTTGATCCTGATCGAGACCTCGCAGGATATTTTGGAAGTCAAAGCCGCCATATTGGGCGTGCAGCAGGCTTTTGAAGATACGGGTATCTATTTGCCGGTTCAGGCACAGGTGACGCTGGATACCACTGGCCGGATGCTGCTTGGCACCGACATCACCGCTGTCCAGACTATTTTGGATGGTCTGGCGATCGATGTGATTGGGCTGAACTGCTCCACCGGCCCTGAGCACATGAGGGAACCGATCCAATACCTCGGCGCGCAAACCCGGCTGCCGGTATCTTGCATTCCCAACGCCGGCCTGCCGCTGAACGTCGACGGACTGGCGGTATACCCGCTCGAGCCCGAACCCTTTGCCGCTGCGCTGGCTGAATTTGTCGAGAAGAACCATATCAATGTAGTCGGTGGGTGCTGCGGAACCACGCCCGATCACCTGCGCCTGCTGGTAGAGAAAGTCGGACGGCATCAAAACCCACCGCGTCCGGATCTTGAAATCCCGCGGCTGGCCTCCTCCATCCAGGCTCAGCCAATGCTGCAGGAGCCGCGTCCATTTTTAATTGGCGAACGTCTGAACACCCAGGGAAGTAAAAAATTCAAGGAAATTATCCTGGCGGAGGACTACGACAATGTCATGGAAGTTGCCCGTCAGCAGCTTGACTCCGGCGCCCATGGTCTGGACATTTGCGTGGCATTGACCGAACGGGCAGACGAATCGGAAACCATGCGACGGGTCATCAAAAAATTGGCGCCGGTGATGCGTGTCCCGTTGGTGATCGACTCGACCGAACCGGACGTGATGGAAACCGCCTTGCAAACTGCCCCAGGCCGCTGTCTTATCAATTCGACCCACCTGGAAGGCGGGCGCAGCCGGGCTGACCGGGTGCTGGGTTTGGCCAAAAAGTACAATGCCGCCGTCATTGCGCTGACGATCGACGAAGCGGGTATGGCTAAAACCGCTGAACGCAAACTGGAAGTGGCTCGAAAGATCTATAACATCGCGGTCGGTGAATACGGCTTACGCCCGGTCGACCTGGTTTTCGACGCGCTAACCTTCACGCTGGCGACCGGCGACCCGGAGTTTGCCGATTCCGCCGTCCAAACCATCGAGGGCATCCGCCGTATCAAACAGGAACTCCCGGGTGTGCTGACTTCGCTGGGCGTCTCCAATGTCTCATTCGGGCTATCTCAGAATGCCCGCGCCATTCTCAACAGTGTCATGCTGCACCATTGTGTTCAGGCAGGGTTGGACATGGCAATCGTCAACCCGGCTCACATAACGCCGTTTGCCGAGATCCCGGCTGTGGAACGCGGACTTGCGGAGGACTTAATCCTCAACCGCCGGCCGGATGCCCTGCAGCAGTTTATTGGCCACGTGGAAAAGTCAGGCAGCGGGTCCGCACAACGCACCACCAGCCAAAAAGAAGCTCTTAAAGGCATGACCGCCGAGGAACGTCTGCACTGGCGAATTCTGCACCGTGTGCGCGATGGTGTGGAACAGGATATTGACGAAATTCTGGCGCGTTCCAACGGAAAAACCCGTCACGAGACCGCTGTGGTCATCTTGAATACTGTGCTGCTGCCGGCGATGAAGGAAGTAGGCGACAAATTTGGCACCGGCGAGTTGATTCTGCCCTTTGTGCTGCAATCGGCCGAGGTGATGAAGAAATCCGTGTCGCATGTCGAGCAATTCCTCGAGCGCAAGGAAGGCGTCAGCAAAGGCAAGCTGGTATTGGCGACAGTCTACGGCGATGTGCATGATATCGGTAAAAACCTGGTCAAGACCATTTTGTCCAACAACGGCTATGAGGTATTCGATCTTGGCAAGCAGGTGCCGGCGGAGGTCATTTTGGCCAAAGCTGATGAGGTCAACGCGGATGCCATCGGCTTAAGCGCGCTTTTAGTGAGCACCAGTAAGCAAATGCCGTACATCGTCAATGAACTGCAGCGCCGCGGTAAAAACATCCCGGTGCTGGTGGGCGGCGCAGCCATCAATAAACGTTTCGGACGGCGCATTTTGGCCACTGAGAACGGTGATTTCTATCCGGCGGGCGTGTTTTACTGCAAGGACGCTTTCGAAGGGCTGGCGACCATGGACGCCCTGATGGATGCCGAGCAGAGACCGGCCTTACTCGATCGCATCCAGCGTGAATCCGAGATGGAACTAGGCCGCACTGGCACAGCTGCACCAGCGGAACAGCCTGCGGCGGTTTCCAACATTCCACCGGCCAAAAAACTGCCGCGACCGCCTTCCTGGGGTCCGCGCGTGGTCCATGAACTGCCATTGGATGCCGTCTTCCAGCATTTAGCCAAGAACGAGCTTTTCCGGCTTTCCTGGGGCGCCAAAAATACCCACGGCGCCGCCTGGACCAAACTGGAGGCTGAGTTCGAGCAGCGTCTGGTCGATATGCGCCGCGAGGCGCTGCGCGAGGGCTGGCTCAAACCGCAGGCGGTCTATGGTTACTGGCCTGTGCAGTCGGATGGCAATGATTTGATCATCTATGAGCCCGGCAGTGTGCAAATGGGAACGCCTAGCGAGCAGATGCGCATGACTTTCCCACGCCAGAATCAACCTGACGGCCTGTCCCTGGCGGATTATTTCGCTTCGGTCAGTTCCGGACAGATGGATGTGGTTGCCTTCCAGGTGGTCACAGTGGGGCAGGAAGCCAGCCGCCGCGTTGAGCGTCTTCAGTCTGCCGGCGACTACAGCGAAGCTTACTTCACGCATGGTTTAGGCGTTCAAACTGCCGAAGCCACGGCTGAATACCTGCACCAGCACATCCGCCGCGAACTGGGGCTGGATGAGGAGCAGGGCAAGCGCTATTCCTGGGGCTATCCGGCTATTCCGGAATTGGCGGATCATGAGAAGGTCTTTGCGCTGCTGCCAGCCGAATCGGAACTTGGCATGAAATTAACCAGTGCCTTCCAATTGGTTCCGGAGCAGTCCACTGCCGCCATCATTGCGCATCACCCGGCTGCGCGCTACTTTAATATTGGCGAGAGCCGTGTAGAACAATTACTGGGTAAAGGTTAATATGGCTGCCAACTCCAAATTTCTCGATAAACTCGAATCCGGCCGCCCATTGATATCCGATGGAGCCATGGGGACGGTATTGCACCAGCACGGCGTGTCCTTCGACCAATCCTTCGACGCCTTGAACCTCACCAGTCCGGCGTTGGTGGCGGACATTCACCGCGAGTACATCGATGCTGGTTCGAATATGATTCAGACTAACACCTTTAGCGCCAACAAATTCAAATTACTACAGCACGGCCTGGAAAAACGCGTGCAAGAGATCAATTCCAGCGCGGTGGAACTGGCGCGGCGGGTGGTTTTAGCCTCGTACAAGGATGTTTTGATCGCCGGTGATGTTGGTCCGTTGGGTGTGCGGCTGGCACCGTTCGGCCGTGTTCAGCCAGAAGAAGCCCGGATTGTCTTCCGTGAGCAGATCGAGGGTTTGATTACCGCCGGTGTTGATCTCCTGATTATTGAGACCATGACCGACCTTTACGAGCTGCGCGAGGCTATTCTGGCAGCCCGCGACATCGACGCTAAAGTTCCTGTAATCGCCTCGATGACTTTCACCCGTGACGACCGTACGTTACTTGGAGACGATCCGGCCAAGGTGGCGCGTAAGCTGCAAGATGCCGGTGCTGACGTAATTGGCGTAAACTGTTCCGGCGGACCCAATCAAATTTTGCGCATTCTCAAGCAGATGGTGCATGCGGTTCCAAAGGGTCATTTTTCAGTCATGCCGAACGCCGGTTGGCCGGAGCAGGTTGCCGGACGCATTATGTACCCCGCTTCGCCGGAATATTTCGCCGATTACGCCCTGGCCTTCTGGCAGGCCGGTGCGCACGTCATCGGCGGCTGCTGCGGCACCACCCCCAAACACATCTCCGTCATGCGGGAGGCAATTGAAAAAGCACCGCCTGGTGAGACGCCCAATGGTTTCAGCCTGAGTGTTGTCGAACGCGAGGAATCAATTCCAGAAGGGATGCAGCCTACCCAGTTAAGCGAAAAACTAACCAACGGAAGGTTTGTCTTCGCTGTAGAAGTCGATCCGCCGCGTGGCTTGACTGCTCAGAAACTGTTAGCCGGCTCCAGTTTGCTCATGGAGGCCGGCGCCGACGTAATCAACGTAGCGGACAGTCCCATGGCGCGTATGCGCATGAGTCCCTGGGCCGTCTGCCGCCTGGTGCAGGAAAAAGTGGGCATCGAGACGGTGCTGCACTTTCCCACCCGCGGCCGCAACTTGCTGCGCGTACAAGGCGACCTTTTGGCAGCCCATGCGCTCGGGGTGCGCAACGTTTTCGTCGTAATGGGTGACCCGACTGCCATCGGCGACTACCCGGAAGCCATGGATAATTACGACCTCGTGCCTTCTGGGCTGATCAAGCTGATTAAAGAAGGTTTCAATGCGGGCGTCGACCATGCCGGTGTCGATATTGGCCAACCGACCTCATTCTTTGCCGGCTGTGCCCTAAACCTCACCGCCGCAGACCCGGACAACGAGATCAAAAACCTGCGCCGCAAATTGCGCGCCGGCGCCGATTTCATCTTAACCCAACCCATCTACGATCCCCCGGCTGCCAGGAAATTCCTGGAAAAGGTAAGTGAAGAAATTGGCGGGTTGAAGGTGCCGGTATTGGTAGGTCTGCTGCCGCTTGCCAGCTCACGTCACGCAGCTTTTTTACAGCACGAAGTCCCCGGGATCCAAATTCCGGAACATGTACAGCAACGGATGGCAATTTCTGGTGACAATGGAGCCCGTACTGGAATCGAAATTGCGATAGAATTGATTGATCAAATTAAGCAATTCGCGCAGGGCATTTATCTGATGCCAGCTTTTAACCGCTTCGATTACGCGGCTGAAATTATCGAGACTTCACGCGAAGGAAATTGAAAACCCCATCCATGCTGCTCACCATTGATATCGGCAACACGAACATCACCCTGGGTTTGTACGAGGGCACGAAGTTAGGTGCACGTTGGCGTCTGGCAACCGATCATGAACGCATGCCGGATGAATACGGGATTCAAATTCTCGGACTGCTGCAGCATGGCGGCTGCTCGGTGGCGCAATTGGATGGCATCAGCATGGCTTCGGTCGTGCCTGTGCTCACCTCGCGCCTGCAGCAAGCCTGCAGAACGTATTTCAACCGCCCGCTTTTAATTGTGGATGAATCGATCAACACCGGGGTTAAACTGCTGGTGGATGACCCAAAAACGGTCGGTGCAGATCGTGTCGTCGACGCCGTGGCTGTGCATAAAATTTACGGCGGGCCGGCTTGCGTGGTGGATTTCGGCACCGCCACCACCTTCGATGCCATTACTGCTGCTGGCGAATATCTTGGCGGCGCTATCGCTCCCGGCATTGGCATTTCCGCCGAGGCGCTTTCCTCCCGCACCGCCAAGCTGCCGCGCGTTGATCTGCAGATGCCGCCGTCCGTGATCGGCCGCAATACCGTTCATGCCATGCAAGCCGGTTTAATGATTGGCTATATTTCCATGGTTGAGGGCATGGTCAAACGCTTCAGAACCGAACTTGGGCCGAAAATGAAGGTGATTGCCACCGGCGGTCTGTCCGAAATCGTGGCTGAAAACACAGAAGTGATCGATATTCTAGCGCCGTGGTTGACGCTGGATGGTTTACGCATTTTGTGGGAACTCAATCAGGAACAACATGCCCAATCCGCTGACGAATAAGCGCATCATTTTAGGCGTAACTGGCTCGATTGCCAATTACAAAGCCGCGGAAATCGCTTCCCGCCTGACCCAAATGGGAGCTTTCGTTGATGTCATCCTGACAGAAAGCGCCGTTAAATTTATCACACCGCTCACTTTTCAATCCGTCACCGGACGCAAGGCTTATGTGGATGCCGATCTGTGGGGCGGCGAGGGGCACGTCACGCATGTCGGTCTGGGACGGGCTGCCGAATTGCTGATCATTGCGCCGGTATCCGCCAACACCATTGCCCGGTTGGCCAATGGCTTCGGGGACAACCTGCTGGTTCTGACTGTGCTGGCAAGCCATTGCCCCATCGTACTGGCGCCAGCCATGGACGTCGGCATGTTTGAAAACCTCGCCACTCAGGCCAATGTTAAAGTGCTGCAGGAGCGCGGGGTGCATTTCATCGGCCCGGTAGAAGGCCATTTGGCTTCTGGACTCACAGGCCGCGGCCGCATGGTAGAACCAGGGGAAGTCATTGGCGCAGCCCGTTGGGCATTGGGTCGCAAGGGTCCGCTGGCTGGCAAAAAAGTCGTCGTCACCGCTGGCGGCACCCAGGAACCGATCGATCCGGTGCGCCTGGTCACCAATCGGTCTTCCGGCAAGCAAGGTTATGCCATCGCCTGGGCAGCTCAGGACGCCGGTGCGGATGTAACACTGATTACCACCGCCGATTTGAACTCGCCTGGTTGTGCCAAAGTCGTAACAGTTCAGACTGCTGCCCAAATGCACGCCGCGGTCATGCAGGAAGCGGCGGATGCCGATATGCTGGTGATGGCTGCCGCGGTCGCTGATTTTCGCCCTGCCACCGCCGCAGTTGATAAGATCAAAAAAGAAAAAGGGCTGCCGCAAATTCTGATGGAACCTACCATCGATATTTTGCAAGCGGTGGGCGATGAACGCGAGAAAACCGGTTGGCCTAAACGCGTCATTGGGTTCGCGGCTGAATCGCGCGACCTGTTGGATAACGCGGCTGCCAAATTGAAACGCAAGCGGCTGGATATGATCGTCGCCAATGACATCACCCGCTCCGATGCCGGTTTTGAGGTCAATACCAACCGGGTAACCTTCTTGTATCCGGATGGCACAGCCATTCCGCTGCCAAAAATCACCAAAGAGGAAGTCGCTGAAGCGGTCATCGACCGCAGTCTAATATGGTTCAAAAATTCTTAAGAATGAAATTCATACATTAAGGGCGGATTTAAGAATGCAAATATTGGTAATCTCGGACATTCATGCAAACATCACCGCACTCGAGGCGGTTCTGGAAGACGCCGGCAGCTGTGATGCTGTCTGGTGCCTTGGCGACCTGGTTGGCTACGGCCCCGATCCCGAAGAATGTGTATCCCGGATTTCCAACCTTCCGAACGCGATTTGCCTGCTTGGCAACCACGATGCCGCGGTCCTCGGCAAACTGGATCAGGAAGCTTTTAACCACGAGGCCAATATTTCTGTAACCTGGACGCGTGACCAGCTTTCACCATCAAGCCGGGGGTATTTGCAGGGATTGCGTACACGCATCGAGACGCAGGATGTAACCCTCAGTCACGGCAGTCCGCGTAATCCAATTTGGGAATATCTGTTGGACATTAATACGGTTTTAACCAACTTTTCATTCTTCAAGACAGCCATTTGCCTGGTTGGGCACACCCACATCCCCATCATCTACACTCACAGCGGCAATGGAACAGTGGATTGGAGCATTCCGCAAGCAGGCGTGCGGCAGACCATTTCCAAACGATCCATCCTCAATCCTGGGTCAGTTGGCCAGCCGCGCGATCGCAATCCTCAGGCTGCCTACGCTATTTATTATCCGGAAGATCGGTCCTGGGAATCCCGTCGGGTGGATTATGACATTGCCAGCGTACAACAGCGCATTCTAGCCGCGGACCTACCCACCCGACATGCCGCCCGCCTGATCGACGGTTGGTAGACGGAACTATCTATCTGTGCGCAGCGTCTATTCACCATCATCCGAATGCCCGAAGGAGAAGAGAAATGATCAAGCGCACGGTTTACCTATTTTTAATTGCGGCGGTATTGCTCACGGCCTGTTCGGCCGCCAAAACCGCCAATGATTCAGTGACATCCGGGGGAGAGCCCTCCCGGGATTTTCTGGGCGTTCCCGAGGCAGCGCCGGCCGCGGAAGCTCCCATGGAACCCGGTAAACCCCAATTGTCCGACCAGACTGCCCAAAACGTCACCGAGCGGTTGGTCATTCGCAACGCCAATCTTTCGATCCTTGTGGCCGAGCCGGCTGCAGTGATGGATGACATTATGCAGATGGCGAATGGCATGGGCGGATTTGTAGTCGATTCAAATCTTTACCAGACCACCACCGCGGCAGGAGTTCAGGTGCCGCAGGCTCAGATAACCGTCCGCGTACCGGCTGCCCAATTGGATGCAGCTCTGGCGCAAATCAAAGCCCACGTCAAAGATCCGGTCAACGACATTCTATTCGAGAATGTCACCGGTCAGGATGTGACCCAGGAATACACTGACCTGCAATCACGCCTGCGCAACCTGGAAGCCGCCGCCGAGCAGCTGCGCACCATCCTGGACCAGGCCATCCGCACCGAGGACGTGTTGGCAGTTTATAACGAACTGCGCAATGTCAATGAGCAAATCGAAGTGCTGAAAGGCCAAATTCAGTACTACGAGCAGTCCGCCCGCATGTCTGCCATCAGCGTGACCATCCAGGCGCTGGCCAGCGTGCAACCCATCAATATTGGCGGCTGGGAACCTCAGGGCGTGGCCAAGGAAGCACTGCAGAATTTGATCCGCGCCTATCAGACTCTTGCCGACGGAGCCATATGGCTGGTAGTCTTCTGCCTGCCTATCGCCCTGCCGATCGGAATAGTGCTCTTCTTCGTCATTCGCGGCATCCGCAAGTGGAACAAGAAACGTAAAGGGCAAATCGTCGAAGCCAAACCGGCGGAATAACCGGTTAACAGGCGTTTGAGAACAATCCTAAGGCG
>Ga0209521_10001382_pt1 | contig 19804 bp, 14 predicted proteins | sample Rifsed19ft4_FD_184016 | JGI IMG/M metagenome (GOLD analysis project Ga0209521, IMG submission 184016) | Soil microbial communities from Rifle, Colorado, USA - sediment 19ft 4 (version 2) | ecosystem: Environmental > Terrestrial > Deep subsurface > Rock core/Sediment | place: Rifle, Colorado...
GGCGCTTTGCGCCGCGACACACCCCACTTTCCCGAATTTTCGGATATGTTCTAAAGGATAAGAAAGATCATATGGACTACCCTGAGCTCAATACCCTTCTCTTGTCAGGTATCATTTTTCTGGTCGCTGTGAGCATTGGCATGCTCGCGCTACTCTTGAGAGTCCGCCTCTCCCCAACAGCCAGGATCATCCTCTCTATCATCCTTGTTGTTTGCCTACTTGGCGCTGTGTTGTTAGCATATTTTTTGTACCGCGCCGTTACGCCAGAAGCCGGACTACCGATTGGTTTATTGGCTCGGCTTTCGTATCGATAGTATTGTCGAATAAATCAGAGGAGTATCAATTCCAGTGCTAACAGTAACGCCCTCTTGGAGGACAGCTTACCCTGGAGCAGTTGTTGGAATTCTTGCCATGCACGATGTGGCTAATCCTGAGCATCATCCTGAGCTGGAAAATCAAAAAGCAATCTTGGAAGACCAGCTACGCGATCGGTATTCCAATCTTGACCGGGATTCCCTGGAAGCGCTCCCCGAGGTCCAGGCCTACCAAACTTACTACCAGAGCTTTAAGAAGACTTATCATCTCCTGTTGCAGCTTGAATCGGTCGTTTTCAAACACAAGCCGATTCCGCGTGTCGCTGCGTTGGTCGAAGCCTTGTTTATGGCTGAGCTACAAGATCTCTTATTAACAGCTGGTCATGACTTAGAGACTGTGCAATTACCAATTATGTTGGATGTAGCTAAAGGCAATGAGAGATACATCCTATTGCGGGGTGAGGAACAAATCCTCAAACCACACGATATGTTTATCGCTGACGCATTAGGGGTTATTTCGAGCGTGATTTATGGCCCTGATCTACGTACTCGCATTAGCCCTGGCACTCGCAGCGTGTTTTTTACCACTTACGCCCCGGCCGGGATCGGAGAAGAGGCGGTTCAGAACCATCTGCAAAACATCCGCAGGAACATCCTTTCAATCTCACCAAACGCTGGAACAGAATCGCTCACGCTGTATCGTGCTTGATAGGTCAGGCTCTCTTGTCTAGATTGAACGCACCGATGCCTATTACCAAGCTTTCACGACCAGATAGGCAGAGCGGTCCGTGGCTTGTATTAGCCGCGGCCGTGTTATGGGGGACGACCGGAACTGCCCAGGCCTTTGCACCGGAGGGCGCCCAACCAGCAAGCGTCGGGGCAGTTCGTCTGGTAGTGGGTGGATTTACACTGCTTCTATTCGCTATTGTCCGAGGCGCTTTTCGTGGCCAAAAGCAATGGCTGTCATCTGCAACAGTCACTGCTGCTGTGGGTATCGCTCTCTACCAGCTGTGCTTCTTCGCCGGAGTCGCCAGGACAGGGGTTGCAGCGGGCACGATCGTTGCCATTGGCAGCGCACCGATTTTTGCGGGTCTCCTCGGACTTCCAGTCCGTGGGGAGCGCCCAGGATGGAGATGGGGGATAGCGACTGCCTTGGCGGTTCTCGGCTGTGCATTCTTGATTGCGGATAGCGGAGAAATACGCGTTAATCTTTCTGGCATCTTATTGGCGCTTGGTGCTGGGCTAGCTTATGCAACCTATGCGTTGGCCAGCAAAGGGTTGCTTGAAAAACAGCCCCCGGAGGCTGTAATGGCGATCGTTTTCTGTCTCGGCGCAATTCTCCTCTTCCCAGTGCTCGTCACTAGCAACTTAAACTGGATAACGATCCCACGTGGGCTTGGCGTAGCCTTACACCTCGGTTTAGTCACGACTGCGTTAGCTTACATTTTTTTCGCCCGTGGTTTAAGGCTTATCCCCGTGGCTACCGCAGTCACCTTATCCCTGGCAGAACCGCTCACAGCTGCCCTCCTGGGCCTGGTTGTGCTCGGGGAACAACACACCCCACTCGCGTTTTTAGGGATAGGTTTGATATTATCTGGATTGTTATTACTTTCGGCCAATCCCCTAAACCAACGCGTCTTTTAGCTAAGCTTTGGCGTATGCACAGGTATAATAACTTACGAGAGCAATTTGGATTACTGCTCAGCCCTCTTTTGAGGTAGGTCAATATTATGAATGAGCAATTTTTTAAAGTGGACTTCCTGGAAACCCTTCAGTCCGCAAGAGCAGAGTGGGAGTCGTTGCTGGCCAAGGTTGGCGAATCGAATATGCTCCGCCCTGGGGTGGCAGGGGAGTGGTCGGTAAAGGATATTATCTGCCATATCACCTGGTTTGAGCGCGAAATGGTTGGGGTGCTCAAAGCGCGGGCGTTAATCGGATCCGATCTTTGGAATCACCCTCAGGGCCAGCGCAATGCAACTATCTTCGAGGAAAATCGACATCGTTCTCTAGATGAGGTATTGGCTGAAGCACGCCAGGTATACCAGGGACTTTACGAGGCTCTCCAGTCAGTTTCTGATGAAGATCTCAACAACCCTGGCCATTTCGAAAACATGCCACCCGATTGGTCGCCGGGGAAGCTCATCGCCGAGAATTCGTACGAGCACTATCGAGCGCATGCCCCCTCCATTCGAGCTTGGTTGAATAAGAACCTTCATTATCAATTGGTTGATATCAGCCATACCATCGAAAACGGTCTGATCACCTACAAAGGGTTGCCGGCACCGATCATCTGTGATTACTGGAGCCGCGAATACTCTCGCCAGTTTTATTCGGCAGAAACAGAGTTTCAGATCGGTAAGATCGAGATGGTGGCGAACACGGGCACATATTTGGATAGCCCCTTCCACCGCTACGCCGGAGGCAAAGACCTCTCTGAATTACCTCTTTCTGCGTTAGCCAATTTGGAAGGATTGGTCATTAGGGCTCCGATCGAGCTCGGTAGGGCGATTGACGCTTCCATATTCACGGGTATAGAACTACGGGGAAAAGCGATCTTAATCCATACCGGGTGGGACGCCCATTGGAACACAGACCAATATTTCGATGGCCATCCTTATCTGACTCGAGTTGCGGCCAAATTTTTATCGGATTCAGGGGTCGCGTTAGTCGGGATCGACTCGCTCAATATTGATGACACGGCTGACGGGACGCGGCCCGCCCATACAATCCTTCTTGGTGCTGATATTCCGATCGTCGAGCACCTTTGCCACCTCGAACAGCTGCCGGATAAAGGCTTCAACTTTTTCGCAGTGCCCGTAAAAGTCAAGGGCTTCGGCTCTTTTCCCGTCCGGGCGTTCGGGATGATCACCCAACCGCCTCATTAAAAGGATTAGCAATGCCTACCATCACCGACTTCATCGCCCCTTTGGCACGCATCGCTCTGACCCGCATGAGCCGCGGCAGATTACCCCAGACGGAGGGATCGATTAACTGCCCCGGCCTCAACGCTCCGGTAGAGGTCATCCGCGACCGTTGGGGCGTTCCGCATATATACGCCAACGACCTGCACGACCTTTTCTTCGCTCAGGGCTTCATCCATGCCCAGGATCGCCTGTGGCAGATGGAGCTCAACCGGCGCACTGCCCAGGGCAACCTGAGTGAACTCTTCGGTGAACTGGCGTTGGACACCGATCGCACCGCCCGCACTTTTGGTTTCAATCGCTTAGCCAGGGCTGATTGGGAGTCTGTGCCAAACCCGGGGAGGGATGCCTTAATCGCTTATACTGAGGGGGTTAACGCCTTTTTGGATCAGGCAGGCTCTAAGCTGCCAGTCGAATTTACACTCATCAGGCACCGCCCTGAACCCTGGCACCCCCTCGATAGCCTCGCATTCATGCGCGTGATGATCTGGCAACTCTCCCACGCCTGGTATGGCGAACTCGTCCGCGCCTGGGTGCAGCAAGCTGTCGGTACTGAAAATGCCAATGAGCTGGAGATCCATTATCCAGACTCGAATCCGGACATCTTGCCAACCGGCATCCAATTCAACCGCCTTGACCTGGGTGGAATTGCCTTCGAATCGCCAGGTCCATTCCTCCATCGCGGCCTGGGCAGCAACGCCTGGGCTGTTGCCGGTCAAAAGAGCGTCACCGGTGAGCCATACCTGTGCAACGATATGCACCTGCCACTCAGCCTGCCCGGTCTATGGTACCAGGCGCACCTGGTAGCGGGAGATTATCAGGTAACCGGAGTGACCTTGCCTGGCGCCCCCGCCGTAATGGTGGGTCATAATGCCCACCTCGCCTGGGGAATGACCTTAGCATATACAGACTGCGAAGACCTGTTTATCGAAGAGTTCGAGCCAGGAAATTCAACTCGTTACCAGTCGGAGGCGGGTTGGCTTGAAGCGGAGCTGATCTCCGAACCGATTAAGGTCAAAGGTAGATCTCAACCCCATATTGAACAGGTGGTGGTCACCCGACACGGGCCAATCATCTCAGATATCGCTGGCTATGCGCATAAACGCCTGGCGGTTAACTCCATGGCCCTCCGCCCTTCCCAGGCGATAAATGGTTGGCTGGCTCTCAACATGGCTACTGGTTGGGATGATTTTGTCGCCGCCATGGGTCTGATCGAAGCCCCCCAACTCAGTGTGGCTTATGCTGATATTTATGGCAACATCGGTTGTTGGATCACCGGCAAAGTCCCCATCCGCTTGAAGGGCGATGGTCGTTTCCCTGTCCCCGGTTCGAGTGGGGAATATGAATGGACCGCTGAAGTCCCCTTCGAGAAGATGCCGCATGCCCTCAACCCAGACCAGGGATATATTGTCCATACCAATAACCGCATCATCCCTGCGGATTATCCTTATTTCCTGGGCGATGTCTGGATGAACGGATACCGCGCCCGCCGCATCACAGATGTTCTTGAGAGCAAAGCCAGGCTTTCCGCTGATGATTTCCGTTCCTTGCACCTCGATTACACTTGCCTCCCTGGAAAAGAATTCGTATCCCGGCTGCAAGAGATGAACAGCGCTGACCCTGACGTCCAGCTCGCTCTTGAGCATCTGCGCGCCTGGGACGGCAATCTTGCCCCAGATAGCATCGGGGGAACCTTTTATGAAGTTGTCCGTTACACTCTGGTACGAAATCTGCTTGAGCCAGGACTGGGAGCAGAACTCAGCCTGCGTTTGATGGGCCTGGGATTACACCCGATTCTTTTACCATCCAATGAGTTTTACGGTCATGACACTGTGACCATGCTTCGCCTGTTAGACAACCCCGAGTCCTGGTGGATCAAACAAGCCGGTGGCAGAGAAGCCCTCCTTGAAAAAAGCCTCAAACAAGCTGTCTCCTGGCTGCGCAAGAACCTAGGCCCAGATGTGGCCAATTGGCAATGGGGGAAGATCCACCGGGTAAATTTTTCTCATCCATTGAGCTTACAGAAGCCGCTGGATAAAGTATTTAACCGTGGACCTTTCCCGATCGGTGGTGATCCGGATACCCCTTGCCAGACCGGTATGCATCCCAACGACCCCTATGACAATAAATCCTGGTCACCATCTTTTCGCCAGATCGTCGATTTAGGCGACCTCTCTCGTTCTTTGACGATCATCCCTCCTGGGCAGTCTGGCCAGTTGGGTAGCCTACATTATGATGACTTGATTGATCCCTGGCTGAAAGGCGAATATTTCCCAATGTTGTGGACGCGGGAGCAGGTCGAGCGCGAGGCGGAAAAAAGATTGGTACTGAATAACTCGACCAACTGAAGGTTTTCTGGTGAAGATCGGCGAAAAAGGGCAGGTTAAGTTGTGTTTCTAAGAAAATCTTTCTGGATCCTGATCCTCCTACTTATATTCCTCATTTACCCCAACTTTGTGCTCTCAACCGCAGCTCAAGGTTCATGTGGAGATACGTACACCGTCTTGCCCGGGGATACGTTGAGTGAAATTGCCGAATTCTGTGGAACCACCGTTGCTGCGATCCTGGCTGCCAATCCCCAAATTACCGACCCGACCCGCATCTTTGTTGGCCAGACCCTGCGTATCCCCCGCAGTCAAGATGAACCTGTCCTGGCTATCTCCGTTGAATGTGGACCGATTGGAACTGAAATCCTTGTCTTGGGCAGTGGGTACCCACCAAATTCAACCGTAGAATTCAGGCTGGTTCAGAAAGATAGGCCGGTCCTCATCGCAGGCAGGGTAGTCAGTGACGCGGTTGGCTGGATAGAAACCGAAGTGACTATCCCCTCCTCAGCGGTTTCTGGAATTCCATTTTACATCATCGCAGAGGCCAGGATCGGTGATACCAGCTTCACAGGCACTTCGAATGCCTTTTCCGTGATCGCCCCGGTTGTCGACCCAAACGCCGCGACAACATATGTCGTTCTACCAGGCGATACGCCGAGAAGCATTGCAATTAAATTTAATCGCAGCCTGGACGCGATTTTTGCAGCGAATCCTCAGATTACAGATCCTACTCAACTTCAAACCGGACAGCGATTGACGATCCCAGCCCAAGCTGCCGGAGCTTCTCAAATCGGTTTAACGCCAATTTGCGGACCACCTGAAAGAGTAGTCCAGGTAACCGGCAATGGATTCCCCGCTAGAGCGACAGTTGATCTTATGTCTGGTCGATATCTGGCCGACTATACATCGCTTAGCACACAAGAGGTAAATTCAAACCAGGCATTCACCACCAACCTTGCCATCCCCAGCACAGCTCTGCCCGGCCAGTATTGGGTTGTCGCCGGTGAAACCACACGCTCTCCCAAAGTCAGGGCAATTTCCAACCTCTTCACGGTCACGCAACCCAGGGATCCAAATGCCCCCTTGATCTATATCGTGAAGCCTGAAGATACACTCAACGAAATTGCTGAAGAATTTCAGCGCAGTGTTTCTTCAATCCTCTCCACCAATCCCCAGATTGACAATCCAAACCGGTTGAATGCTGAAGAAAAGCTGATTATTCCCAGGATTGAAGAAATCATAGCCATTTCTCCACTCAGCGGTCCGCCTGGGACAATTCTGCAAGTTGGCGGGCGAGGCTTTCCAGCCGATGCCAAGGTTGAAATCAGCCTTGGCCGGAAGAAAACCAAATATGCTCTTCTCGAAACGGCTATCACAGATGGAAATGGTCTTTTTCTGACCCAAGCGGCAATTCCCGGCTCTGCCAGGCCAGGAGAACGCTGGGTGGTCGTTGGTACCCTGGCGCGGGCTGAAGAGCCCCGGATCGCAGTAACCTCCGGGGAGTTCATCGTGACCAAACCAGCTGAATTGTTAAAACCGATTGTTACAATCTGGCCATTAAGCGGTCCAGCAAGCTCTGATCTAAATATTGTTGCCAGTGGATTTCCACCCTACACCAAGGTTGAAATGAGCTTATTGAAACAAGGTGTGGAATTCACCTTGATTAGATCCACCTGGACAGATATCAATGGCACTTGCGCGGCCGATACAATCATCCCCGCTTCAGCCGCAACCGGAGAAACCTTTGTAGTCGTGGTAAAAACCATTACGGGACCACCCCTAGAAGTGACCTCACCTCTGTTTACAGTCACTTCGACAGGATCACCCTGATTTCTTCCATAGTGTTCATGCCTGGTGGTTATCTTCGAGATTATTTCATTGAACTTTTTTTTAGATTTTTCGGTAATCACATAAAGGCATCCGGAGAGGAAGATCCAACGTGTTACGTTTTATATTACGACGATTGGTTTTTATCCCCCTCATATTGATTTTGGTTAATTTTCTGGGCTTTGCCTACGCCCACTACGCCCGGCCGATCCGCGCAGAGCGCACGCCTTATGGCCGCCTGGACAAGGAAGCTGGCCCCTTACTCACCGAGTATCGGGCTTATTTGAATACTATATTGAATATTGATTTTAGTATGGAAGTGGCAATACCTGGAAGCTTACGTTCAAATACGCCGAATACCTTTGGCGTGATCTTGAAGAACGCCACTATTGCCAGTCTCGGGCTTTTGTTTTTGACTTTATTGTTAAGCACGCTCCTTGGTTTCTTTTTTGGTTTAAAGGCAGTCCGCAATGAGACACGTGGTGTGGCGCGTTGGTTGAGCCTGATCTCTACCGCAGGATTGGCAATGCCGAGCTTCTATATCGGCAGCTTGTTCATCTTTGTATCTGTCTATTACGTCATCCGGACCGCTCCGGGTACCCATCCACCTTTCCCTCTCGATGGCTTCGGTTGGGATGCGCATCTGGTGTTACCCGTCCTGGCTTTGATGGCCCGCCCAACTGTCCAGCTTGCTCAAGTTACTGCCGGATTGTTGTCGGAGGAGTTGCGTAAACAATATGTTGTTGCCGCCCGCAGTCTGGGTTACACCTGGCGCTCCATCCGCAACATCTACGCTCTGCGAAATGTAATTGCCCCAGTAATCGTGACAATTGCCGGCTTAATCCGTCTGCTTGTTGGCGAACAGGTGCTGATCGAGTGGTTGTTCCGATGGCCAGGATTGGGGCGGTTGCTAGCCTGGACCCTGGTGCCAGCTCAACTAAGCTCCACCCGGGGATCGCCCTTGTTTCTCAACCCACCAGTCATGGCTACAGTGTTGACTTTAATCGCAGTTTTATTTCTGGTAAGTGATTTCATCGCCGCTATTTTGGTGCGGATATTCGATCCGCGCTTACGAACAAGAGAAACCGAAACCATTAAGGGATCTAAAAGATGACTGCCAGAATGATCTCCTGGCAACCTTGAAACGGGGAAGCGGAATTGAGCGATCAAGCGATCCAGGAAGCAATTATCGCATTAGAGAAGAAGGATCAGGCGCAAGCACGCGCTATCCTGGTTGTGTTTCTCAGACAGAATCCGAAGAACGCTAAGGGGTGGAGAATACTGGCACAATGTGTCGATCGTAAAGAAGACATAGTTTATTGCTTGGAGCGCGTTGTCCATCTGGACCCCAACGATCAGGAAGCACGCCAGGCTTTAGCAAGGCTAACTGAAAGAGGACAGCGAACGATATCCTTGGGAACGCAATTGCGTGATAAGCCAATCAGCTCCGATCAAAGCTTGCCGGAGACAGAAGATCAAGACCTCGAATATCAATTAAAAGCACCCCACCCGCGGAGAAACTGGGCCCTGATTATCGGGGGCTTGCTCGTCCTCTTGATCATATTCTTAGCCATCGCCGGGCCATCCCTTGCCCCAAATGACCCACTTGAAGAGAACATCATTATCAAAATCGGGGAAAAATGGTTCATTCCGCCATTCGAGTTTTTCACGCCTGGTTTTCCATTAGGATCGGATAACTTCGGCCGCGACTTATTCAGTCGTTTGTTGTGGGCGATCCGCCCGACGATGATCATGGTTTCTATCGTCGCCGCATCGCGGATGGTTATCGGTATCGTTATTGGCCTATTGGCTGGTTGGCTCACCCCGCGTGCCGCCAGGATGGTAGACTCTCTGATCGAAATCGCGCTGGCAATCCCCGTCTTGCTTATCGCTCTGGGCACCATCGCCTTGGTCGGGGTTGAGCTGGGGATCTGGGCATTTGTTATTGGTCTTTCGCTCACTGGTTGGGTGGACACGGCTCAACAAGTTCGCGAACAGACGCGCATCGTAAAAAGTCAATCTTTCATTGAAGCCGCTCAATCTCTGGGCGCATCGAGTCGACAAATCTTGATTCATCATGTCTTGAAGCAGATCACTCCGATGATCGCTATGCTGTTCGCCTTCGAAATCAGCAGCACTTTAATGACCACTGCGGGTCTTGGCTTCTTAGGCTATTACATTGGCGGAGATGTGTGGGTGGAGGTCAGTGATTTTGTCTACCGGCGTACGAGTGGAATGCCTGAACTTGGCCAAATGTTGGCAACCTCCTGGGTTACGCTCACTCAACCCTGGACGATGGTCGTCGTAGGCACAGCAATCTTTATCACTGTGCTCGGATTCAACCTACTCGGGGAAGGTTTGCGGCTGAATCTCAACTTTATGGTTATCAGGCGGCGCGGCCTGGTGACTCAATTAAGCGAACGGGGTGGTCTTTGGCTAGATCAGCATGTTTGGCATCCATTATCTACCTACCTAGGCCAACAAGCTGTGCGCGTCGGGCTGTCTGGTGTGCTTGTGCTTATGGTAGTTGGAAGCGGTATTTTTATCTTATCCCGCAGGTTTGACCTCAATACTCTTTCAAATCGCCTGGTTTCAACGAAGAGCACATCCGAAACAGTACCTGCCTCTCAAGGCCCTGAAGCGACTGAAACCGGGTCAGTCACAGGGAATGCAGACCAAATCATCGATTATCATCCAAGTGTAGCTTGGGAACTTGAAGTCGCTGGCTTCGAGGGTGGCCCTGCACTCTCTCCAACAAGAGACCGACTCTATGCAGTCTCTACGGATGGCGCGCTCGATTGCTTCGATCTCGATGGTAACCTGGTCTGGACGACTGATCTGGTTGCGGGAGGCGTAGGCACGCCAGCGGTGAATAGTGCTGGGGACATCTTCGTAACCGACGACCAGGCTGGTTTGAACAGAATCAAGCCCCATGGAGAGCTGGCCTGGCGTTTTGAATCTTCCTTCACCGATCGCTCTCTTTCTGGTCCGAGCATCGGCCCAAAAGGCGTATTGTATTATACGGTTGGGACTAACGCTAGGGGGTACGTCCAGGCAGTCTCCCCAGAAGGAAAAGGGATTTGGTTGACCCCAGCCAAGACATCGTCTTTCTTCCAGGCTCCAATCCCCAGCCCCGATGGACAATATGTCTTTCTAAAGGATGATGTATTTTCTGCCAATAGTGGCGAACTGCTCGAGATTGAATCCGACTTCAAAGTCTTGCGTTATTTCTCCGGTTTGGATAGCCAGAACTACATGCTGGCTGGTAATAATGTGTTTCAATGGCAATTGAATGGAAGTAAAGTCCAAATTCTCGATAAAGCAGAATGGGATACCTCCGATATTAGCCAGGTGGTTGCACCGGCTCAAGTTGGCGTCACAGCAGATAGAGTCGCCTGGATGGTGTACACTTCTCCGGGTGGCTCTACCAAACTGGTCTGGGTATCCCTTGACGACCGGGTAATCGGAGAAGCAAATTACAGCACCAGCGCTGGCCAGGCGATCGCTCTCCAAACTGACTTCACCGCCTTCGTGTGTGGGGGACCATCCTTTAATCAAGAGTATGCTAAATGCGCCTTACTCCCAACGAATGGGAACGAGCCGCTTTGGGAGATCGATCTCGGGCAAAGTGGTCGTGTGCAGGGCGGTGTCTGGCTGGATGAAAAACTATACGTAACGACCTCCAGGGGAAAATTAATCGCAATCGCCGTAAACGGATGGTGATCAATAGATGATTCTCGTCGATAATCAACTTAACGACCTCGTTGCCGGATATGAACGCATCCTCCAGGCTGAGGTTGAACTGTTACGTCGCTGGCGTGGCCCCCTTCTGGCGGCTTATGCCCGGCGCCGGGCTGCCTATGAAAGCGAGCTCGCCGAGCATAACCGCGTAATCACGGAGTTTTTATCCCGCTTACGACTTGGGATTTGGTTGTCCAGCGCGCTCTTGGCATTAGGCATACTTATTTTTCCTGCCCTACTGCTGATCGGTGAGCTGGGTGATTTGCGCAGCCCGTTATTATGCTTTGCACCACTTTTGATCTTGGGTGGTTTGACCGGCTTTGGAATCATCGTGGTGCTCTGGTTTTGGCACAGGGATCGCGTAAAGCCAGACCCCCCACTGCATCCTTTCAAATCTAGCCTGGTTGGACCTCTTTTACCTCTTTGGCTCGAGGGGATTAGGGGACAATTACCAGCTGAAAAAGCCTATGAAGGAGCGCCAGGCGAATACCATTTTATCGCCCGTTTACAAATTTTAGATCCCAGTTCTTTCGTCATTTATCGCTTACAGCAGCAGCCAGGCGATGACATCGACGTGACAATAGTCGGCCCGCGCGGGGTTTGGGTATTTGAAGTCAAGTATTTGAAGGGGACAATCCGCTGGCGAGATGGGGTCTGGACACAACGGAAAACTTATCACCGGCGCAGCGGTTTACCAGTCACCGAGATCAAGGATACCGGTGAGGCATATGACCAACAATGGCGGCGGATGGCGGATGCTGTCGAAGAGACAATTCAACGGCGTGCCATAGGGACAATAGAACGGCTTCCGAAAGTGGCACGCGTGCGAGGCGGATTAGTCTTTACCCACCCGCAAGGGAAATACGACATCCCGCCTGGATGCCCATTTAATTGGGGTGTCATTCCTTTTTGGCTTGAAACGTTAGGCTCTGTTCCCGAGCTGCCAGGCATAGACGAGCGTGCCATCTTCGAAGTGCTCGCCGCATTGCTCTCACGCCATCAGGAAATCACTGGTGGACTAACCACGCGTTCAATGAGTGATTACGCTGCACAAGTGACACTGCAAGCTGAGCAGCGAATCCAGGCCTGGATCGAAGAGCAATAACATCATTGGTACTTTTACCCTATTGATCTTGCCATGAAAATGGAGCACACTTAATTAAACCATAACCATTAAACCTAAATTATTTATCCTCTTCAGGAGGGGAGAAACAATGAAGCGAACCCTAATTGTTGTTCTCCTGATAAGCACGCTCCTATTTGCCTGCAGCTCTCCACCGCCAACGATATCCGCAGACATAGTCCAAACTGCTATCGCGCAGACCCAGGCAGCGGATCCAACCAGTACACTCTCGAGTAGCCCCACCGCACGACCCGCCGACTCCTTAATCCCCCAGGCGACTCCTGAATTCCGTCCGGTTCGATTAAATGTCGCCACAATTATTGCTAATTTAAAACCGCTTTTTAGCATTGCAAAAGTCCTTGGACTGGCGCACCTGGAGAATGGCCAGCTGCGGGTGACCATCGAGGTGCCCGGTGGAATCCAGGGGGATTATTATGCTTTGGTTGGAAAAGAGAAGTTTGATTGCATGTTACTGGCCGAATATCCAGATTATATCTATTGCAATGGCAACTCCCCGAAACCTGACCAATATGTGATTGTAAAATTATTCGAGCAGGGGGCCGAAGAAGCGGTCTTTGAATCTAGGATCGGGATTCCACCCTGAAAGAGTTTCTTTAAGCCCGGTTTAGACCGCCCAAAATAAACGTTAAGATAACCGAACCGATGAACGCCTCGGCAATTGTACCCAGGACTCCCGAGAGGATAATGACATTAAAAAGGTCGAACAACCATCCACTGATTATTGCCCCGATCACACCAACAACGATCGCCCCCACAGTGCCGATGCGCATGCCACCCACCACAGTCTCCACCAGCACTCCGGCGATGGCCCCTACGATAATCCAAATATAAAGTTCGTTTGGTAACATAGCTCGAGTCTATAAAAAATTTTTGCCCAATTATATCACCCCTCTATCGCTATCCCCACTTTCCTGATTGAATGGAAACCCCAGAATCTAGCCTCAGGAACAATCCAAATTTACCAGGTAAAACTCAAGCTTTTTGATAACTTCTGCGAAAGCCAGATTATCAATGTGATAAATCCTGGCCTGGTTGCCGGGATAAGGCTATTTTGTTAACCTTGCTCGACTCCGGCTTGAGGGTTGGGGAGCTTTTTGCTTATCTCAATTAGGAGCTTGCGTACCTGAGACTACAATTGCCCGGTTGATGGGGTATACCACGACTCAGCTTATCGCCCGCTATGCCAGTTATGAGAATTGACACTTGCCTTTTTGGAAAACCACGCGATAATAATTGAGGAATTCTTTTAGTATTCGCAGGGAATAGCTCATGAGTAACTCATCAGAACTTATCGAAAAAGCTATTACTGAAGCAAAATCAGGAAACCGAACCGGCGCAAAGAAATTACTGGCTCAGGTTGTAAGGAAAGAGCCAAGTAATGCCCAAGCCTGGTATTTGTTGAGTCGGCTTGTCGAAGAGAAGGAGCAAATTATCTACTGTCTTAAAAAGGTTTTGGAGATTATGCCGGACAACTCCCAGGCGAAAGCCCGGTTGAAAAAACTTCAATCGGAATCCACACCTAAACCATCTATACCAATTCAAACCATAAAGAAGGGTGGAGCGAATAAAAGAATCGTTATCGTTTTAACCGTGATTTTGGGATTTTGCATCATTCTGCTAGGTGTATGCTATGGAATTAATGCTCTTGGATTACTTACTCGATTAACTCCTACGGAAAACTTATCACAATCTCTTACTTTAACAGAGTCGATTATCATTCCAGCAGTAATATTTACCGACACCCCAGAGATCAAACCAACGAACATCATAATTCCTACCGATACCCCATTTCCTACCTCTACTCTACCAATGCAAACAGAAGAACCTTCAGCAGTACCAACAGAGATTCCTCCTGCTGGAAGTGGTGAAAATCTTGATGCTGTAAAGTTTATTGCTAAGAATTATATAGGGTCGGTTGAGTCTAATGGAGTAATCGTAGAACTCTCAAGGGTAATTATTGGAGATAAGGAAACCTTAGCGAAGAAAAAAGATATTGCATACCTTACTGACCCTGATTATGAAATTTCAGAGGTATTGAAAAATTCGTAACTGCTCAGGCTGCTGATGCAGCCGGGGCTAACAGACAAGGAGGATAGAAAGGGTTGCCACGGATCGCCATACGCAGAGCATCCAACACTCGCAGGCCATTCTTGCGAGCGGTCGAAATGTAACTGCGGATGCGACAAAATGTCTTGGCACCCTGCACCGAGCGAAAACAACCCGACACCTTCTGTTTCAACTTGACCATGCGCAGATCGCGCTCCGCCAGATTGTTGTCAAACGGCACCTTAAAATCGTACATAAAAGCCAGCACAGCGCGTTGGTGTTTGTGCAGGTGATCGACGAGGTTCTTGGCCGGGCATTGTTTGACCCGTCCGCGCTTTCTGGGCATTGGTGGGTCTGGAGCAGGGGGCGGTGGATTGGCTTTCAGTCCCTGCCCGATCAACTCCTCATAACGGGTCTCGAATTCGGCGATCTGATCCGAGGAGAGCGCAGCCAGACGGTTCTGTTGGGCGCATTCAACCGCCTGCTTGATCTCCAGGAGCAGTTTGAGCAGGTCCTCCGCCCAGGGCTGCTGGTAGCGCTCGTGAATAAAGAGCAGCTCTCGCAAGTGATGGGCGTTGCACAAGGCATGTTGGGCATGGGGGTATTGCTCGTAGGAGCGATAGCCATCGTGCATCACCCAGCCACTGCGCTTTGGCAGAATACCAATCGCATGGTGTGCCAGCCGGCCGCGCTTGTCATGCATTTCCAGGTGGGTGATCGTTTCGGTACTGGATACATGCATCCAGCGCAACTTGCCATCCACTCGCCCGCCTGTCTCATCCAGATGCACCACATCTTCAGTCTGGATCAGATGCTCTTTGGCCCGCTCATCGACCGGGGTGACTGTCTCAGCCATCTGCTCGCAGGTCTCGATCAGCGTGCCTTCGCTGAATGGGCTGTCGTACAGCTCGTCCAAGATTTCGCAGGTGCGCTCCAGCGGGATGTGATGGTACTGGTTGAAGTACACCGCCTGGGCTTTGATCCCCACCCCGTACTGCACCGGCTGGGTCACCCCAAGCGGAAATTCGGCTTTGTTCGCCTGCCAGCACTGCGGACAGGTCTTGATTTCGGCTTGATGCTCGGTCACTTCCAGCCGCACCGGAGGCAGATCGAACACCTGGCGTTTCTCTACCCCAGACACTTCCACCTGCTCCAGCGAAGCCTGGCAGTGTTTGCACTGCTTTACCCGATGTACCTGTACCCGATCCGGATGGGCCACTGCCTGCAAGGTGTGCCCTTCATGCCCAGGCTGTCCGCCGCTCTTCTTCCCGCTCGGCTTACGCAGGCCACGCTTGGTCGGCTTTTTCTTCAGTCCGTCGCTCGAGGGCGGCTTGCTGCTGTTGTGGCTGTTCTTCGCCAATTGGTCTTCCAGGGCCTGCATGTGCTCTACCAGTTTCCCGAACGTCGCAAAGAACAAGGCTACCACTGCTTCTTTGCCTTGATCGTAGACAGCGCTGATCTCTTCTTCGCTCGGCAGCCGGATCGGTTCCATACCTTGATTGTGCCTGGCTTTTGCGATTTTGACAATGTTAAAGTTCAACAGGCTTCATGCCTGAGCAGTTACAAAAACTCTTAATATAGATCAACCCAAGGAGGATTAATATATGGCTGCAAGGAGATCCGCGGCAACCCGCTCAAAGCCTGAGAGCCCTCGTAAGCCGTGGGGGACGAAGACGAGTGAGCTGCCGAAGTATGTCATGGACAGTCTCTACCAGGTCTATCATTTCCTGGGCAAAGAAACGCGCCAGCGGGTGGGGCTGATGATGAAGATCCCGGTTTTTATCCAGGATCCCCAGGTGGCGCTGGAAAACCCCACCCTGGGCGTCCAGGAGATCGAGGTGCGCCTGGAGGCTGGCATGGGTGATGGCCCAACCAGCGCACGCATCGCGGTGGTGGATTTCAACGCAGATACGCAGAAACTGACCGATCCGGTCGTCTGGGACCAGGAAGTTGGTTGGTTCCACATCCCGCCGCCCAGGTTGGGGGAAGGAGACTCACCCCCAGCAAAGGAGTGGTTGCCGGATGCGCCTCCGGAGAAATCCAAGGCGGAGGAGATTTACCGGGAGTTTATCGAAAAATCGATGGTAAACGTGCATTACCACCAGCTGAATGTCTGGGCGGTGGTGCAGCGTGTGCTGGAATTCTACGAGGACTCGCAGGCATTGGGTCGCCCGGTGCCGTGGGGGTTCGATGGCAACCGCTTGATCGTCGTGCCCCATGCCGGTTATGGGGAGAACGCCTTTTATGACCAGCACAGCAAATCCCTGCAGTTCTACTATTTCGGCGATATGCAGAGTCCAGGCTACACCAGCCTCTCGCACGATATCATCACCCATGAAACTGGACATGCCATCCTGGACGGTATCCGGCCGCTTTATAACCAGTCTGCCTCGGTCCAGACTTCTGCCTTCCATGAGTTCATCGGCGACCTGACGGCTATCCTGCTCTCCCTGTTCAATAAAGACATCCGCCAATTCATCGCTGAGACGACGCAAGGGGATTTACAGGCGGCAGATGCCCTGGCCAATCTGGCCGAACAGTTCGGCCAGCAGGTCGAGGGACGGCCTTACCTGCGCACCGCCTTCAACAAACTCACCATGCAGGACGTTCAAGGCAGCTTGAGCCCCCATAAAGTCTCACAGGTGCTGACGGGTGCCATGTTTGAGATCCTGATCGGGATCGCCAAGAAACTCTTGGAAGGAGACTCCACCGGGGAAAGCGACGCGACCGGGGAGGTGGGTGAGCAGACCCGCAGGGTGACTCCCGGGCAGGCCTTGTGGTGGGCGGCGGAATACTTCCGCCGGGTCGCGCTGCAGCCGCTCGACCTGTGCCCGCCGGCTGACATCCGGTTCCTGGATTACGCCAGAGCCGTGCTGCGCAACGACATCTTGACCAACCCGGTAGATGAACGCGGTTACCGCCAGGTGATATTGGCTGTCTTCCACGGACGTGGCTTGTGCCCCTGCGCCTACCAGCCGGGTGCGGACCTGCCGGATGAATGTGAGTTCAATGAAATCATGGCAGTTCCGAAAATGGATTTTGTGTACCACGATATCGGCCGCCTCTCGCGATCGCGCACGGCAGCCTATTATTTCCTGAGTGACAACCGCAAAGTTCTGCGCATCCCTGCCCACCAGGATATCGTGGTGGTTGATTTATACGATAACAACAAATTTGGCGCGGCTGCCGAACGCTTGCCGGGCGAGGTCGTGCTGGAATATACCTGGCAGGAGGAAGTACAGCTGCAGGGCGAGCGGTTTGGCCAGTGGAATGGCAAGGCCGTCAACCTGGTTTGTGGAGGCACGCTCGTTTTCGACGAGCGCGGCAACCTGCTCTCCTGGTTCCGCAAACCCGGCACGCAGCACCTCGCCGAATCCAATGCGCAGGCATTGCGGGGACGCCTGGCGGCCTGGAACGCGGACCCGGTCCAGGCGAATAAAAAGAATCGCTTAACCAAGCAGGAGCTGGCAGAGCTGGCCGACCTGGAGCAGGGCGAACAGCGTATCGCCACCTTGCTGGATTACATCGCTGCGGCGACCAGGCGGGGACTGGTGGGTGAGCCTCAGCCCGCTAACCCTTTCATGGACGGCCTGAAACCGGTGGTGGCTATCGAGGCCGGCGGGGTGGTGCGCTTTGAAATGACCCCGCACCTGCGCAAGAGCGACTTAGATACGGAGGGTGAAGGATGGACGGTCAATTATTAGTACGCATGTATAACGTCGGCTTGGGAGACTGTATCTACCTGCGCGTGCCTGACACGCAGCGCGAGGTGCATATCCTGATCGACTGCGGCAATAAATTCGGCCAGCTGGAGCTGTTGGGGCAGCGCCTGGAACACCTCAAAGCCGAGCTCCCGCCGGCCGGTGGGGGCAAGAAACGTCTGGACCTGCTGGTGGTGACCCATCCCCATGAAGACCACCACAAAGGCTTTGAGGAACAGTTTTTGGATGGCATCCAAATCGATCGCATCTGGCTCAGCCCTGCTTATAACCGCCAGGACCCTAATGCGCAAGGGTTTCAATCTCTGCAAGACGCCGCCCGCCGCGCCTTGCAGAGTCTCTCCGCGCTGGCGCTGGGGGAGATGAAAGCTGAGGTGGAAGAGCTGCTCAGCCTCTCGAAAGCGGAAGCGATCGAGATGTTGACCGCGACTTTGCCGCAAGCCAATGGCATCCAGCCGTTGTATGTTTCCGCCGACACCCCCCAGGAGCAGATGCGGTTATTCGAGGATGCTGCGATTCGGCTCAAAGTGCTTGGCCCAATGGGAGATATTGATACCTATTACCTGGGCGGAAATGGCCAGCTCAACACCGCCAGCGGTTTGACGTCCCAGGGTCTGGCTGGTGGTTACCAGGCTTTGTTTCCGGACCCAGAATCCGTCGCAATAGAACTGCCCAAGAACATCAGCGCGCAGGATTTCAAGCAGCTGCGCAGCCGCATCCACGCCAACGCCCTGGCTGCGGCGGAGATCGCCGGCCACGCGGTCAACAACCTGAGCGTTGTGCTGCTGCTCGAGTGGCATGGGCGGCGCCTGCTCTTCCCCGGCGACGCGGAGTGGAACCCGGCCGGGGATGGCGAGGTCAAAGCCGGCCGCAGCAATGGTAGCTGGAACGTGATGTGGCGGGAGCGTAAAGCCGATCTTTCCCAGCCGCTGGATTTCCTGAAGATCGGCCATCACGGCAGCGAGAATGCCACCCCCTGGACGCCGCCCGATCCCGAGACGGGAGCAGAACACCCCATCAACCAGATTCTGGAAGCCCTGCTGCCGCCCCCCCAGGCGAATCAACCGCTGGCTGGCATGGCGGTCGCCTCAACCCTGCGTACCGCACGCTGGCCCTCCATCCCCGACCCCCAATTGTTGGCTGAGATCGGGAAAAGAGTGGCCAATGCGCGCCTGGAATACGCTGAGGACCCGGCGCGCACCCACGTGCCGGCCGGCACCCCGCAGCCGCAGCGCACGGATTTGGAAGCCCAGCTGACCGGGACGCCTGAGGAACCGGTGGCGTATATTGAAATTAAGTTTGCTCCGCTTTGATCAAGACCTCACCCAATCCCCGGGGCTCATTACCCCTCTACTGACCGAAGTTCAGGAGAGGGGTAGGGGTGAGGCATTCGTGGACGGCGGCTTTTAATCCGGTAAAATATGTGTTGTGAGCGGATTTTCGATGGTCTCCCGCTTGAGTATTGCTCACCTAAACCAGGCTCCCGCCGCAGTCCTCGGCGGCGACTCCCCGGCCTGTTGCGCCGAGGACGGCGCTGTAAGCAGGAATTAGGAACGGTAAATAATGCCCACCCCCGCCACCTCCGAATTCTCCCCCCCTAAATCCTGGGACGAGTTTGAAGACATTATCTGGGAGATCTTCCGGCGTTTATGGCGTGACCCCGAAGCCAAACGCTATGGACGCAGCGGCCAGGCGCAACAGGGCGTGGATATCTACGGCAGAGACCTGGCCCGGGATAGCGCCCTGGTCGGCGTGCAGTGCAAGC
>Ga0209521_10001383_pt1 | contig 19801 bp, 14 predicted proteins | sample Rifsed19ft4_FD_184016 | JGI IMG/M metagenome (GOLD analysis project Ga0209521, IMG submission 184016) | Soil microbial communities from Rifle, Colorado, USA - sediment 19ft 4 (version 2) | ecosystem: Environmental > Terrestrial > Deep subsurface > Rock core/Sediment | place: Rifle, Colorado...
AGGGTCGCGGTCAGGTCGTCGCTGAGATCGGCCGTGGTGACCACGGCGGGGAAGAGGCCCTTCTTCCGGAACACCGCCGCCACCTTGTCGACCTCGGCGCCGCTGCGGGCCTCGCCGACGACGATGATCACGATCTTCTCGCTCTCGCGCAGGTCCTTGTCGTAGGAAAAGATTCGCTTGAACATGTCGCCTTGGCGGCCAGGGTCCGCCATCTCTGCCGCGGAAGCGAGCAGCGTTCCCGTGGTGAAGACAATCATGCCAGCGATTACAGGGAACACAAGGCGCAGGTTCCAGGCCATGGTGGTCATTGCGGAAGTCTCCGAATGTCCAACTGCAATCACCATGCCGCGGCAGTCACAAGAGCGTCTGTGTCCCAAAGTGTTCTCGCTGAGTGACATCCGGCGGAGTGTACCGATTCGGGATGAGGGGAGCGTTTCAATGTGCGAGGTCGGTGCGGCGACAACTGGGGCGAGTTCCCCTCGAACGGTCGTGAGCGTCGAATCGCGCTGCACTCGGCGAAAACACCCAGAAAGGCGCGACGCGAGATCCGAACCAACGTGCTCGAGCTTCAGGAATCAAGCACTTAGCGTCAGTCACGCGTGGGCACGGAAGTTGCTTTAGGGTCGAGCGGACGCATGGGCTTGCGACAGAAAGCGGGGCTCCAAAGCCCTGCTTTTACCCCTCCGTGCCTGTCGCAAGCGGCCGGCGCGTCGGGAGACGCGCCGGCCTTTGCCTTTCTCAGTACTCGCCTCGCTCGGCTCTTTTCAGCAGCCTGCCACTCTACTTGCCGCGCTTACCTCGGGCCGCGTCGACGCTCCAGACCCCGGAGCCCCGCGACGCGATATAGAGGAATAGAAAGCAGTTGAGGATCGCGAGCTCGCCCTGGTTCTGGATCGGAAAGAGCGCGTTTCCTGCGTGAGCAATGAAGTAAGCCGCTGCCATTTCTCCGCTGGCGATGAAGGCGGCCAAGCTCGCGAAAAGACCCAAAGCGATTAAGAGTCCCCCGACGAGCTCGATGACCCCGGCGAGCCCCATGCGCGAGGCGAGCTGGACCGTCTCTCCTCCGAGCGCCCCGAAGAGCTTCTGCGCCCCGTGCTGGACGAACAAGAGGCCGGCGACGATCCGTAAGAGCGCGTAAATCTGCGGTGAGAATTTCCCGAGTACCTTCTCCATGAATACCTCCCGGTTTACCCCCCCGCGGGTTATACGCGATTTCGCTGTGCTAAACTAGTACGTTTTACTTCGCCTAATGTCGTCAGAACTGGTTCGCAACTTCTGCATCATCGCCCACATCGATCACGGAAAGTCGACACTCGCCGACAGACTCATCCAGAAATGCGGGGGTGTCGCCGAGCGCGAGTTTCGCGACCAGATCCTGGACTCGATGGATATCGAGCGGGAGCGCGGGATCACCATCAAGAGCAACTCCGTTACGCTTCTGTACAACGCGAAGGACGGAAAGCAATACCAGTTGAACCTCATCGACACCCCGGGGCACGTGGACTTCTCCCATGAAGTGCGGCGCTCGCTCATGTCCTGCGACGGAGCGCTCATCCTCGTCGACGCTTCCCAGGGCGTGGAAGCCCAGACGCTCGCGAATCTCTACGTGGCGATGGAGTACAACCTCACGCTCCTTCCCATCATCAACAAGATCGATCTCCCCGCGGCCGACATCGATCGGATCCGCGAAGAGATCGATTCCGACCTGGGCCTGGACCCGTTCGAGGCCGTTCCCGTTTCCGCCAAGCTCGGGACGGGGATCGACGAGCTCCTCGAAGCCATCGTCAAGAAGCTCCCCCCGCCTGTGGGGGATCCGGAAGCTCCTCTCAAGGCCCTCATCTTCGATGCCCAGTACGACTCTTACCGCGGCGTCGTGGCCCTCGTCCGGGTGAGGGACGGAGAGATCGCGGCAGGCCAGCGAATCCGGCTCATGCATACCGACAAGGAGTACGAGGTGGAGGAGGTGGGACTCCTCCAGCTCAAGCGGGTGAAGACCAAAGAGCTGGTCGCTGGCGCCGTGGGCTATGTCATTGCCAACATCAAGACGATCCGCGACATCGCCATGGGCGACACCATCACCGACGCCGATCGTCCGGCCACGGAGCCTCTCCCCGGGTACAAGGAAGCGAAGCCGGTGGTTTTCTCCTCCATCTACCCGATATCGACCGACGAGTACGAGGGTCTGGCGAAAGCTCTCGAGAAGCTCGCGCTCAACGACCCGGCGATCATCTACGAGAAGGACTCCTCTTCCGCGCTGGGGTTCGGATTTCGCTGCGGGTTTCTCGGGCTTCTTCACCTCGACGTGGTCCAGGAGCGGCTCGAGCGCGAGTATGGGCTGGCGCTCCTTCTCTCCGCTCCCTCGGTGCGCTACCGCGTAACGCTCGAAAGCGGCGAGGTTCTCCTGGTCGACAACCCCAGCCTCTATCCCGACGTCTCCCGCATCGCCAGGACCGAGGAGCCCTTCATCAAAGCCTCGATCATGATGCCGGAGCGATACCTCGGCCCGATCATGGAGCTCTGCCGCGAGCGCCGCGGTGAGAAGTCGACGTTTCACTATCTGGCGCAGGGACGCGTGGAGCTGACGTCCGAGCTTCCGCTCGCTGAGGTCCTCTTCGACTTCTACGATCGGCTCAAGACCTTGACCCAGGGCTACGGCTCGTTCGACTACCAGCTCCTCGATTACCGGGAGACGAAGATCGCCAAGGTGGACATTCTGGTGAACGGCGAAAAAGTGGACGCTCTCTCCCAGCTGGTGCACGAAGACAAGGCCAGGCTCCGGGCGATGCACTACTGCGAGAAGCTCGCCGAGACCATCCCCCGGCAGCAATTCCGGATCGCCATCCAGGGCGCCATCGGCGCCAAGATCATCGCCCGCACCACCATCAATGCCTTCCGCAAGGACGTGACCGCCAAGTGCTACGGGGGAGACATCACCCGCAAGCGGAAGCTCCTGGAGAAACAAAAGGAAGGCAAGAAGCGGATGAAGATGGTGGGCTCGGTCGAGATCCCTCAGGCCGCCTTCATCGCGGTCCTGAAGTCGGATGAGTCCTGAGGCGGGGCTCTACGTCCACGTCCCGTTCTGCGAAGCGCTTTGTCCCTACTGCGACTTCGCGGTGAATCTAGCGACCGAGGTCCGCCGCTCCCGCTACGTCGGTCTCCTGCTGACCGAGATCTCACTGAGAGGAAGACCGGGAGATCCGTTCGACACCCTCTATTTCGGGGGTGGGACTCCGAGCCTCCTCCCGGTTTCGGATATCCGCCGAATCGTGGAGACGCTTTCGGATCTCGGGTGGCTCCGGCCGCGATCCCGGGTGTTCCTCGAGGCCAATCCCGAGGACGTGAGCGAGGCCTCGCTCGCCGGCTTCCGAGAAGCGGGCGTTTCGACGTTGAGTCTCGGAGTCCAGTCGCTCGATCCCGAATCGCTTCGCTTCCTCGGACGCGGCCACACCAGGGACGAGGCCGCCCGCGCGATCGCTCTCTCGTGCCAGGCCGGCTTCGAGACCGTGTCCGTGGATCTGATCTACGGTCTTCCCGGCCAGACGGAGGAGCGCCTTCGGAAGGACCTGGAGGCCGCCTTCGCCCTTGGGCCCGACCACTTCTCCTGCTACCAGCTCACGGTGCACGAAAAGACCCTCTTCGGACGCCGAAAAAGGGAGGGACGCCTGGAGGAGGCCTCGAACGCCGCGCAAGCGGCCCTGTTCCGTCTCACCCACCAGGTCCTCGAGAGCGCCGGCTACGAGGCGTACGAAGTCTCGAACTTCGCCCGGTCGCCCGAGCATCGATCCCGGCACAATCAGAAGTACTGGATCCACGCTCCCTACCTCGGGCTCGGACCCGGGGCCCACTCCTTCGACGGACGCAGCCGCGCGTGGAACGAGCGCTCGTTTTTCGACTGGGAGCGGAGGGTTCGTCGGGGTGAGATCCCGGTCGCGGGAAGGGAGGAGCTCGGAGACGAGGAGCTTCTGCTCGAGACCCTGATGCTGCGGCTTCGCACTCGCGAGGGACTCGATCTGGACGACGTCGAGAAACGCTTCGGGGTCGACCTCCTCGATCTCAACCGCGCGCTCATCGACAAAGGCATCGAAGATGCGCTCCTCGTCCGCGAGGGCTCGTGGATTCGCCCCACGCTCGAAGGGCTCGCCGTCGCCGACGGGCTCGCGGGCTCGTTCCGTCTTTCGCCCGATCCATGGAAAGCCGCGCGGCTCTGACGTACGGGCGGATCTTCCGCCTCTGGCTCCCGCTCGCGGCCACCTGGCTGATGATGTCTATCGAGGGGCCGTTTCTCGCCGCGGTCATCGCGCGGCTTCCGGATCCCATCTTCAACCTCGCCGCTTACGGCGTCGCCTTCTCCTTCGCGACCATCGCCGAAGCGCCCATCATCATGATCTTGAGCGCTTCGACGGCGCTGGTGAAGGATCTCGACTCCTACCGGCGGCTTCGACGCTTCAGCTTCGCCCTCAACCTCGCGGTCACGCTCGTCATCCTCCTGGGCCTGCTCCCAACGATTTTCGACTGGATCGCCAGGGATCTGATCGGGCTTCCCGACTCCGTGGCTGAGCTCACACACCGCGCCCTTCTGCTCCTGGTGCCGTGGCCCGCGGCCATCGGTTATCGCCGCTTCTACCAGGGAATCTTGATCCGCCAGGACCTCACGAGGCGCGTAGCCATGGGAACGGTCATCCGGGTCCTGGGGATGAGCGGCGCCGCCATCGTGCTGTTCCGCTACTTCGAGCTCCCCGGAGCGCTGGTGGGAGCGGGCGCGCTCTCGGTGGGTGTGGTGCTCGAGGCCATTGGAACGCGTTTCCTGGCATGGGGGGTGCGAGAGCGGATCGGGAAGACTTCGGCCAACGCCGCGGGAGACAGCCTCACTCTCCGCCGGATCGCCGATTTCTACTTTCCGCTCGCCCTCACGTCGGTCATCGCGCTCGGCGTGCAGCCGACGATGATCTTCTTTTTGGGAGGGAGCCGGAACGCCCTCGATTCGCTCGCGGTTCTGCCGGTGATCACGTCCCTCACCTTTCTCTTCCGCAGCATCGGCCTATCCTATCAAGAGGCGGCGATAGCGCTTCTCGACGGCACCCGGGAGAACTTCCGGCGGGTCTCGACCTTCGCCGCGGTCGTCGGGGTCGCCGCGACCGCCGGGCTCGGTCTCATCGCTTTTACCCCGCTCGTCCATGTCTGGTTCCGCGACGTTTCGGGGCTGAGTCCGGAGCTCTCCGATTTCGCCATCCTCCCTCTGCGGATTTTCGCGACCATCCCCTTCTTCTCGATGCAGCTCGCCTACCAGCGAGCGATTCTCGTCTTCGGACGGGCGACGAGGTCCGTCACCTTGTCCACGATGATCGAGGTCGCGACGATCGTTCTGGTCCTCTACCTCACCATCCATGTCCTGGATTGGGTCGGTGTGGTGGCGGCGGTGGTTTCGCTCCTCGCCGGACGCATCGTGGGAAACGCCTACATGATGTACGCCTGCCACCTCGTTCTCTCCTCGACCGGGATGTTTCGGGCAGCGGCGACTCCCGCGGCTCCGGCGATTGCACCCGCGAGCCACCCCGACGTATCTTGATCGCATGAGCAAGCGTTGGCTTTGGCTTTTCGGGGGGGTTGCTCTCGTGGTCCTGGGGTTGGGCGCCGGCGTTACGGAGAAGATGACCGTCCCGACTTATGACGGCGCCGGGAAGGTCCTCCGTCCCGAGGGATATCGAAAATGGGTTTTCGTGGGAACGTCGCTCGGGCTCCGCTACATGGGCGAAGGCGGAGTCGACGAGGGTCCGGGAAGCTTCCACAACGTCTACATCCAGCCGGAAGCGTACGACGCGTTCGTGAAAACCGGCGCGTTCCCGGAAAAAACCATTCTGGCGATGGAGGTTTACAGCGCGGGGACGAAGGAGCCGAACTCCGAGCTCTCGGGAGGGTTCTTCGGAGACCAGCTCACCGGCTTCTCGGCGGCCATCAAGGACAAGGAGCGGTTCCCCGAAGGGTGGGGCTACGTGAGCTTCATGCGCGATGGCTCGAAGCTCGCGGCGACCGCGGAGCCCTTCCGAAAGTCGCAGTGCTACGACTGCCACCTCGAGCACGGTGCGACGGACAACGTTTTCACTCAGTTCTACCCGCTCTTGCGGCTTACGGAGTAGCGCCCTCTCTGCGGAGGGTGTAGAGCCCCGCGCCCACGATGATCGCGACTCCCATCCAGACGGCAGGCTTGGGAAAGTCGCCGTAGATGACGAGCCCGAAGAGCGTCGCCCAGACGAGCGCCGTGTACTCGAAGGGCGCCACGACCGACGCCGGAGCTCTCTGGAACGCGGCCGTAACCCCGAGCTGACCCCCGAGAGCGAAGACTCCCATCGCCGAGGTGAGAGCGAAATCGAAGCCGCTCATTTTGTTCCAAGCCCAGAACGCACCCAGGAGGCCCACCAGGCCCTGAACGCTCATGGTGTAGACGAGGAAGGTGAAGGTGCGCTCCGCGCCGCCGCTGCGCTTCGCCATCCACCGCGTCAAGACCATCATGAACGCATAGGAGATGCTCGAGGCGATGATCAGGAGCGCTTCGGGGCGGATCCCTTCGCCCGTGGGCTGAACGACGAGAAGCATCCCGAGGAAGCCCACGGCCACCGCGATCCAGCGTCCCCGATCGACGTGCTCCCCCAGAAGGGGAACCGAGAGCGCCATCACGATGAACGGGCCCCCGAACTCGACGGCGACCGCGTCGGCGAGCGGAAGCACGCGCACCGAGGCGAAGAAGAAGAGGAAGGCGAGCGTGCTCGAGAGCGCTCGAGCGACGTGCGCCGCTGGCTGCCGGGTACGAACGACTTCGCGGCCTCCGAAAACGGGGGCGAGCAGGAGGAGGATCAGGACCGCGAGAACGCTTCGAACCGCGAGAACTTGAAAGACCGAGTAGTCCGTCACCACCCACTTGCCGATGGCGTCCGCGGCGGCGAAGCAGGCGATCCCCAGAATCATGGAAAGAACTCCGCTCATCCTCTCGTTTCGCACGGCCGAAATCGATCATAGATTCAAGAGCGCCCACTCTTTCGTCAGGTTGGGAACGCTTCCCTGGACCCACCCAGTTTCCTTCCCCACCACGACGTTGTCCGAGGGGTTGTAACCATAGCCGCCTTCGGGGTGGAAAAGACCCGGCTCCATCGAGAACGCCATCCCTTCTTCGAGAATCGTTTCGTCGCCGAGGGAGATGTAGGGCTCCTGATGGCCTTCCATTCCTTCCCCATGGCCGATCCTCTGGTAGAGGAGCTCCTGCATGCCGTTCTGAAGCTGCATCTCGTGGATTGCGCGTGCGACCTCCTGGCAGCGTGTCCCTGCCTTCGAAAGCTCGATCTGCATCCGCGAGCCCTGCGCCATGACTTCCCAGGTTTTCTCCCACTCCGGCTTCCACGGGGCTATCTGGTAGGGACAATAGAGCTCGCCGCCGCAGCCGCCGATCTTCACCACCCCCGCGACCTGGAGCGAGTCGCCCTTCTGCACGCGGTTGTGGTGGAACTGGTTGGGATGGGGATAGGCGGTTCCCACGCCGGTGCGGCAACCGATTCCGATCGAGATCCCGACGGCGGTATGGGGATGACCGTCGCGCTTGATGTCCTTCAGAACCAGGTCCGTCCCGTACTCCTCGGCGGCTTTCGCAATCTTGTAGTCGGTGAGGTCGGTTCCGTGCTGGAGGATGTAATCGCGGGTCCAGGCGTGAATCTGGCTGAAGTAGTTGTACGCCCGCTGGGAGAGCGCGAGCTCCTCCGGGGTCTTCACTCGCCGCATCTTCATCAAAACGTCGCCGACCTCTTCGAAACGCGCCCTGGGGAGGACGTTCTTCATTCGCTCCAGCTTCTTCACCGAGGGCGACTCGGAGAGCCCGATGGCTTTGTCTCCGAAACCTCGTTTCTCGACTCCTCGGAGCTGCCATTCGACGAGATCCACCGCGGGCCCGGTTTTGACCTTCCCCTGATCGGGGTATGCGCCGTCGGCGTGGGGGAAGTCGTAGTAGTAGTCCCCGTCGGTGAACCACCAGCCCTTGACCAGCGCCTTGTCGAGACCGGGGTAGAACCAGTGCACCTGGAGCTCGCGGGTGGGGATGAAACACGCGAACGGGCGCTCGGTGGTCGTGAAGAAGAGCCCGGTGAGGTAGATGATGTTCCACGGGTCGGTAATGAGCGCGCCGTCGAGACCCCTCTCGAGAAGGCGCTCCTGGAATCTCTTCACCGTGGCCTGGTGCCATTCGAGAGGCAGCCGGTCGTACGTCGCCGCCTGAGGCTGATGCGGGTTCGTGGCCAGCATCCCCGCCGATTCACCCGAAGGCGCGGACTCCGCCGCGGGCTTGCACGAAGAAGCGGCCGCGCCCAGCGCCACCGCCCCCGAAGTCTTCAAGAACTCTCTACGGCTATTCATCGTCTGAACCTCCTGAAAGACAACCCACACCTTCCTTTATCACATGAGTCCGAAGCGCCGGAAGGTCGGAGCAGACGTCGACCACACCCGAAGGCCACGTCACCTCGATCCGCGGCGCGACGGTTGCATCCGAAAGGCCGAAATGGAGTATCGCCTCGTTGCTTCCGAGGAATCCATCCGAGAGACGAAGCTCCCGTCGCTGCCTCCCCAATCGGACGACGGTCCCGAGACCGTCGCGGTTGCTCGACGTCCCCGCGAGACGGAATCGAATCCAGTTTCCCGAGGAGCCCGAGGCGAGATAGAGGTCTGGGGCGCCGCCGAGGTTGTTGACGACCACGTCGAGCGAGCCGCTTCCGTCGAGATCCGCAACCGCGGTCCCGCGTCCGAGGCGGTGGGGAACGTCCTCCGCCGGCTCCGCCTCGCGGAACTGGCCCGCGCCATCCCCGAGAAAAAGCTGCGCGGCCTGCCGGTAGGGTTCTCCGACCTCCCGATGCTTCTCGAGCTCCGGATAGATATGGCCGTTGGCGATGAACAGGTCGAGGATTCCGTCGTTGCCCACGTCGAGGAAGGAAGCCCCCCAGCTGAGGCGCGAGAGCGTCGGAAGGGCGAGACCCGCGGCTGCGGTCACGTCCTCGAACGAGAGACCGCCGTCGTTTCGAAAGAGGGTGTTGTAGTCCCGCTGGAAGTTGGTGACGTAGAGGTCGAAGTCGCCGTCGGCGTCGTAGTCGGAGGCGGTCGCGCCCATGCCGGATTGCTCCATCCCGAGGGCGCTGTAGCCGGCGCCGGACACCAGGGAGACATCCTCGAAACGGAAGCCTCCGAGATTTTTGAAAAGAAACTGCATGCTGGCGTCGTTGGCGACCCGGATCTCCGGAAGCCGGTCGGAGTCGAGGTCCACGAAGAGAACGGTGAATCCGCGTGCCGGCGGCTGCTCGACCAGCGTTTCCGTCATGTCGCGAAATCGCGCGCCGTCCTCGTTTCGATAGAGCGCATCCGCGGCGCCCGGAAGGCCGTTGGGGCCGCAGAAGACCTCGATTCCAAAATAGTTGCAACGGGCGCGGAGATCGACCTGCGAGACGTCGATATAGGAACAGACGTAGAGGTCGAGGAGCCCGTCGAGATCCAGATCGCCGAAAGCGGCCCCGGTGCTCCACGAGTCGTGCTCCGCGCCGGCCTCGGCCTCGACGAAAGTCCCATCGCCGTTGTTGCGAAAGAGCGCGTTGCGGCCGAGTCGAGTCACATAAAGATCGCTGTCGCCGTCGTTGTCGACATCGCCCACGGCGCAGCCGAAAGACCAGCCCCGGTCGTCGATGCCGGCACGAGTGGTGACGTCGTCGAACGAGAGGGCCCGGCCCCCGCGATAGAGTCGGCTGCCGCTCGCGGAGTCCGAGAGATAGCGATCGGGGAAAAAAAGATCCCAGGCCCCGTCGTTGTCGAAATCGAGGACGCAGACACCGGACCCCACCATGTGGGTGATCGCCGTCTCCCCACCGCCGGCGGAATGGTTACCGTAAGAGACGAAGGCCGGAAGCAGGCGGAAGGGAGGAACTGAAGCGGCGACGGCGAAGAGGATCCCTCCCGCCGCAGCGAGGCTCATCCGAAAGCTACGGCCTCGGCGGTGGGTGCGCCGTAGTACTGCTCGACGTACGATCGCTGGACGTCGAAATCCCAATGAACGTCTCGAATGTAGTCCGCGGCATCCTTGGTTTTTCCCGCTTCCAGCAGCCGTACGAACTCTTCGTGCTCGTCGGTCGACCGGAGCTCCCACTCCTTGACGAAGCGGTCCTTCCGGGGGAAGTCGTACAGCCGGTGTTTCAGGGTCTTCACCGTCCGCTTCAGCCGATCGTTTCCGCTCAACTCCAGATACTGCTCGTGGAAGTCGAGGTTGAAGGCGTAGTAGCGGTTGAAGTCGTCCTCGACCACCGCGGTCCGCGCCAACCGGTTGAAGTGCCGGAGGCGGTCGATGACCGCGGGTGTGATCTTGCGGAACTCTGCGAGAACGACGGAAGACTCGAGAGAGCCGATGATCTGATAGATGCTTCGAATCTCCTCGAGAGAGAGCACGTTCACTACGCACCCCCGGCGGGGCAGGATGGTGACGAACCCTTCGTTCTCGAGCTGGAAGAGCGCGAAACGAAGGGGAGTCTTGCTGACACCGAGCTTTCCACTGAGCCTCGCCAGATCGACGGTGGCGCCGGGAACGAGATCGCCCCGGTTCAGACTCTCGCGAAGATAGTCGTAGACCTGCTCTCGCAGGGTCTTGAGCGTGAGCTTTTTCGACTCGGCCATGGTGGCCGCACCCCGATCGGGGGGACCGACATCGTCGGTCCCCCCTTCTTAATTGCCTCTCGCTGCCCCCGGGATCAGAACGAAAGCTTGACGCCGAAGCGGATGATGCGCGGGGTGACGATGAGACTTGGACGACCCCAACTCGTGCTCAGGGGAGCGACCGTCGGCCCGGTGCTCGAGCCCACGGACGTTGCCTGATTCAGCACGTTGTTCGCGTTGAGCAGGTTGAACAGATCCACGATGGCCTCGAATCGGGTGCGCTCTCCGAGCTCGAACCTTTTCGAGAGGCGCAGGTCGACGTAGGAGGCGACGAACTCGGTGCGGTCCTCGCCCCGTGGCGCCACGAAGACCGTCTCGGTCTGGGTCAATCCCCGAACCGACAACTGGCGCTCCAGAGGGCTTCCCGACCGTGCGTTGTACTTGAACGCGACGAGGACGTCTTTCGGTGCCAGGTAACTCCCCGCCAGATTGAACTGGAAGGGAACGTCGGTGAAGATCGCCGAGTCTTCGCGTCCGAGGTGGCTATTCGGGTTGTTCAAGTCGAAGCTGTTGTTATTGGTCAAGATTCCGGTGTGGTAGAAGCCCTTGTTGTTGGAGAACGTCATTCCCGTGAGGAGCTGCCACCGGTCCCGGAACCTCTTGTTCACGTTGACGTTGAAACCGTCATAGCTGCTGTTCAGGACTTCGCTGCTGGTGATGGAAAGCCGCGATACCCTGAGGAGCGCGGGATCGAGGCTGTACACCGTGATGCTCTGGACTTGACCGGAGGGGTCGGTGTACTGCCGCTCGACGGGTGTATAGGCGGAAGAGGGCCGGAGCTCGTTGATCTGCCCCAGCCCGTAGGGGTGGCGGCGGTGGAAATAGGTCGCGCTCAGGGCGAGGTCGTTCGTGAGGCTGTGATCGACGCCGATGGAGAACTCGTCGTCGAAGGGCCGCTTCGCGTCCGCATCGTAGGTGGTGCTGCTCGTAGGAAACGCCGGAATCGTGCCGAGCTCGCCGCTGCACGTGATGTTTCCGCAAGGTCCGGGAGTGATCCGAAGGTTTCCGTCGAGGTCACGCCACGTGGGACGCACGTCTGACTTGCCGTTGCGGTTGAGGGTTTGTGAAATGAGAGTCCCCGTTTGCACGTAGTATCGGCCGAAACCTCCCTTGATCGCGGTTCGACCGTCGCCTCGGACGTCATAGGCGAAGCCGAGCCGCGGAGCCACATTGGTCCAGCTCGGAAGTCCGTCCAGGTAAGGTTGGTCGCGCTCACCGATCCACGTGCCCGCCGGGCTGGATTGCTCGGGCACGATGCCGTTGATGCTGTCCACCCGAACTCCGAGGTTCAGGGTGAGCCTCTGTCCGATGGTCCAGTTGTCCTGCAGGAAGAGCGCCCAGGTGCGGGTCAGCTCCTCTTCCGTGACCGGTGTATTGGAAAGGACCGCGAATGCGGGAACGCCGCTCGCCAGCTCGAGCCGATAATCCTGGAGGCGGCGGGTCTCCTGGTACATGCGCTCCCAGCTCATCTGGAGTCCGGCCTTCATGTCGTGGGTTCCGTTGAACCAATCCTCGAAGAGGCTATAGGAAACGTTGAACTGGTTCCGTGAGTTGGGATTGAAGTACTCCTCGAACTGGGAATTGACGATGGTGAACGCGACGGTGTCGGCGATGCTGATATCGTCGGGACCAACGCCCTCCTGATACCCGTAAGGTGTCGTTCCCCACATCCGGCCGAATCGGATATCCAATAGGCCGGTTTGTCCCACGACCCGGGTGTACTGCCCAAGGGCATTGTAGGCCCATTGGTCCTGGAACCGCGTCGCCTGATCCTCGACGAAGACGTACGGAGGATCGCGGCGATGGAAACGCTGCTTGTGGTTCCCCTGGGCCATGAAGGAGACCTTGTCCTCGGTCGTCGGCTGATAGGTCACCTTGCCCATGAAGTTCCGGATGCGGTTGTCGTCGATGGCCTGGCTGCCATCCGGGTTCTTCGCGCCCGTCTGGAATTGATCGAGCCGCCACCAGCGGATGGAGCCGAAGTACCACGCCTTGTCCTGGGCGATGGGGCCACCCAAGGTCGAGTTCCAGTCGTAGGAGATGTCGATGGGGTTTCCTTGCTGGATGCCGAGCGCCTTGAGCTCGTCGTCGATGTTAGTGCCCTGAAGAGCGTCGTTCTCGAAATAGAATGCGTTGTCGCTCGCGAACTGGTCTCCTCCGGACTTCGTCACCATGTTCATGTAGACGCCGGGGACGTCCACTTCCGCGGACTGGTTCGAGGTCTGGAAGTTGTACTCCTCGTACATGGCGAAGTCGTAGTACTGCATCGTGGCGCCGCCGTTGCCGCCGGGCCAGTTCACTTTGAGGCCATCCACGGCGAACGTCTTCTGACCGGGGTCAGAGCCGAAGATTTCGAGGTCGTACTGCTGCGCGCCCTCGTTTCCGCCCACGTCGAGTCGTCCGGTCACCATACCGGGCACGAAGGCCGCCATGGTAAAGGGGTTGTTCCCGCTGGGTACGCTTTCGAAGAGCTCCTTGTCGATGTTCGTCGCGGCGACCGAGGATCTCACGTCGACGACCGGCGACTCGCCGGTGACGGTGACTGTCTCTTCCACTCCCGCGACTTGCATCCGCGCGTCGACCTTGCTGTTGAACGCAACGCGCACGTCGATCTCTTCCATCGCCAGGGTGTTGAACCCCGAGAGCTGGAACGTGACCCGGTACATTCCGGGCGGCAGTTGCGAGAACAGGTAGCTTCCGGTCGAATTGGTGACTGCGGTCCGGGTTCCACCGATGAGAGCGGGGCTCTGGATGCCTACAGTGACTCCGGGCATCACCGCCCCTTGATCGTCGGTGACGACCCCCGTGATGGTGCCGGTTTGCGTTTGGGCCAGCACCGAGCCGGCGGCGAGTACGAACAACACCGCCAGGATGAATAGACGCCTCATTTGCATAAAAGTCCCCCTTGCTAAGACTTTGGATCAGGACGACGACAGAAGGCCGAGCAATCGGAGTGCCAGAAGGGACACCAGTGAATTCGTTTGTTCAGTGTATGATTGGCCGAACAAAACAAGCACCAATTGACATAATGATGACTATTCAATGTGTTGGCAGTCAATGACAGATCCGGAAATTTGGTCATCAGAAAACAGAGGGATAGAGATTCGGTGATATCCCCTGTATTTTTACCAACTTGAGTAGGGATTCGAAAATCTGCGATCTCAGATCCAAGATTCAACAGGTTGGATTTGAACCCTGATGTAGCATGCTTCCGAGTGCCATGAGGCTCGGAATTTTGTCGTTCGTTGCGTTTTTCTCTCTTCAAGAGGACACGCTGGACCGAGCGCGACTGCTGGCCGAGAGCGGGCGACTCGGGGAAGCGGTGCGGTTCCTCGAAAGCCGGACCAGAACCGAGCCGCGCGCCCCCGAGCTCGCGTATCTCGCCGAACTTCAAGCCGCGGCGGGCGGTCTCCCGCAGGCGGCGGCCACGCTGAGACGAGCGCTCGAGCTGGCGCCGGACCAGGACGGCCTGCGGGTGACGCGCGGGGCGATGCTCTTCGAGCTCCGGAGATACGAGGACGCGAAGAGCGACCTCGAGCTCGCGGTCGCCCATCGACCCAACGGGGCACTCGCTCATTATTACCTGGCCGCCGTGTACCGGGGTCTCGCTCGTCTCGATCTCGCCGAGAGCGCCGCCGAACGGGCGATCGAGCTCTCGCCCCCGCCGCCGTCAAGGGCGCCCCTCGATTCGTCGGAGCCCGCGCCCGGTGTCGCCGCCCGGCACCTTCTCGCCGAGATCCGTTTCGCCCGCGGCGAGGAGGTGGAGCCCATCCTTCGGGAAGTGCTCGCCGTCGAACCGGAGCATGCTTCGGCGCGCTACCTCCTCGCGCGTTCGCTTCAACGCCGCGGGCGCACGGACGAGGCGGCGTTGGAGTTGCGCCGATTCGACGGAATCAAGCGTGCCGAAGCTCACCTCACGCAGGGGCTCGACCTCTTGCGTCTCGGACGCCGCGAGGAAGCGATCGCCGAGCTCGGTCTCGCGGTCGAGGCAAGTCCCGAGAACGCGCGCGCACTCTACTTTCTCGGCCGCGAGCTTCTGCGCGCGGGACGAAAGGACGAAGCCGGCCCTCTCCTCGATCGCGTCCTCGCTCTGAGGCCCGATGCCGTCTCCGAGGTCGAGCGACTGCTCGACTCGTTTCCGTGAGGTCTGGACTATGATACCCGCTTGGAGGCAGTCATGAGGAAATCTATCTCAGTCGTGGGGCTGTTCGCGATGCTGGCTCTCGGCACCGGTTACGCCCAGGAGGAACTCAAGCCCGCGCCCCCGCGGGGAAACCAGGGCGAGGGGCCTTTCGAGAAGCTGATCCTTCGCGGCGCGACCCTCATCGACGGCACCGGGGCCATGCCTCGAGGTCCAGTCGACATCGTGATCGAGAAGAATCGGATCGTGGAGATCAAGAACGTCGGCGTTCCTCACATGCCGATCGACGAGAAAGAGCGGCCTCAGGGGGCGACGAAGGAGATCGACGCCTCGCGGTCATACGTCCTCCCCGGCTTCGTCAACCTCCACGCCCACGTGGGGGCCGCGCCCAAGGCGCCCGAAGCCGAGTACACCTACAAGCTCTTCATGGCTCACGGAGTCACCACCATCCGGGGCGTCCCCATCGCGTCCATGAGCTTCAGCCTCTCCGAGCGCGAACGCAGCGCCCGAAACGAAATCGTCGCCCCCCGGCTCTTCGCCTACCACCGTCCGGGGCAGGGCGAGGACTGGAAGGGCGGCCCCATCACCACTCCAGAGAAGGCGAGAGAGTGGGTTCGCTATGCTGCGCAGAAGGGGATCGACGGTCTCAAGCTCGACGCCCACCCTCCCGAGATCATGAAAGCCCTCCTCGACGAGGCGAAGGCGCAAGGTCTCGGCTCGACGGCGCATCTTTCCCAGAACGGCGTCGCTCAAATGAACGCCATCGACGCCGCCCGTCTGGGGCTCGGCACGGTGACGCACTTCTACGGGATCTTCGAATCGCTCTACGACGACCGGGACGTGCAGCCCTGGCCTCCGAACGCCAACTACAACAACGAGCAGGATCGCTTCGGCCAGGTGGCGATGCAGTGGGACAAGATCCACCCGCAGGGAAGCGCGGAGTGGGAGGCGCTTCTCGACGAGTTTCTCGAGCATCGGACGATCCTCGATCCGACGATGACCGCCTATCTCGCCGGCCGGGACGTGATGCGCCGCCGCAACTCGGATTACCACGAGAAGTACACGCTGCCATCCCTCTGGGACTACTATCAGCCGAGCCGCCTCAATCACGGCTCGTACTGGTACTACTGGACCACGTGGGAAGAGGTTGCGTGGAAGAACTTCTATCGGGTGTGGATGCAGTTTCTCGACGACTACAAGGACCGGGGAGGCCGGGTGACGGTGAGCGACGACGCGGCATTCATCTACAACCTCTGGGGATTCGCAAACATCGAGGAGATGGAGCTGCTCCAGGAGGCGGGCTTTCATCCGCTCGAGATCTTCCGCGGGGCGACTCTCCACGGGGCCGAGGGCCTCTTCGAGCCGAAGGGAAAGCCCATCGAGTTCGGCGTCGTCCGCCCCGGTCTTCTCGCCGACCTCGTCGTCGTTGAAGAGAATCCCATCGCTAACTTGAAGGTTCTCTACGGGACCGGCGCCGAGCGGCTCAACGATCAGACAGCGAAGGCGGAGCGGGTCGGCGGGGTGAAGTACACCATCAAGGACGGAATCGTCTATGACGCGAAGGAGCTTCTCGCCGACGTCGCGCGAATGGTCGAGAAAGCAAAGATGGAGAGAGCTACCGATTCCGCGGGTCGCTGAATCACAACTTGCGCCGGAGGTCGTCGAGGAGTGAATCGATCCTGCGCTTGAAAAGGACCGAGCTCACTCCGCGGACCGGGGACACCTCGAAGGCCTCTCCGCCCGGGCTCGGCTCCCAGGAGGTGATGGTGCTTCCGATCTCGGCCTCGTCGATGCGGGCGCTCGCGATCGCGACTCCCTGCGTCTCGAGCCTGCGGAGGAGCGCGTGATACGACGAGACCTCGTTCTCGGGCACCGTCGCTCCCGTGAAGCGGCCTTTCATCGACTCGAGGGCCCGGCACAGGGACTGAAGGGTGAGCTCGGGGTTGCCCGCGGCGAACCCGTCGGGAAGGGAGGTCAGCTCGTCGAGGATGGCTTCCTCGAGCTGACGAGCGCTGACTCCTTTCGCGCCGCGGAGGTTCACGTCGTTCAAACGGCAGCCGAAGAGCTCCGCCCCCTCGAGATTCGCTCCCTCGAGGGTGGCGCCCGCGCCCAGGGACTCTCTCAGATCGGCGCGGGTGAAGTCGGCCTCGCTCATGTCGGCGCTCCGGAAATCCACGACGGTCACCGCAGCACCCCGGAGGTTGGCGCCGGAGAGTCGACTCCTTCGGAGCTTCGCACCGGGGAGAACCGCGCCTTCGAGGTTCGCCCGATACAGGTCCGCGTCCGTGAAGTCGGCTTCATGAAGCTGAGCTTGCCGGAGATCGGCATACCTCAGGTCGGCGCCGACCAGCTTCGCGCGGATGAGCATCGCGCCCGACAACAGGGCATGGCTCAAGTCGACGCCCGACAGGTTGGCGGCGGACATCGCGAGACCTTCGAGGTCGGGGATGACGCTCCGATTCTGGCGGCGCCACTGGTTCCAGTCTTCGAGCCCCTGGCGAAGGAGCGCTTCGTGAGCCGGGTTTGCCACTGGGGATCGAAATCAGCTTAACTCCCGAAAGCCCATGGCGCCAGTGTCCTCCGAAACCCAAAACCCGAGCTATCCCCTGGATCAAGTGCAGGTCCTTCGGATCGATGGCCGCGAATTCATTCTCGTGGGCACGGCGCACGTTTCCAAAGGATCGACGGACCTGGTTCGCGAGGTGATCGAGAGGGAGATGCCGGATCATGTCGCGGTGGAGCTCGACGCCCAGCGCTACCAGGCGCTTACCGAGCAGCAGCGGTGGGAGTCTCTCGATATCAAGGAGATCATCCGCAAGAAGCAGCTCGCGACACTCATCGTGAACCTCCTTCTCGCCTCATACCAGAAGAGGATGGGCCTCAAGCTCGGCGTCATGCCCGGGACCGAGCTTCTCGAGGCGGTCCGCGCCGCGGAGGGGAACGGGATCGCGGTCACGCTCGCAGACCGGGACGTGAGGGTCACCCTTCGGCGCGCCTGGCGGTCGATGTCGTTCTGGCGGAAATCCCTCTTCCTGTCCGCGCTTCTCGCGAGCCTGTTCGACGACAAGGAGCTCACGGAGGCGCGGATCCAGGAGCTCTTGAAGCGCGACGTGCTCTCGGAGCTCATGAGGGATCTGGGCGAAGCGATGCCGGAGCTGAAGAAGGTGCTCATCGACGAGCGAGACCTCTACCTCTCTCACATGATCCGTGAGGCGCCGGGCGAGCGCGTCGCCGCCGTCGTCGGCGCCGGCCACCTCGAGGGGATTCGAAAAGCCCTTCTGGAGTATCGTGAGGCCGACGTCCAGGAGCTGAATCGGATCCCGCCCGTTTCGCCCGCTTGGAAGTGGATCGGCTGGAGCCTCCCGGTCGCGATCGTCGGCTCGATCGCCTACATCGGCTGGACCCAGGGCCCGGCCGCCGCCGGGGACAGCGCCCTCTTCTGGATCCTGGCGAGCGGCACCCCGTGCGCTCTGGGAGCGATCCTCGCGCTCGCCCATCCCTTAACCGTTCTCGCGGCTTTCGTATCGGCCCCGATCACGACGTTGAGCCCGGTCCTGGGAGCGGGGTACGTGACGGCGTTCGTCCAGGCGTTCGTCCGGCCGCCGCGGGTCAAGGAGTTCCAGACCGTGGCCGAGGACGTGACGAAGCTGAGGCGATGGTGGCAGAGCCGGCTTCTTCGCGTTTTCCTGGCGTTTCTTCTTCCGAGCCTCGGGGCGAGTCTGGGGATGATTTTCGGGAGCGTCGAGATATTCGGAAACCTGTTCTCGTGACCTAAGAAACGGTGCCATGTACGCCCAGTTTTCCACAAAAACGCCTGCTGCGTCCCGAGGCGAAGTGTTGTTCTGGTGGCCATTTAGCGGGATCCACACCAATTCGAACACGTTTTCCACAGGGTTTTCCACAAACCTGTGGAAGCGTCCTCTAATCCCAGGACCTTGAGAACGAAGCGGCTTGGCGGGACCGACCTGGAGCTCAGCGTTCTGGGCCTCGGAACCTGGGCGATGGGCGGACCCGACTGGCTGTATGGCTGGGGGCCGCAGGACGAACGGGAGTCGGTGGCGGCGATCCATCGCGCCGTCGCTCAGGGGATCAACTGGATTGATACCGCCGCGGTCTACGGGTTGGGGTACGCCGAGGAGGTCGTTTCCCGCGCACTCGCGGCGCTGCCGTCTTCCGATCGACCGCTGGTCTTCACCAAATGCGGGCTGGTCTGGAAGAAAAAGAGCATTCGCCAGCGGCTTGGGGCCAAATCCATTCGGCGAGAAGCGGAGGCGAGCCTTCGAAGGCTCGGAGTCGAGGCGATCGATCTCTACCAGATTCACTGGCCGAACGCCTCCACGATCGTCGAGGCCTGGAGGACGCTCGTAGAGCTTCGAGCCGAAGGGAAGGTCCGCCACATCGGGGTCTCCAACTTCGACGTTTCCGAGCTCGAGCGACTGCGGGCCATCGCCCCCGTGGAATCGCTCCAGCCTCCGTACTCCCTCGCGCGTCGGGGGATCGAGAAAGAGATCCTGCCCTATTGCCTCGAGCAGGGAATCGGCGTCATCGTGTACTCTCCAATGGAATCGGGCTTGCTGAGCGGCAAAATGACGCGCGAACGCATCGAAGCGCTTCCGGACTCCGACTGGCGCAAACGGAAAGGGGAGGAGTTCCGGGAGCCGAATCTCTCTCGAAACCTCGCGCTCGCGGAACGGCTACGGCTCGCGGCGGCCCGGATGGCCGTCCCGACGGCCGCCCTCGCGGTCGCCTGGACCCTGAAGCATCCCGCGGTGACCGGAGCCATCGTGGGCGCGCGAAGGGCCGAACAGGTCGAGGAGCTTGTGAAGGCCGCGGAGATCGACGTCCACGAGGAGTTCAGCAGGCTGCTGAACGACGACTTGCAGCCTGAGCGAGCGGAGCGAGCCCGGGCGGGAGGAAGCGGCCGCGCCGAAGGCGCAGGGC
>Ga0209521_10001396_pt1 | contig 19734 bp, 18 predicted proteins | sample Rifsed19ft4_FD_184016 | JGI IMG/M metagenome (GOLD analysis project Ga0209521, IMG submission 184016) | Soil microbial communities from Rifle, Colorado, USA - sediment 19ft 4 (version 2) | ecosystem: Environmental > Terrestrial > Deep subsurface > Rock core/Sediment | place: Rifle, Colorado...
GCTAATGGCATTATTTGCCGAACTCGACCCCAACCCCTTAATAAGGGTAAACGCTGATGGGATTGTAATTCACATAAATGATGCTGCAAAAAATTTAGGAAAAGATGCCCCAATAGTAGGGGAAAAAATAAATAAAATCATTCCTTCTATAAACTTCCCTATCGATGATTGTATAAAAAAAGATCAGCCGGTTGTATTTACGGAGACAATAAACAACAAATTTTACTCGATTTTATTCAGGGGTATAGCGTACCTTAATATTGCTCAAATTTATTTTGATGACCTGACGGAAAGGAAGCAGTTCGAGGAAGAATTGCAATCATCAAAAGTTAAGTTAAGAGAATTATCAGAGCATCTCCGCAATACGCTTGAAGATGAAAGACAAAGGATTGCCAGAGAGCTTCACGACGGCGTAGGGCAAAACCTTCATTTGATAAGATTAAAACTTAAAACTATTGAAGAATCTCAATCGAAGGATTTTTCAGAAAAGGATTACGCTACTCTTTTTAATTCAATAGAAAGTTCAATTAATGAACTGAAGGAAATTATTTATAATTTAAAACCGAAAAATCTCGACGAGATAGGACTTGGACCATCTTTAAGAATTTTAACAAAAAGAATTTCTGATGAAACAGGAATTAAAGGATCTATCGATATTTACGGATCGGAAGAAAGACTCAATAAAAGGCTCGAACTAACTCTTTACAGGTTAACGCAGGAAGCACTAAGCAATATTGTAAAACATTCTATGGCAAAAGAATTTAATATCCAGGTAATGAACAATAAGGAAATAATAAAGCTTCTGATTTCAGATGATGGAATTGGATTTGACCCCGCCGATACAAATAGTAAATCAAATTCCTCCGGTTTCGGACTCCTTAATATGCAGGAAAGAATAAGTACGTATAACGGCAAGCTTAAAATAGATTCCTCACAGGGCAACGGGACAGTAATAATAACTGAAATACCGAAAGAAGAGACTATTAATGAATGACAATGGAATCAGGATTTTAATTGCAGATGATCACAATTTGTTCAGAGAAGGAATTATTAATCTTCTTGAAACTGAAATAGATGTTTTTATTGTTGGTGAAGCCGATACCGGTGAATCTCTTGTGATTAAATATTTTGAGCTTAAGCCCGATGTTGTTCTTGCCGATATTTCTATGCCTGTATTGAGCGGAATCGACGCTCTCAAAAAATTAAAGGAGCTGGGAGAATCTCCAAAATTTCTTTTCCTCTCAATGTACGATGGAGACGAATATATATATTATTGTGCAAAGGCAGGTTGCTATGGACTCATAAGTAAAAAAGTTATGAAAGGAGAGCTTCTTTTTGCAATAAAAACAGTTAACGAGGGCAATAAATACTTTGGAATGAATATAACTGAAAAACGGGTGAGAGAAATTATTAATAACTTTGATAAGAAAGTGGAAAGAACCGGAACCGGGAATGAACTGCTTACACCGCGGGAAGAGCAAATCTTAAGATTAATAAGCGAAGGACTGACAAGCAGTGAAATTGCCGAAAGACTACTTGTTAGCAAAAGAACAATTGACACTCACAGAACACATTTAATACAGAAACTAAATCTAAAATCTTTACCGGATTTAATTAAGTATTCTATAAATTTTTGTATGGTTGATAAGTCCGGCTAAAATCTTATATTAACAATTAACAAATGGAAGGAGTTACAAAATGGCGGACGAAATCATCGGGAAAATTTTCTCAAAGGAAGAAGCAGATAAGAATTACGGTCCTGTTTTATCTTCTGTAAAAATCTCTTCATCCGAGCTTAAAGCTTTGATAAGCAAATCCAACAAATATGTTATGTTCAATACAAAGGATGGTAAGCTTTCTATTCTGTGTGAGGGCAGAGTTCTTCTTTATCCAGCTGGTTTCAGTGTTAAAGCTGACGAGAAATATGCTACTTACAGCAAAAGTAAAGTCGAGGAGTTACTAAATTCCGGTAAAGCAGACACAACGGTAGTTGAACAAAGGAAAGAAGTTATGTCAGTTACCAACGGGCAGTACACAATGGAAATAATGAATTGGTGCCCGCCGTTTTGCAGTTAATTTAATCGCTGATGAGTATTCCTCTATTAATAGGCTTTATCGGAAACCTAATCTGGCTTGTAATACCTTTTAGACAGGTAAGAACCAGTTTTTTCTTCTTTTTCCTGATTTATGGAATATCATCAGCAATTATGTTAATAGATAGTTTTATCTTAATCCATCCGGCGTATATCTATCTCGGACAAGGATTTTTTTTAATTGTCTCTCTTTATGATTTGGGAAAGATTCCAAATTATAAATTTTTTTTCCCGGGAGTTTTGCTCACATCAATAATATTACCTCTCGTAATTTCTGTCGGAATTATAACTATAATACTTATTCTTCAACACGTTATTATTTTTTTCATAATCCTTAAAAGGATTATCGTTTACAGTAACGAGAATGATAAATTAAATCTTTTCCATTTTGTTCTTTTAATGTTCGAGATATCGGCAATAATGAGGTTTGTAGTTGTTGCCGGAAATATAAAAACAGGTATAATATTTTTCTATCTCACTGCTGCTTTCAGTATTCTAATAGGTGTTTTCTTTCTCTATTATAATGTGGAGAATAGCCCTAAATTTAGTATGGCTGGCAAGGACATTGTTGACACAGATTAAATAATCTTTTGGTAGTGTCTCAGTGAGACACTACCAATCTTTTCCAATTACCCGCATCATTCATTAAAAATTTCCACCTTATTTATATATATTTTTTAAATACAAAATATTTGATATTAATATCATAATTTCATTTCCAAAAGATCGTTAACATAATATTAAGGGCAATACAAATGATCACATCAGATATTACCGCACTTCAATATCCTACCGGGAAATTCAGCTTCAAAGATGATATGACCCCGGAGAAAAGAAATAATTGTATTCTCGATATCGAGTCTGCACCTGCCAAGCTCAGGCAGGCAGTAAATGGATTAACAGATAAACAGCTCGACACGCCTTATAGACCTGGTGGATGGACAGTAAGACAAGTCGTGCATCATTTACCGGACAGTCACACTAATGCTTATATTAGAATGAAATTAGCCCTGACTCAGGAAGTGCCTACAATCTGTGCTTACGATGAAAAAGAATGGGCAAAGTTACATGACGTTTTTCAAACACCGGCTGAAGTTTCTCTCAGTTTACTTGATTCACTTCATAAAAGATGGACTGTTTTGCTCAAATCTCTAACTGAAGCTGACTGTAAAAAAAAATTAATTCATCCTGAATCGGGATTAAAAACTGTTGACTGGCTGATTGCACTTTATGCCTGGCATGGCAAACATCATACTGCACATATCACTTCTTTAAGAGAAAGAATGGGATGGTGAAGTTGAGACTATGGGAGAATGAGATTATGCGATAATGAGATGATGGGATGATGGGATGATGAATAATGGGATTGGGAGATTTTGTGATGATGAGACTAAGTAAGTATTACACCTCCACCGAGGCAGATTTCATTATCATAGAAAACCGCAAATTGTCCCGGCGCAATTCCTTTATCAGTTCCATCTAAAAATACTTTGCCCGTTTCATCACCCTTCAATTCCAGCTTACAATTAAAAAACATAGCACCGTGTCTTATCTTTACTTGCAAATCCTTCCGTGCAGGGTTTGATCCGGAAATCCAGTTAAACTTTCCAACCATAAATTCACTGGTCTCCCCTGATTTAAGTTTCTCTTTAGAGATATAAACAAAATTTTTTTGAACATCTTTTTTAACAACGTACCAGGGACCGCCTGAAAGCCCCAGCCCGGAACGCTGCCCAATGGTAAAATAATAATATCCGTTATGCTCGCCAATTACATCTCCAGTTTCGGCATTAATAATGTTTCCGGTTTTAATACCGAGATGATGTTTTATAAATTCATCAAACTTAACCTGACCGAGAAAACAGATTCCCTGGCTGTCCTTTCTTCCTTTATTTGGAAGATCATACTGTTCGGCTAATACTCTTGTCTCTTCTTTTTTATAATTTCCTATAGGAAATAAAGCCCGGGAAAGTTGTTCTTGTGTAAGATAAGCGAGAAAATATGTTTGATCTTTAACCGGGTCGGGAGATTTCTTCAACTGATAAATAGTATCCATTTTCTCAACTTTCGCATAATGCCCGCTTGCAACTTTTTCAAAAGAATTATCAATTCTATTATAAAACTGTCCGAATTTAATCAGGCTGTTGCAGAACATATCGGGATTGGGAGTTCGCCCTTCTTTTATTTCTGAAATAGTATATGAAACAACCGAGTCCCAGTATTCCGTCTGCAAAGAAATTACTTCTAACGGAACTTCTGCCTGCTCGCAAACGCCTCTTGCATATTTTAAATCTTCTTCCCAGGGGCATTCGCCAAGAAAAGAGTATTCATCCTGTAGCCAGATCTTCAGGTAATATGCGGTAATGTCGTGTCCCGCATCTTTTAATAATCTCAATGCCACAGAGCTATCGACTCCGCCGGAAAGTAAAACAGCTACCTTCATTATAAATAAGTTTTAGTTGTTTCTAAAATATAAAATGATATAAAGAAATGAATCTGACTGGAGATGTTGCTCAGAATAATTTTACTTAGTTCTCCTTTTAAGACCAAAACTTTCAACAACGTGATTGTAAACATCTTCGTTGACACGGCTCAATAAAATAGTTTGTAAACTTTTAACATCTTCAATATAATCATAAAATCCTATGCTTATTTTATTTCTGCCGTCATATACTTTCATAAGACCTCTCATCTTACCACTAAACACACACCCGGAAAGATTTTCGATATCTTTGTAAAAGATTTCTACTCGCTTTTTGTTAAGCAAAAATTTTTCACAAACAATTTTTTCATCATCGGCAGTTATTTTGTACGGCACTATCTGGTAAAGTAAAAGATAATGCCTGTTTACTACATATATCAGAGCAAGTATAATTATTAACGGAATAATATTTATAAGGTCTTTATCAAAATTAATAATTATAGGTATCAGGTAAACAGATAAAACAATCGTAACAGGTATATTACCGAAACGGAAAAGCAGTTTGAAAAAAAAAGGATATTCAAAAATTTTAATTTTATCTTTTTCAAAAAAGCCGGTCAAAGTAAATCCAAATAAAATTTAATAAATATTGACGGATAACAATCAACACATTTTTTTAAGCTGTTAGCGGAACCTTATCTTTACAGGGTCGTTTGTTTCAATCCTGATTCCCTGAACATCTTTAATAACTTCTTTCAGTTCCTGCATATCATTGGGATTGATCTTCTTTAATGCTTCAAGTCTTTCCGGCTCATCGAGCAACAGGTTAAAATTAAGATCAAAAAGAGTTACAGATGACCGATCGACATAGTTTGCATTTGTCTCGATTATATATCCGTCGGTTTCAATTAAAAGAGATATATTAAAATCTTTCATCAAAAATTTCAACCGCGATAAATCCTGTGTGTCAAGGCTGTCTGAGCTTGAATCAACCTCTTCATCCTTTTCTTCATCTTCTTCTTTTTCTTTTGAAACAGGAGGCATCGAAATAATAATTTCCGAATCATTATTCCTGCTAAAACTAAAAGTAATATATTCTTTCTCTTTCACCTCTGCGTCTGCCATTTGTTCAGGCATTTTGCTTCCGGGATTCTGGTCGAACCTGAGTTTGTTCAAATCTTCAAAAGTATATACGGCAACATAACCTTCCCTTCCATCCTCCTGTAATTCTTTGCCCGATGAAAATTGCACGCCATCTCCAAAATCCGCAGCTCTATTCTTAATGTCTCCTTCATTATAAAGCTTGAACTCTTCGACATTTGTACTATCATCAGCAAAGCCCGACACAAATTGTTTCAGCATCTGGATCATTTCTGTGCTCATCAGCACCGTTTCTTCAACCGTACCGGAACCATCTTTGTTCACTTTTATTTTTGTTTTTACATCAACACACCCGGCAATGGTTAGTAAAACGAAAAGTATTATAAGTGCTGCAGCTAATTTTTTCATTTGTTTTCCTCGGCTCATTTTAATTTTTAGCTTAAAGAAGATTGCTGGCAAGTTCTGCCAAAGCAGATCTTTCACCTTTAATTAAGTTTATATGCGCGTAAAGCTTCTGTCCTTTAAAATGTTCTATAAGGTATGAAAGTCCGTTCGATTGAGAATCTAAGTAAGGATGATCTATCTGATATATGTCCCCCGTAAAAACAATTTTAGCTCCTTCCCCGACTCTTGTTATTATCGTTTTAATCTCGTGCGGAGTCAGGTTCTGTGCTTCATCAACGATAAAAAAGATTCTCTGCAGGCTTCTTCCGCGGATATATGATAACGGTTCAATTACAAGCTTTTCATCTTTTATCATATTATTAATCAGTTGATGTTGCTTATCGCTTTCGGAAAACTGATCCTGGATTACTCTTATATTATCCCATAACGGCTGCATATACGGTTCTATTTTACTCTGAACATCTCCCGGAAGGAATCCAATATCTTTGTTGCTTAAAGGTACGATTGGACGTGCTATAAATATTTGCCTGTAAAATTTTCTTACATGAAGTGCACTGGCTAAAGCAAGCAAAGTTTTTCCGGTTCCGGCTTTGCCTGTCAGCGAAACGAGGGAAACATCATTGTTTATTAATGCATCTACAGCAAATGTTTGTTCTGCGTTGCGCGGCTTTATTCCATAAATATAATTTTTATCTACCTTTCTTATAATCTCCATTTCTTTATCGAGATATGCAAGAACCGACCTGCTGGAATTTTTCAGTATATAATATTTGTTCGGTAAAGATTCCCCCTTCAGCTTTTTAAGAACAGGCTTTGCCTGAATTTCATACGGCGCCTGGTATAATTTCTGCAACAGATCGTCATCAAAATCTTCAATGATTTCTTTCCCGCTGTAAAGCTCCTCTACGCTTCCAATCCTGTCGGTTGTATAATCTTCCGACAGAATACCAAGAGCCTTTGCTTTCATCCGCAGGTTTACATCTTTGCTTACAAGAATAACTTTGGATTTATTTTTATTTTTCTTGCTCCATTCCAGTGCAACAGAAAGTATCCTGTTATCGGCAGTATCTTCACGGAAGATATCTTTTATTTCAGGCAGCAGTCCGCGGGTTATCGCAACTCTTACTTTTCCTTTCCCCCTTCCCAAAGAAACTCCCCCGTTAAAAATTGCAGTACCCGTAATTGAATCGAGTGTTCTTGCAAACTCACGGGCATTAAGATTAATTACCTGGCTTCCTCTTTTAAAATGATCCAGTTCCTCTATTACAGTCAGGGGAACTACAACATCGTTTTCCTGAAACTGATGAATGGACGATGCATCATGCAAGATGACATTCGTATCCAGTATAAATGATTTGGGTGTGTTGCGGCTCATAAAATTATTGCTCGTATAATTTGCTAAAATATTTGAGGAGATCTTTTGAGGAAAAGCATTTTGAAATGATTAAAACGGTAAAAAAATTCAAATTCTTGTAATCTTATTAGAGCTACAAATTTTATGACTGATATATAACTCTTTCTTACAATAATTTAAAGTCACTTGAAAGTATTAAACATTTTTTAACAATTTGATTGTGTAAATTGAATCTATAAACTCATTGAATTATATTAGTAACCTAAAAGCGGAAAGAGTATTGATCAAGGAAAGGAATCCTTTACCAAAATTCACATCAGGAATAATAAAACGAGTCTACAAAGAGTAGCCACTCCGAGAGTGGCTATTTTTTTATAAAAGCGGCAAATTTGATGGAGATGATTTCATAATGAATGCTAAAAAGCATATTGCAAAGCTTATTCTCGAAGACGGTACTGTGTTTACAGGGTACAGCTTCGCACACTATGGAAATACGAATGGCGAGGTTGTGTTTAATACTGGTATGGTCGGCTACCCGGAAACTCTTACTGACCCTTCGTACAGGGGACAGATTCTCGTTTGCACTTACCCGCTAATTGGCAACTACGGAATTCCCGATAATGAAAGAACAAATGGGGTCTATAAAAATTTCGAGTCCGAATCGATTCACATCAGGGCATTAATTATATCGGATTACTCTACAGAATATTCTCACTGGAGTGCAACAAGATCGCTCGGAGATTGGCTTCAGGAAAATAAAATCCCGGGAATTTATGGTATCGATACCAGGATGCTGACAAGAAAACTTCGCGATAAAGGAACTATGCTTGGGAAAGTCATTATAGATGAAAACCCGGATGTTGATTTTGAAGATCCTAACATGACCGATCTTGTAAGTGAGGTAAGCATAAAAAAACCTGTAGAATATAAAGCAGGAAAGAAAAAAGTCGTGCTTGTTGATTGCGGCACAAAGAACAATATAATACAAGCTTTCCTGGGAAGAAATATTTCCATAAAGAGAGTACCTTACAATTATGATTTTGCAGGCGAAAGTTGCGACGGAATTCTTCTCTCGAACGGACCCGGTGATCCGAAGATAAATAAAAAAACCATTGAGAATGCCAGAAAAGCTATGGAGAAAAATACTCCTATTCTCGGAATTTGTCTCGGATCGCAAATACTCGCTCTCGCAGCAGGCGCCGACACTTATAAACTTAAATATGGTCACCGTGGACATAACCAGCCCTGCAACGAAATGGGCACCAAACGCTGTTACATTACATCCCAAAACCATGGCTATGCGGTTAATGCCGACACTTTAGCTGAAGACTGGAGACAATGGTTTGTAAATGATAATGATGGAACAAACGAAGGGTTGTTTCATATTTCAAAACCTTTCTTTGCTGCTCAGTTCCATCCTGAAGCTTCGCCGGGACCGGATGATACAGAGTTTATCTTTGATATTTTTGTACGAGCATTAAAATAATGTGTGTCACTTAGAGAGAGATTTGTAAAAAATATTATGATGATAAAAACAAGTAAACCTAAAAAAGTACTGATCCTCGGTTCGGGAGCTTTGCAAATTGGACAGGCTGGAGAATTTGACTACTCGGGAAGCCAGGCTATAAAAGCCTTAAAGGAAGACGGCATCACATCTGTTTTGATTAACCCAAATATAGCTACCATACAAACCTCTGAGGACTTTGCAGATAAAGTCTATTTCATTCCTATTAAAACTGAGTTTGTAGAGAAAGTAATAAAAAAAGAAGAACCCGATAGTATACTTCTTCAATTCGGCGGACAGACAGCTCTAAACGTTGGTGTCGAACTATATGAAAAAGGATTGTTGGATAAATACGGTATAAGAGTTTTGGGTACATCGGTAGAAGCCATACAAAATACCGAAGACAGGTCAAGGTTCACCGATAAATGCTCTGAAATAAATTTAAAAGTTGCACTAAGTAAAACAGCCACTAATGTTGATGAAGCTGTTGCAGCTGCTGATAAAATTGGTTACCCGGTTATGGTTAGAATCGCTTATGCGCTGGGCGGCTTGGGCTCTGGAATAGTAACAAGCAGGGAAGAACTTGTGGAAAAAGCGAAAAGAGCTTTTTCATTCACAAAACAAATTCTTATTGAAGAATCACTACACGGCTGGAAAGAAGTTGAATATGAAATTGTAAGAGACAAATACAATAATTGCATTACAATCTGCTCGATGGAAAACATCGACCCGATGGGAATACATACCGGCGACAGCGTTGTAATTGCACCTGTTCAGACTTTATCGGCAAAAGAAAATTTTAAATTAAGATCAATCGGAATAAAGCTTATTCGTCATCTTGGTGTAATAGGCGAATGCAACATACAATATGCTCTTGACCCGAATTCGGATGATTACAGGATAATAGAAGTAAATGCTCGCCTAAGCAGAAGTTCCGCTCTTGCCTCAAAGGCTACAGGTTATCCACTTGCATTTATCGCAACAAAATTAGCTTTAGGCTATGCGCTTAATGAAGTTGAAAATATAATTACAAAGGAAACTTCAGCTTGTTTTGAACCGGCACTCGACTATGTAGCATTAAAATTTCCAAGGTGGGATCTTCAGAAATTCCAGCAGGTCAGTACACAACTTGGCTCCGAAATGAAATCGGTTGGTGAGGTAATGTCTCTCGGGAGAAGCTTTGAAGAGGTTCTGCAAAAGGCAATCAGGATGCTTGATGTTGGAGCAAAAGGTTTTGTATGTAATGATCTGGAATTTAAGGATCTCGACAAAGAATTATCGGAACCGACAGACAAGAGAATCTTTGCAATTGCAAAAGCCCTTCAATGCGGATATTCAGTTGAAAAAATATTTGAACTGACAAAGATTACCAAATGGTTCATCTACAAGATGAAAAATATTATCGATACTGAAAACATGCTCGGCAAGTTGAAGCCGGATAAGATTTCTGAAGACCTAATGAGAGAAGCAAAGCAAAACGGTTTTTCGGATTTACAGATTGCCATTCTTACCGGTTCTGAAGAATTAGAAATAAGAAACCTCAGAAAAAAATTAAATGTTCTTCCTGTAGTTAAACAAATTGATACTTTGGCTGCCGAGTTTCCTGCACAAACAAACTATCTCTACCTTACTTATCACGGTATAGAAAACGATATATCCATTGGGGAAGAAAACCAGATCGTTGTTCTTGGCGGCGGACCGTACCGTATCGGCTCATCAGTTGAATTTGATTGGTGCTGTGTAAATGCAGTTATGGCAATTAACAAAGCGGGATATAAATCTATAATGATTAACTGCAATCCCGAAACCGTCAGCACCGATTATGATATTTGCGACAAGTTATATTTTGAACAATTGACTCATGAAAGAGTTCTCGATATTTACGAGCTGGAAAACCCGGAGGGAATTATTATCTCTATGGGTGGGCAAACTCCTAACAACCTGGCAATAAAGCTTCATAACCAGGGAGTAAAAATATTGGGGACCTCGCCTATCCAGATTGATAATGCTGAAAACAGGAATAAGTTTTCACAAATACTCGACAGAATCGAAGTTGATCAGCCTGAATGGAAAGAGTTAACAAGCCTTCCGGAGGCAAAATCATTTGCGGAAAAAGTAAAATATCCTGTCTTGATTAGACCGAGCTACGTGCTTAGCGGCGCTGCAATGAGCATTGTACTCACTAAAGACGAGCTTGAAGAGTATTTACATAAAGCCACCGATCTGAACCCTGAACACCCCGTCGTTATCAGCAAGTTCATTACGGATGCAAAAGAAATCGAGGTAGATGCTGTTGCAGATCATGGAAATCTTTTCTGTTATGCAATTGCCGAACATGTTGAAAATGCTGGTGTTCATTCGGGAGATGCTACGATTGTTCTCCCTCCGCAGCGTACATATCTTGAAACGATGAGACGAGTAAAGATTATTACTAAAGAAATTGCCAAAGCTCTTGAAATTACAGGCCCGTTTAACATACAATTTATCGCCAAAGATAACGATGTAAAAGTAATCGAGTGTAACCTGCGGGCTTCGAGAAGTTTCCCGTTCGTCTCAAAAACTCTTAAGATTAATTTTATTGAAATTGCTACCAGGTTAATGCTGGGCGAGAAAGTACCAAGAATCGATAAGTCATCTTTCGATGTAGATTATGTGGGAGTTAAGGCTTCCCAGTTTTCTTTTACAAGGTTAAAAGGCTCAGACCCCGTAACAGGCGTGGAGATGTCTTCAACAGGCGAAGTGGCGTGTTTGGGGGATGATTACAATGAGGCATTCCTCAAAAGTTTAATGTCAACGGGTTACAGGATTCCTAAGAAAGCCATAATGCTTTCTACAGGAGTTCTAAAAAGCAAAGCTGAATTGATAGAAGAATTACATTTCCTGAAGAAACTTGGAATAAAATTCTATGGAACAGAAAGAACTGCAAATTTCTACAAGCAAAATGGAATAGACGTGGAGATTCTTTATCGCTCTTTCGAACATAAAGAACCGGCGATTCTAACTTATATGGCTGAAGGTAAGATAGACCTTGTGATTAATATTCCCAAGACTTCGGAAAAAATTGAACTGGATGATGATTATATTATCAGGCGGAAGGCTGTTGATCTGAATATTTCGCTTTTTACAAATGTTCAATTTGCAAAAAGATTTTTCAAAGCTTTAAAGCATTATAATGAAGATACCCTCAGAGTTAAAAGCTGGGATGAGTACAGTTAAAATTTCAAAACTCAAACCTGCCTGACGGCAGTGTAACTCTTCAGTATTTCGGTAACACCGGAGTTATATTAATGATTATAACAAGGTGTTACTATGAACAGTTCCACAATAAATGTTATGACTGCAAAATGGTTAACCATTTTGCGCGATTATGAAAAAATTAAAGCTGGTAATTGTACTATATTTAAGACTGTTAACCAACTTTGTCAGGCTCATAAAGTTCATCGTAAAGATATTCGAAAATACTATGAGCGATGGATTAAATCTGGTAAAGAACAATCAGCTCTGCTTCCATTGAAAAGAGGACCTAAAATTGGTAAATACAAGCTTCTTTCAAAGGAAGAAGAACGTATTATTATTAAAATCCACCGTCGTCTTAGTGCCAGTGAATTTGAGATATTTCATCTCCTAAAGAACAGGTTCAATATCCATCCATCTGTATCTACTATTTACAGAACTTTTAAGAGATACCCTCTTAACAAAGTCCGTAAAGCAAAAATTAAACGATATGTTAAACAATATCCAGGTGAACTTCTTCACGCCGATACTTATCATTTGGCTAAATCTATTATGCAAGATCGAAAAAGATATTATCTGTTTGGTATTATTGATGACTGTACTCGTCTGGCTTATGTGGAAGTAATTACTTCTATTACTGCTGCCGAAGTAACTAAAGCTTTCTTTGATTCTCTTCAATATTTCCTGGCTCACGGCATTCATACTGACAGAGTTATGACTGATAATGGAATCGAGTTTACTGCTTTTACTTCTCAAAAAGCTAAGAAGACTCACTTCTTTGAAACTATGCTTAATATTGTCGGTGTTGATCATACTTATACTCGTCCTTATCATCCTCAATCTAACGGAAAGATTGAACGTTTCTGGAAAATTCTTTTCCACGAATGTATTGTTCATTTGAACTTCGGACAAACTTTAGATACTTTATCATCTGAACTAAACGACTTTCTTTATAGGTACAATTATCAACGTCGCCACGGTTCTTTGAACTATTTAACTCCTTTAGACCGCCTCCGTAGTGTTACCGAATTGTTGAAGTAGTACACGGCAGGCAGGTCTCAAATTTCAAATCTCAAAATAAGTTTTCTTACGAAATATTTTTATTTCTATTTGTATAAAAAGAAGCTGTCCAAAAAATAAATATCATTGCTAATCCTGAATAAGAGGTCCCATCCCGGAATAAAACCGAATGTACATGATATTCAATAACTTCAGCAGTATGTTCATCAATAAATTTTGCACGGATTGATAGTGTTTCCTTACTCTTTAAATTCATTCCTTTCAGTATTATATCTTCTTCGGCAAAAGTATTTAATATTCCGATTCCATTTTCATACCTGTAAGCTCTCCTGTCAATTTCAAAATACTTACCGGGCCTTTCTTTAACATTTTTAAGTGTCTTTACGAAATGATTATCGGAATCAAACGGCTGATCCAGGATAAACAACGGAACGAGAAAATATATAAGGATTACTGCAATAAAAATAAGCCACCTGTTAAACCTTTTTAGATCGAGATTGAGCGGGGCAACAATTCCTTCTTTGAAGGTCATTATAAAATAAAACAATCCAAATAAAGTAATAAAATATGTTGGGAAACTTTCCGGCCAAAAAAGATCGAAGTTTAACATTTCCCAGCTAAAAGGCGCAAAGAGTTGAGTTCCGTTTGCCCATTTTTTCTGGAATGGATCAAGGAGCAAATGAATCAGGCAGCCGAAAGCGAGAATCAGAAATGTTTTGAAATACTCTTTAGAAAATGATGCAAGCGATAAACTTAAAATAATGCTGAAAAGTAATGTCGATTGAACAATAACATATAAGCGTAAATCGTAAAGATTAATACCGGGAATTAATACATTGCCAAGACGTTGAAAAATCCATGGCAAATCAGGAATTATGCAACCAAGATAAATCCATTTGAGATCGGCTTTGGTTATAGCAAGACGCGTTGCTGTTCCCCCTATACCAAGATGCGCTAAAGTATTTGGCATTTACTTATAATTTTATTACTTGTCTAAAAGCATCTAAGACAGTTTTTGAAAGCTATGGAATTATTTGATTCCCTTCTTTATCAATAACATAAAGAGCTTTAACGGGACAAACCGAGCAGGATTCAACTAATATCTCCTTTTCAACACCAGGTGTTTTTTCTTTGAACGAACATATCCTTTCATTATCCAGTTCAAAAACATCCGGCGCAACCTTTATGCAGTTGGCAGAGCCAATACACATTGTTCTATCAATCTTAATATTAAGCCCGGAGATTTCTCGTTCGGGAAAATCGTCCATACTAAATTTCCTTTATTGAAGAATTACAGTTTAAATTAAACCATTCTCCCTTAAAATAAACAGCCCGAGAGTGATTGTAACAACAGAAGCAAGAGTTGTCAATAAAAGAATATTACCTGCAAGCCTGCTGTTCGCTCCCATTGCTTCTGCCATAATAAAGCTTGCTATTGCAGTAGGACAAGCAAACAAGATGAAGATAATTCCGAGATCTTGCCCTGTAAAGCCAAATGCATAAGCTAAAGGAGTAGCAACTGCCGGAATAATAACAAGCTTAAGTGTGGTCGAAACAGTTGTAAGCATAGAGCTTTTTGTTATGTCTTTAAAACTCAGAAAGCCGCCTATACCGAGCAATGCGAGAGGTAAAGTTAATTCAGCAAGATAAGTACCGGTTTCAAGAATAACGCCGGGAATCTCTATCTGAAAGTATGAAAGAATTACGGCAGAAAGTACCGCGATTATTAATGGGTTCTTTAATATTTCGAGCAGAATTTTTTTATAGTCTGGCTGTTTTTCTTTTTTTAGCGGAACTGTTAAAGCGATAACCGACAAAACATTGTAAAGCGGAATAGTAAAGGCAAGAACAAGAGAGGCTTTCCCGAGACTTTCCGCTCCATAGAAGTTTACTATAATTGCGAGACCTACTATTGCAAAATTTCCCCTGAAACTTCCCTGTATAAAAGCAGCTTTATCTTTTGCGTCTTTGGTTAAAGGACCAGAAATAATCCAGGATAATGCAAATGAAGCGAGTGTTCCCACATAAACAAAAGAGATCTGACCAACATCGAATATTTCTCCTATCTCGACACTTAAAATTTCTGTAAAAATTAACGCGGGAAGAGAAATTGTAAAGACAATCTTTGAGGAAACTGATACAAAATTGTCATTTATCATTCCCAGTTTTTTCAGAATGTAGCCAAGAGCAACTATAAGAAAAACAGGAGCGACAAGACCGATTGAAAAGATTAAATTCTGCACAGTTTACCGAAAAGCTACTTATATAATTTCATTAATTGTTATTCAGCTTAAATTTAAGATACTCATCCAACTAATTTACTCCAAGTTCCATTCAAATAATAAATAGTTATAAACAGTCTTTCTTTTAAAAAAGCCGATTTGTAATTTCCTTCACCGCAAAAATCAAAGGAGGTTCTATGTTACTTATCAGGGAAGTTTTTAATGCAAAACCCGGGAAAGCCGGTGAGCTTGCTAAAAAGTTTAAACAAGTAATTCCTTATATGGAAAAAGAGGGATTGAAGAATGTAAAGGTAATGACTGACCTTATCTCCAATTACTGGACGGTAGTTATTGAATCTGAAACCGAAGAGTTTGCAAGATTCGAAAAAGAGGTTCGCGGGTTTACTTCCAAACCTGAAGTCAAAGAAATAATGAAAGATTATATGTCGCTTGTCGACGGCGGATACAGGGAAGTATTTAAGATAGAATAGTTAAATTTTATAATTCGAAAACCGACCATTCTTTAAAAACTTTTTTCTCCCTGAAAAAGGGATTGCTCATTACTTTGCTTTTTAATCCTTCACTCTTTAAAAGGAGATATTTGATGTGCCTGTTTGAGAGTTCTTCAAAATTAATTTTACTCTCATTATTTAATATTTCATTTCCCTTTTTCTTAGGATTGTAATCGGAGTTCCACACAAATAATCCAGGCTTGTTTGATGCCACAATAATATTGAGATAAGACCAGTCGGGAATTTCAATTAATATTTTGTTCGTTTCATTTACCATTAAATTCCTCTCCACGTATCTTCCTACTTTAAGCTCTTCTTTCGTAAAAGCATCGATTCCCATAAGGCGATAAATGTGGAAAGAATAATAAATCAATAAGAGAGTTAGCAGCAAAGGAATTTTTACATTTTGTAAATGCTTTAAATATTTTATTTCAAACGAACGGATGTTCTTTATAAAGTAAGCCGTAAACGGGATCAAAAGTATGTTCCATAACTCAGGCACACGCCAGATGTTGTGAGTTGGAATTCCTATACCGAAAAAAGAAAGAATGACGAGTGGAATAAAAGCAAGAAGTGTGAAACTTACCCATCTTCTTATAAGGCTGTCTCTTACGAAAAAATAACTCAATGAAATCAACCCGGGAAAACAAAAATAAATCAGGTTATGATGTATGAACCTTCCGAGATAATTATTCTTTAATATCGTAAAGAAAGTTATCCCCTGTGCATTTTCATAACCCCTGCTTGCATCTTCAAAAAACTGCAAGGGATTGCCGGAAATATTTGTTTGAAATAAAAACCAATAAAGTGGAAAAGCAAAACCAATCATACTTATGAGCAAAATGTTTACAATGCTTACCTCCTTCACTTTTAGTTTTTTAAAGATTATTAAAATCAAAACGAGAGCTGCAGAAAAGAACCATCCTTCATATCTTATAGAAGAAGAAACTGCAAAAGCTACAGCAGATAAAATAAGATTATGATCCCACCTGGATCTTAGCCACATAGTGAAAAGAGCAATACCGGAAAAAATAAAAAAGTAATACATCGATTCGGAAAGAGGAACAGCACCAAGAATTACTCTTGTTGGAAAAAACAAAGCAATAATTGCAGAAAGAAGTGTTACATATTTGTCTTTGAATAATTGATGGGCTAACCATATAAACGATGCGAAAGATAAAACACAAAAGAATGTAGCAACAATTCTCGGAGCCCAGAAAAGATCGGCAAATATTTTTATTCCATAACCTATAACAATTGTATAGAATGGAAGCCAGGTGGGAGCTTCTTTATAACCGCCATGTAGCCATTCATAAGCAAGCAGGGTTCTTCCGCTTTCATCTGCTGAGATGGAAAAAAAACCACCAATGTAAAGCACAACATTTAATAACAAGGAAAAGAATATTAATAGAATTATAACAAGAAGGAATTTTTTCTTATCACCTATTACTGCATTTAGAATTCCGGGTTTATTTTCCATTTTCAAAATGATCTAAGAACTAATTCAATTCTTTCATTCTTCTTTCTTCCTTCAAGATTCTGATTTGTTGCGACCGGAGACAATGGTCCTACCCCATCTGCTATTACTCTATCGGAAGCAATAAAATACCTGCTTACCAGAGCTTTTACTACCGCATCGGCGCGGCTTTTTGAAAGAGCTATTTTAAAATCAAGTTTACCCACCATGTCTGTATGAGCTATTACGTATAATAAAACACCAGGATTTTTCTTTAGATATTTTGCAATTTCATTTAACGCAGGTTCGGATTCTTTCTTGATCTCGGCTTTATCTTCTTCAAAGTATATCCCGTTAATAACCGAATAACCATTCTCCTTTAAGTCAGTTTCGATTGTCCGGGCATCTGTTTCATACTGCTTTTCAATTTTTTCCGCATGCCCAGTAACATCAACCTGAACGTAAATCTCATCTTTATCAAACTCATTAATAATCATTGCCACCAATACTTTTTGAGCGGGTTGGTTTATCTGCCCAACAATATAATACCTGTTTTCTTTACCTCCTTTGCTTCCGGAAATATTACTTTTAAGCTTACTAGACAGGTTATTATAAACAGCCATAGTCCAGTTTCTACCGGCAATATCCATCGGTTTATCTGCTTTCGTAAAAGCAATCAGTTCGAACCCATTTTTTTTAAGAACGTCTTCATAGAACTTAACAACTTCCGGGAATTCCTCATTTTTAATCATATACTGCAAGCTTGTTATCTTTCCTTCTATTGTCCGTGTATCCGTTGGAGTATATAGTTCATCGTTAGGTGTGTTTCTTACCAGGGGACCTAAAGTAAGCTCATAAACTCCATTAGCCGACTCATTGAAAAAAACAATTACAGAACCCGGAAACCGCGGAACAAAAGGATGGTCTTTCCCTTCGGTTACATCATTTTGAGCCCATACTGAAATCTGTAAAAAACAAATGCAGATTATTAATATCTTAGGATTTAGGGTTACCATTCTTCCTCCTGGAAGTTTTTCTTTACAATAAAAAAATATGATATATTTTTTATCAAAAAAAGAGAATTTTAGTAAAACAGGTTTTTTCTACACCAAATATAAACTAATTGAGAATTTATGGTTTTATTTTTTGTTGTGTTCTTTATAGTCTATTCAGCAGCCAATTATTATATTTTTATTCACGGGTGGCAGGCAATCGCACACTTCCCGTTTTTAAAGCCTTTCTACATTACTATTTTTTTGTTTGCAGCTTCGGCATATATTATTTCAAAAATAATCGGGGCAAACATTCCGGATACTCTTTACGATATTTTATTATGGAGCGGATCATTCTGGTTTGCCTTTATGCTTTATTTTTTCCTGTTCATTATTCTAATTGATATAACAAGACTGTTTAATCATTTCTTCAACATTTATCCTGCTTTTATATCAGCAAATTACAGTTTGGCTAAGTTTGTCGCCTTTCTCACAGCCATAATAATAATTATAGGATTTATTAACACAAAAAACATAAAAATAAATTATGCTGAAATCGATATCCCTAAAAAATCCTCGAACATGAACGGGCTTAATCTGGTTCTCGTAGCAGATTTTCATATGACTCCAATTAATAACAGTAATCTTCTAAAAAAGATAGTAGAAAAAATAAATACACTTAATGCCGATATTGTTCTTATGCCCGGCGACGTGCTCGACGATAACATTAATATTCTCAGGAGAAGAAATATCGGGAAAAGCTTATCAAAAATTAAATCTAAGTATGGTGTTTTTATTTCAAATGGAAATCACGAGTTTATAAACGGCGTAGAAGAGATGGATAAATACTTAGAGGAAATGAAACTAAACGTACTGCGGGATTCATCAATTTTAATTAATAAAAGTTTTTACGTTGTAGGAAGAGAGGATAGAAGTAAAATTAATTTTACCGGCAATCAGAGAAAGTCATTAAAAGAAATTCTAACTAATGTTAACAGGGACTATGCCATTATATTGTTGGATCATAATCCGAGCGGACTCGAGGAAATTGCAAATGAAAATATCGAGCTTCAGCTCTCCGGTCATACACATAACGGACAGTTGTTTCCATTAAATTTTATTACAAAATGGATTTATGAAATAAGCTGGGGAAATTTAAAGAAGGGACAAACTCAGTTTTATGTTACCTGCGGAGTAGGAACGTGGGGACCTCCTGTTAGATTGGGAAGTGATTCCGAAATAGTAAATATTAAAATCAGATTTGTTGAATAAAAATGTGAGGCTCACTTTTAAAGTGAACCTCACTTATTACTATACCTAAAAATTAAAAGTTACACCAAATTTAACTTGGTCGTAAGAAAGAGGCGCTGAACTACTAAATGGCCAGTTCATCTTTTCCTGTCTCAATTCATAGATGCC